>Ga0299915_10000011_pt1 | contig 172103 bp, 130 predicted proteins | sample RVTome_13_FD_200263 | JGI IMG/M metagenome (GOLD analysis project Ga0299915, IMG submission 200263) | Soil microbial communities from uranium-contaminated site in the Upper Colorado River Basin, Wyoming, United States - RVT92D227 (version 2) ...
TATTCCCACTGGCTGGCTCCTACGACGTGGGTGGCGGCGCTAACCATTTTGCCACTCCCATCGCAGCGGCAGACCGGGCGGCATATCAGGGAGTCAGAGGCGCCCTAACCTTCAACGTCTATTCCGGTACCTACAATGGTCAGGTCAATCTGCCAGCCATTGCCGGAACCAGTATCAACAATTCCGTCACTTTCCGAGCTGCCACCGGGCAAACTCCCATCATCACCAACACTTCCGGGACAAATCAGGCCAACGGCAATGGCTTCTACCTGACCGGCGCCGATTATATCACCATCCAGGATTTCGAAATCACCAATACTGCCGCCCACGGTATTTTCAATTCCTTTACCGGAACTGATTCCTCATCCCATAACAAATTCATTCATAACTACATCCACGACATCGGCAACCTGGGCGACTACAACGGCATATACCTTTTAAACAGCCCCGACTGTCAAGTCCTCAGGAACGAAATCGAAGCCGACTACAACGGACTCAAACTGAGCACCAGCGCCCGAAACCTCACTGCCAATAATATGATTTATTTCGCCGGATTATGTGGTATCTACGATTCCGACGGCATCGGCAACCGCTACTACTACAATTCCGTCTACCAGGAGATGCTCCCCGCAACTACATATAATCTCTATATCTACCACAGTTTTGACGTCGACCTAAAAAACAATGTCCTGTACCACAACGGTAGCGGCAGCAATTATGCCTTGTCGATAATCGGCAATTTGGCAACCTACCCTCTGACCTCTGACTACAACGACTTCTTTGCTCCCACCTCCCACGTCGCCTACTACAACGGCAACCGCACCACTCTGGCTGATTGGCAATCCGCCTCCGGCTTGGACGCCCATAGCCTGAGCGCCAATCCCAACTTCGTGAACCTGGCTACCCCTGATCTCCACATTTCTGATCCATCTCCCTTAAGTAGTGCTGCTGTCTTCATCCTCGATGTCCTATTCGACTTCGACGGCGAACTCCGGCACAACGTCCATCCCGATATCGGCGCCGACGAATTATATGGACCTTTAGCCGGTGAATATGACGTGGGCGGAGGCGCCATGGACTTCAATTACCTTAACGAAGCCATCACACACTTAAACATCGGCGGCATGGCAGGTCCCGTCACCCTGAACACCTACACCGGAACCTATGGCGGAATGACGTTGACCACCGCTATCTCTGGCTTAGGCGCCGCCAATCCCCTGACCATCCAGAACGCCCCGGGGCAGTCCCCCATAATCAGTGGCTACTTTGGCCATGGAATTGAGATCACTAACGCCGACTACATCACCATCCAGGGCTTCGAAATTATCGATTGCGAGAACGACGGCATCAGAGTCATCGGCACCGCAGCCGACTCCTGCACCAATATCAGAATCCAGAACAACTATATTCACCAAATCGGTCAATCCGGTCTGGCACACCTGTATAACATATACCTGTACTACGCCGGCAACTGCCAGATCCTCGAAAACGAGGTTGATGGCGATCACGACGCCGAACACGGAATCTACTTGAATTACTGCAACAACATCTTAACCGCCAATAACATGATATACAGTTGCGACTACTCCGGCATTTACAGCGGCGGCGGCTTCTACGACAATATCTATTACAATTCAGTGCTGAATAACGTTCATTCCGCCCTCTACATGGCTTCCCGTGGCGCGACTGTGAAGAACAATATTCTGTATCAATCAGGATCCGGCAGCCGGTACGCTATATATGTCGTGGGCGGGGTAACTCTTCCGGTGGCATCGGATTACAACGATCTGTATGCCCCGCTCGCTCGAGTCGGTTATTACCTGACGTACCGGACGAGTTTAGCGGATTGGCAAGCCGCCACTGGTTTGGATGCCCACAGCATCAGCGCCAATCCCAATTTCATTAGTATCTCTGCCCCCATCGACCTGCACCTTAATGAACCATCTCCAGCAATTGGAACTGGGACTCCTGTTGCCGAAATTACGGACGATTTCGATGGTGACCTTAGAGACGAATTGACCCCCGACATTGGAGCGGACGAATTCGCTCCTGCCGGTCCACCGGAAGCCATCGACGACTTGATCATCACATTATCCAGCTCCACCGACGACAGCACCAACACCACTCTTTTCTGGTCGCCGGTGGCAGGAACGGTGCAGTACCATGTTTACAAATCGACCACGGATCCCAATAGTGGTTTCGTGCTCATCGGGTCCACCGCTGCCACCACGTTCACCGATACCAACGCCATCATAGGAGAAACTGAAAGCTTCTACTACGTCACGGCAGACAACTCTCCTCCTGCTCGGTAGAGCAATGTATCGAAGTGCAATCCAGGCTGTGTCTGGAGAGTTGATGACACCGATGGCAGGTCATTGCCGCGCCGGGTGGAATCCAGAATTTTTTGCCGCCCTGCATCACGGTTCCTGGCGAAAAAAAATTGCGCATGCGAATTTTTTGCTTGACTTTTTGCCCAAAATTGATTAATATACTTAATGCGTCAAATATAATGCCTCTCTCCCGCTTGAGACAAACGGAATTCAACAGTACACGCTTGAGATAATTGTGTTTGGTTTTGTCCGGTTTGAACTGAAGCCCGAATTCGTTCGGTACAGGAAATCAAGCAGCCATTTACATCTGCACTGAAACTTCTGACCGATACTTCGCACTGAAATCCATATCCCCGACCTGCATCATTGCTCTGCTTACAGATATTGTGGTCTTGAAGACTCTGCGATAGCATTCTCTTGGCTTTTGCATGTCGGGTTAACATCCTACTCATTAAAGGAGGTGAGAACAAGACACAATCATCATTAACATCTATGATCCCTGACGGTCTTGGCATGTCGTGAATAATCAAGAGATTGGAGGAGGTTATGCAAGGACTAAGAATTCTCCTATTGCTTAGCGCAGCAATGCTCCTGATGATAGTATCTGTGTGGGCACAAGCTGTCAAAATGATGGAGGTGTTTCCAAGGGAGGACGCGTCGCCATGCGTCGGACCGGTAGTTCCATATTCGCCAGGTTCTCCGGTGGATAACCCGTGGGACGTTATATGGTACAACGACGTGGAAGCAACGGTCGTCGATATCCAATTGGTGGGAGCTGATTTTGTCGCGGACAAGTGGTTTGTCACCGGTGGTAATAATGGCGTTAATCCCAACAAACTGTACATCTTAGACCGTGATGGCAGTCTCCTGAGTACCATCGACCAGCCCACCACTTCCGTATGGGGATGGCGTGACTTGGCTTATGATGGAACCTACCTCTATGCGGGAGACGAAGGGACCGTGATTCATGCCTTCGACACGAATGGAACCCTGGTTCCAGGCATGAACATCCCCCGTCCTGCAGGTATCACGTGCACACGTGGCTTGACGTATGATCCGGCAACCGATCACTTCTACGCCTCGAATTGGGGTCCCGCCACGGTGGAATTCACCCGCACTGGCGCAGTAGTCCGGACTTTCAACGTCTTAGGGGGTTCCGCCTATGGACTCGCCTGGGACGCCGCCGCACCCGGCGGACCCTTCCTGTGGGCATTTTCGCAATTGCCACCCTCACCCGCGACACACCGCACCAAAATCTACAAAGTGAATCCTGCCACCGGCGACACGTTAGAGGCACACGTGCTGCCTCTAATAGGCAGTTCTACCGGTCAATTAGCAGGAGGACTGGGCTTAACCAACCAGTGGGTACCCTGTCTCTGGACATTATTGGGGATGATCCAGGGAACTCCCCACGATATGGTTTTCGTCCAAGAACTGCGTTTTGTGAGTGATGACGCTCCAGCGCCGCCGACCAGTCTCACCGTCAGCAACAATGGCGCGGCACTTCTGGCTTCGCTCGCTTGGACGAACCCGACTCTGACTGCGGGCGGCAGTCCTCTGGCGTCCATTGACTCTGTCGTGGTTGAACGTGATGGGGTTTTCATGAGAAGCTGGACCTCGGTGACCCCTGGCCAAAACATGAACTACGACAATATCGTACCAGATGAGGGAATGTACACGTACGGTGTGTACGCTGTCAACAGCGCTGGGTTCGGTTGTTCCGAGACGGAAAGCGCCTGGATTGGTCTCGATGTGCCAGGGGGAGTAGCCAGTTTAGTCGGCACTGGCGGAGCCGTCTTACTCGAAGCCGATCTGACCTGGGTCAATCCGACAGCAGGCGCTAATGGCGGCTACTGGCCCGTGGGAACCATCGATGGCTACACCATCAACCGCTATGGAGCCAGCACCGCTACTTTCAATGTCTCTGGCATTCAGACTGGTTTCCATGATGGTACGGTTCCCGTCGAAGGATGGTATCAATATGGTGTGATCGCCTATGATGCCTCCGGTGATGGTCCGGAAGTGTTCTCGAACTGGTTCCCCATCGGTCCGCACGATTTCGACTTGATTGCCTATAACTGGGTCGAGATTAACCCGGGTGCTCCCGGAGGTCTTCCTGGCACCAGCACTGGGATTACTGGAGACGACCAAACCCTGGGACCGTTCCCCATTGGATTCAACTTCCTCTTCTATGATTGTGCATCTTTCAACCAGATTTATGTGTGCTCGAACGGCTGGGCTTCGTTCACCTCAATTTCAACGGAATGGACGAACGCGGCTATCCCAACTGCCACTGAGCCAAACAACTTATTGGCTTGCTACTGGGATGACCTGTTGCCACCCGGCGGCGGCATTTGGTACTACTATGACGCCCTGAATACCCGCTTCATCATAGAATGGTATCAGATTCCCCACATCAGTGGCGGAAGTTATACCTTTGAGATCATTCTGTATCCGGATGGTACCGTCGACTACATGTACAACACCATCACCCACGGACTGCAGAACTCCTGCACAACTGGCATCGAGAACAGCACGGGAACGGTTGGAGTCCAGTGCACTTACGACGGATCCGGTCCACTGAATCCCCAATCCAACATGGGCATCCGGATTTTCACAGCGTGTCCGCCTCCTGAAGTCCCGGTCGTGGTCATCACTCTGGCGGCAGGAACCGATGACATGGCGCATGCCGTGTTGACCTGGGCAGCGGTCGCCCATGCCAACCACTACAAAATCTACCGGTCCACCGATCCGGAGACCGGATTCGTACTGCTCGATACCATCACAGGAACTCAATATACCGATACCGACGCCGTGCTCGGGCAAGATATCTACTTCTACTACGTGACTGCCACCAACGAATAACAACAAAAAATGCCCCAATAAGGGGCAGAAGAAATAAAGCCGTCTCACGTGAGACGGCTTTATTTTTTGCCAATCAATCCCAAACCATCCTGGTAGAATCGCTCATCAAGTTCGAACGCCAGGTACCTCCTCCCTGCTTTTTTCGCCGCAATGACGGTGGATCCCACGCCTGCGAATGGATCCAGGACGATCTCACCGGGCTTGGTGCTCTTTTCGATCAAGAATTGCAGCAGTTCCACCGGCTTTTGGACTGGGTGTCGCCGTGCCTTTGAAGACACTGTGGCATATTTCAAAATATCTGGGTGCCTTGCGCCATTTAGCCTTCGCCGACCCTTGGACGCAAAAATCACCATTTCGTATTGGGGAGCATAAGCGCCTTCCAGATCGCCGCTGCCGTGGTTGTTCTTGACCCACACCAAAGCGTTCTTGATCTGAAACCGCTTCTCAATTGCCTCCTTGAACACGGGATACGTATCCCAGCGGCAAAAACAGTAGAGATGCCGGTTGTCCGCCAGAACACGGTAGGCTTCATCTACGAAGCTCTCCAACCATTCCAAACCGCAATCTCCCGCGAACTTCGGCAACTTCTCCCAGACCACCCGACGGTTGCTTTGGTAATCGATCCCATACGGCGGATCGGTCAAGATTAAATCGACCGACCCGTCCGGTATCTTGGGGAGCAAGTCGAACGCATCGCCCCGCACGTACCGATTCCAGAACTCGGAAGCATCAATTGTCGTCTTTATCACTTCTTGTTAAAATCGTGCTGGCAGGCGCCCTCGTCTGCCAGTCAGGTTCTTTTTTCCGTCACACGAGAGCGTGTGACGGCACTTAAAGCATGTTTAACTGCCACGCTTATTTCTTGTCCAGCCCTAATATGGCTTTGAAGACGTAACCCGCCATTCGGGGATTCTCTTTCAGACGCCGGGTCGAATACGCGTACCAATCCTTCCCGTAGGGCAGGTACACGCGCAGCTTGTGCCCCTCTTTCAGAATAATCTCCCTCAGAGCCTCATCCACACCCAAGAGCATCTGGAATTCGTATCGATCCTTCGGCACCTGCAAGTCCCGGATCAGCCTGGTCGCCTCGTACACCAGATACTCGTCATGGGTGGCGATTCCCAGGTAATTCCCATTTCGGAGCAGCCGTTCCATCAGAGTCGCATAACTCCGCCTGACAATATCGTAGTCCCGATAAGCGATGGAACGGGGCTCGACGTAGATTCCTTTGCACAGCCTCAGATTCGCCTTCATCGCCATCAAAGGCACCAGGTCATCGGCAGTCCGGCGCAGATAGGCTTGAACCACGACACCCACGTTGTCGAATTCTCTGCGCAGTCGGGCGTGTATGTCCAGAGTAATAGTCGTATAGGGATGATCCTCCATGTCGATTCGGACGAAGTTCTTCAACTGCGCGGCATGCTCCACGATTCGTCTAATGTTCTGCAGTCCAAACTCCGGATCAATGCTGACTCCCAATTGTGTCGGCTTCAACGATACGTTGGAATCCAGAGACTCCCGATGTATTGCATCCAGAATGTGCAGATAGGTCTGCGTGGCAGTTTCCGCATCATCCTTCCGCACGGAGTGCTCCCCCAAGAGATCGAAGGTAGCGCACATCCCCCTGGAATTCAAATCTCGAATGACCCGAATCGCATCTTCTATGGTCTCTCCGGCGATGTATCTTTTCGAAAAATACCCCACAATCGGCTTTGGAACGACCGGGATGGAAAGTACTACCAGCTTGTCCATTAGACTCATGACGTCTTAGCCCTCCGCATCACACCAGGATTATAATCGCGAGCCCAGGAACACATGAAGGATTCTCGCACGCGGTGATCGAAAATCGAGTACCAGAAAGTATCAAAAAGTATAGAAATAATCAAGGACTTTTTGCACATTTCTGGTACTGCCTCCACTCAGGGTGTTTGACAACTCTTGTCACATTATCTGACCGGGAACTGTGGATTCTTCGACCAGTTAGATAGGAGAATCCCAGAATGGTGCCATCTCCACAACGGGCGCAAAAAACGCTTGACTTTCCCGAACAAATCAATAACTTATAGAGTATGAAAACACCGACAGTTCAAACACTTCCTCGGAGCGCTGCGAGCGCAACCGTTGTCTTTCTGACGCTGATAGCGATCTTGACCGCCGCTCCGGCGGAAAATCCCGTACCTCGTATTATGATCCTGCCCTTCGCCCCGCTGGAGACTGGCGAGGCGTCTCAGCTCATGACCTCCGATTTGTACCATATCTTCGTGGATACATTTGGCGGTAAGCCGGGAATCGAGGTGGCAGGAGATCATTCTCATCCCATGGCCTCGGAATCGTATTCGGATGAGGACATGCGGATGGAAGGCACGAATGCGGGAGTAGATTGGGTGTTAGCCGGGGAATTGCAGGGGGATCCACATAATTGGGAATTGTTCCTGAGGGTCATGGATCCGAAAGACGGGGTCGCCCGCCCATCATCTATCAAGGGTATCGACACATACCAGATGGTGGAGACAGTGGATAATTGGATCCAGAGGAATTTGGTGTTTCTGACCAGCACCGATTCGACGGTTCGCGCTGAAAAGGAAGGGGAAATCAATCAGGAAAGTGGATTCAACTATTATAAGCAAGCACGAAGACTGACAGGCGACGACCCCAAAACCCTCAATCAGAAAATCGATCTCCTCCAAAAAGCCATCGAGCTGGTTCCGGGATTCGTCTCCGCATACTTGTCCCTGGGATACACTTACCAGAAATTGAGAAACTACGACGCGGCGCTGGATGCCTACCAAACCGCCATCCAGATCAATCCGACCTACGACAAGGCATACTACGACATGGGCACCGTGTACCAGGAATTGGGGAAGTGGAGCACGGCGGCTGAAGCCTACACCAAAGCCGTTCAATTCAACTCGAAGTATCGTGAGGCATGGTTCAACCTGGCGTGGGTGATGAAATACAACGCCAACAATCAAGAATATGGCGATGGATTTGACGCGGATAGCGTGGAACACTGCCTGCGCAGGATCATAGAATTCGATCCAAGCTGGCTGAAGGCGTACGTCGGGCTGGGGAACCTCTATATGAATACCGACCAATTGGAGAAAGCCAAGAGGATCCTGGAAGAAGCGGTGCAAAAAGACGATCGATTCGAAGAGGGTTGGTACACGCTCTCGATTCTGTACGACAATTTCATCCACGACTATCCCGCCGCAATTGACTGCTACGAGAGATATATCGAGATAGGCGGTCACCGTGCTCCGGGCGCGCGCAACCGCATAGCGTACCTGCAGCAACAAATCGCTTTGCAGGACAGCTTGAGTAGACTGAATTCCGAACCGCATACTGCGCCGTGACAGGGGTGCGAGCTCCGTATACAGTGTGATTCGAGATTTGACATGAGCCGGCAACTCTGCCGGCTCTTTTGACGCCCCGCCTTGTAGGTCGGGTTAGGGCTTATGCCCGTAACGCAACACAAAGCATGACTGACCCCCCCTTTTTTTCCCTGCAATAGCAGGGGGGATGCAGAGAGATTGAAACTGCGCATTTTTCGATTGACAATCCCGAATGCGTGTGATATATTACTGTAATCGAAACAATATCGTGGGTGTATCATGGGTCATGTATCGTTGGCACTTGCGATTTCCATGATCGGAATCGCCGGATGGTTCGGATGCGCTAAACACGCACCCGAGCAAGAAACACCAGTCGTGGTCGAGCGCGACGGCGACATCGCGTATGTATCGCTTCGAGCCCCTGGATTTGACCGGTTGTCCCTGCAAGACAGGCGAATCGCTTACCACCTTGCCCGGGCTGCCACTGCTGGCAGGGACCTTGCTTACGACCAGTCCTATCCTCACTGCCTGGAAATTCGGAATCTCCTGGAAGAGATTGTAGTACATCCAAGAGGAATCTCCTGGGAAGTACTGGGGAAAATCACCCGATTCCTCAAGAGATTCTGGACTGAGACCGGTCAATATGATATCATGACCTCCCGAAAATTCGTACCGGAATTCACTTATCAGGAATTGGTGACTGCGGCTGATTCTTCGTTTGCCAACGGCGCGCAATTCGAGGTCTCGGATCAAGCTCTACTGCACGCGAGGCTCGAGAACCTGCGAAAGACCTTATTTGACCCCAACTTCCAGCCCATCAAGACCAACCGATCGCCCCAGCCTCCGGACGACATCGTGACCGGCAGCGCAGTCAACTTCTATTCCGACGTGACTTTGAGAGAAGCGGAAGAGTTCCAGGAAGAATACCCCTTAAATTCCCGTTTGGTCAGAGACGCGCAGGGAATCCGCGAAGAAGTGTACCGTGCCGGAAGTCCCGATGTGCCTCCGGGGAGAATGGCGTCAACCATCGCGAATGTCATCGAAGAACTTGACCAAGCACGTCTTTTGGCTCGACCCAGCCAGCGCGAGGTCTTGACCCACCTGATTGAATACCTCCAGACCGGTGATCCGAAGGCGTTTCGCGATGCCAATATCGCATGGGTCAAAGACCAGTCGCCGGTGGACTTTACCATTGGATTCGTTGAAGTGTATGATGATCCCAGGGGTCAAAAGGGCACTTACGAAGGTATCGCCTATTTTGTCGATTCGACTCGCACAAAGGTCATAGAGCAGCTTGCGGCACTGGCATCGACCTACGAGGAACTGGCTCCCTGGGATCCTGCATACAAGAGGACTGAGCCGGCAGTCATCACGGGCAGGGCGGTCAATCTGCTGACGGCGGTTGGCGACGGCGGTCCGATATGCGCCACCGGCATCAACCTGCCCAACGATGAATCGATTCGGGCGACTTACGGATCGAAGAGCGTGATACTGACCAATGTCGAAGAAGGATACAACCTGGTGTGGGGAAACGCCTTCGCACGGGAATTCGCCGAAAACGACCTGGTTTTCCAGCAATGGGAGAAATGGGGCGAGATCACCGATTTCTTGATGGTTGCCATGCACGAGATCATCGGTCACGGCTCAGGGAGACTGGTGCCTGAGCTGCAAGGAACCGACGCCGATCCCCTTGGGGAATATGCCTCCACGCTGGAAGAAGCTCGCGCGGATTTGGTTGCATTGTATTTCATCATGCATCCCAAAAGCCGAGAGATGGGCATCGTGCCCGACGTAGCATGCGGAGAAGCTGCCTATCGCAATTACGCGCGAGGTGATCTGGTGAGCATGGTTTGGGCAGGCAATCTCGACCATTTCGTCGAGGATCATGACCGCGACCATCACATGATCGTCGAATATCTCCGCCATGTCACCGGCGCCATCGATACCCTTAGAAAAGACAACAAATTGTACCTGGTGGTCACGGACTTGCAGAAAATGCAGCAGGGCGTAGGCGAGTTATTGGCAAAGGTGATGAAGATTAAAGCCACCGGCGACTATCAGGGGGCAAAGCAACTGATTGATACCTATGGAGTAGCTCTTGACACCACCTGGCGCAACCAAGTCCAGGCACGGGTACACGCGCTCAACCTGCCGATCTATGTGGCGTTCGTTATGCCGGAATTGACTCAGGAAGCACTGCCCCTGGGACGAGTGACCGATGTCAAGATTTCCTATCCTCGCGATTTCGTCGCGCAAATGCTGACGTACTCGGGTAAGATTCCTCAACCGCCCAAGCAATGAGCTGTAGTCATGCAGGTTGGGTTAGGGCTGATCCCGTAACCCAACAACGATGCGTCGCAAATCCGACGCACAATCTAATCCCCCTTCTTTTCCCCCCCTTAAGGGGGGGAGTAGGGCAGGATGGATTAGCCTCGCGTAACCCAACAAATACGTTGAAATGGCAGGCAATGGCATGACTGACTGGGATTACCTCGTGCAGTTATTTCGGAAGTCCAAGAGGTGGGTTGCGTTTACCGGAGCCGGGATTTCGGCGGAAAGCGGGATTCCTACGTATCGTGGGAGCGGTGAGGCATCGTTGTGGTCGAAATATGATCCCGACAAATACGCTCGAATCGATAGCTTTCTGGACGATCCGACGTACTATTGGAGTTTTTTCCGCGACGAACGCTATCCGCAGTTGACTTCGGCGCCGCCCAATCCTGCGCACCACACCCTGGCGCATTGGGAATCGCTGGGGACGCTGGTTTGCGTGATCACCCAGAACATCGACGGGCTGCATCGGATGGCAGGTTCGAAGGACGTGATTGAATTGCACGGGAATACGCAGCGGATCTACTGCATGGACTGCCAAGCGCAATACACTGCCGAAGAGGCATATCAGAGGCTGCAAGTCATGATGCCGCCGGACTGCGAAAAATGCGGGGGGCGGATCCGACCGGATGTGGTGTTCTTCGGGGAGATGTTACCGGAAGGGGCATTGGAACGGGCGTACAAGGAAGCGGGCGATTGCGACCTGATGCTCTCCATCGGCAGCTCGTTGGTGGTATATCCTGCGGCGGACATTCCCTACCAGGCACAGAGGTCCGGGGCAGCATTGGTCATTATCAATCGGGATCCCACGCCACTGGACGTCATCGCCGAGGCAGTGATCCACGATCCGGCGGGCGAAGTCCTGCCAAAACTGTCAGGGACCCTGGGAATGGAAACATGATCTCACGCAGAGACGCAGAGATCGCAGAAAAATTACTGACAGATATTGATCCTGCCGAGCCCTGAGCCTCAGCATGAGATATCGGTTCGACTATGACGTATAACGAAATCACTACAGTCATTATCGGCGCAGCGCTGGAGATTCATCGCGAATTGGGTCCCGGATTGTTGGAATCCGTGTACCAAGCTGTTTTGGTCCATGAGCTCAGGAAACGCGGATTGCGCGTTGCAACTGAGGTTCCCATCCCGGTGAAATGGGGTGAGATACAGTTGGAGGTTGGGTTTCGAGCGGACTTGATCGTGGAGGACAAAGTAATAGTGGAACTGAAGTCAGTCGAGAAGGCAGCTCCAGTGTTCGAAAAACAACTGCTCACGTACTTGCGAGTAGCAGACAAGCGTTTGGGACTGCTAATCAACTTTGGTGAAGCCATGCTGAAGGATGGAATCACAAGAGTCGTGAATAGACTGGAGGAATAACCTCTCGCAGCGGTGCCGCGCCAGGAGAGAAATTCTTGGGAATTCTAATTCTCTGCGGGCTCTGCGTCTCCGCGTGAGCAAGATCTGGAGGAAACATGGCACCTGTGAAACCGTTACCCCCTGACAAACTGAGATGGCATTGTGACCCGTCACAGATCAAGGTTGCAGCCACGAAAGATATACCGTTCTGCGACATAATCGGGCAATGCCGCGCGGTGGAAGCGCTGCGATTGGGACTGCAGATGGAGCAGCCGGGATACAACGTGTTCGTGACCGGCTCGGCTGGTACCGGGCGAATGACCACGGTGCGTAGGATGCTGCAAGAGATCGAATCCGAAGGCAAAGTTCCCGATGACCTGTGCTACGTGAACAATTTCAAGAATCCGGATCAGCCGATGGCGATTCAACTTCCCGCGGGCAAAGGCAAGGCGCTTCGCGCCGACATGAATCGGCTGGTGGACGGATTGGTGAAGGGAATTCCAGCGGTGTTCGAAAGTGACGAATATCAGCAAGCGAGGAAAAAAGTCGCCGAAAAATTCAACGCACAACGACAAATAGTAATCAGCGGATTCGAAAAAGAGTTAACCGCGAAGGGGTTCAAGCTGATCCAGGTGCAATTGGGACCGTACGTGAAGCCGGATGTCCTGCCCATCATCGAAAACCAGCCAACTCAGATCGAACAGTTAGAGGCATGGGTTCAGGAAAAGAAATTCCTTAAGAAGAAGCTGGATGAGATCAAGAAAATCCGGGTGAAGCTGCTTGAGGAGATGGTGCACGCATTCAAAGACACTAAGCAGATTGAAAGGGAACTCCAGGAAGCGCTCGAAGAGCTATCGAAAAGTGTGATTTCGCCGATCATTCACGAACTGATCTTTGGGATTCAGCAAAGATACAACAACAAAAAGCTGGACAAGTACCTTGAAAGCCTGGAAGAATATATCATGGAAAACCTGAACCGCTTCCAGACCTCAGAGGAGGAACCTGCGAAGGAAGAGCCCAAAGAGTTCGGCGGGAAGGTGGATAATTTCCTGGAGTTTCGGGTGAACGTGATGGTGGATAATTCGGACACAAAGGGAAGTCCGGTGATTATCGAGACGTCGCCGACCTATCGGAATCTGTTCGGGAGCATCGAACGGATCATCGACCGAAGCGGGGCGTGGCGAACCGATTTTACCAAGATTAAAGCCGGGTCGTTTCTCAGGGCGAACGGGGGCTTTCTGGTGATCAATGCAATAGATGCGTTGATGGAACAGGGGGTGTGGGAGACGCTGAAACGGACATTGCGAAACCGAAAAGTCGAGATTCTGACGTATGATCCCTTTTTCAATATGTTTACGGGAACCTTGAAACCGGAATCCATTGACGTCAAGGTCAAGGTCGTGATGGTCGGAGAACCGTTTATCTACTATATGCTCAGGGAACGGGACTTCGATTTCGTCAAAATCTTCAAAGTGAAGGCGGATTTCGATACCGAAATGCCTCGGACCGATCAATCGATTCAGGAGTACATTTCGTTTGCCCGAATGATCATGCACGACAACAAGCTGATGCAGTTCCGAAAAACGGCGATCGCGGCGTTGATCGAATTCGGGGTCAAGCTTGCCGGCATGCAACACAAGCTATCCACCAGATTCAACCATATTTCCGATGTGATGAGCGAAGCCAACTATTGGGCGAAGGAGGACAAGGCTAAGACGGTTACGGACAAGCACGTACAGAAGGCGATTGACGCATGGATCGGGCGAGTCAGCATGGTGGAAGACAAGATCCAGGAGAGAATCAAGGAGGGAACTTTGTATATCGATACCGCCGGGTCGGCGGTCGGTCAGGTCAACGGGCTGTCCGTGTATGATTTAGGAGAGTATATGTTTGGAGTGCCGTCACGGATCACGGCTCAGACATCTCTGGGGCGGTCCGGCGTCATCAATATCGAGCGCGAGGCGGAGATGTCGGGACCGACGCACAGCAAAGGCGTGATGATCCTGTCCGGTTACCTGCAGGGGGTGTTTGCCCAGGATAAGCCGATGTCGATGAACGCCAGCATTTGCTTCGAGCAGTCGTATGGCGGAGTGGATGGGGACAGTGCATCGTCCACCGAAATCTATGCCATTTTGTCCAGTCTGGCGGAAGTGCCGATTCGGCAGGATCTGGCAGTGACTGGATCGGTGAATCAGTGGGGAAAAATCCAGCCCATCGGAGGGGTCAACGAAAAGATCGAGGGATTCTACCGAGTGTGTCTGGAGCGGGGATTGACTGGTACTCAGGGCGTGATCATCCCGAAGTCGAACGTCAACGATCTGATGTTGAAACAGGAGGTTGTCAATGCGGTGGCGAAAGGGAGATTCAACATATATCCTATCGAAACGATTGAGCAAGGTGTCGAGCTCTTGATGGAGATGCCAGCTGGCAAGAAAGACGCCAAGGGTGCCTATCCCCCGAACACTGTCTTCGGTAAAGCCAATCGGACGTTGAAACGTTACGCAGAACTGATTCGGGAATATGGCGGCGAAAAGGCAGAAAAGAGCGGGCGCAGAATGTAGGTTGGGTTAGCCTTGCGTAACCCGACAACTTATCACTACTATGTCCCACGTGGGCGTGTGACACCGGATAGCCTCGCGTAACCCAACGAAGTCCCTGCCATCTTTTTCCACATGCCAAATCACAATATCACCACGCCTGCATCATCGGAAAACATGGCAGCCTCACACCCGCTGGCAGACGCCCCCGTCTGCCAGCCAATGTTCTTGCCGGGCGATGGGACATTGGATGTGACGGTCAGCATTGTCAACTATAATGTCCGGGATCATCTGAAGAAATGTCTGGATTCGATTCGGAATTGCGGAACTCCTCTGCGATTACAGGTCGTTGTGGTGGATAATAGCTCCACCGACGGAAGCGTGGACATGGTGCACCGGGACTTCCCGGAGGTTCGGCTGATCGCTTTGCCGGACAATATAGGCTACGCCGCGGGGAACAATAGAGCGTTGCAGGATGCTCAAGGGAGGTACATTCTGATCCTCAATCCGGACACCGAGGTCACACCCGCGGCGATTGACGCCATAGTAAGTCACCTGCAGACGCATCCGGAAGCCGGTCTGGTCGGATGCCGATTGCTGAATTCTGACGGCAGTCTGCAGCACAGCATCCTCTCCTATCCCAGATTGGGCAACATATTCGCCGGACTATTCAAACTGGATCACACACTGTTCCACGGGATTCCTGCCTTCCAAAGCTACCGCGATGACATGGATTATGACCGGATTCAATCGGTGGAAACGCTGCTGGGAGCTTGCCTGATGATTCCCCGCGAGACATTCAGAGCGGTCGGACCATTGGATGAGCGCTTTTTCCTATATGCCGAGGAGACTGATCTGTGTTTCCGCATCAGGAATTTGGGGAAGGAAATCCACTACATACCATTTGGCACGATTGTCCATCATCGCGAGAAATCGACCGCCAGTCGAGGAGATTTGTGGCGTTTGATCGCCAGGCTCAAAGGGTCTTACCTGTTTTTTGAAAAGCACCGTTCCAGAATCCAAACATATCTGCTGCGGTGCTTGCTAAGGACATACATTACTCTCCGAAAACTGGCTTATGGTTTTCGATTGACGGGGGGTAGTCTTGAGGGTCGTTCGCGGGCGATCTCCCAATTGAACGAAATGACTCGGTGGTTGAAAGCCCGCGGCACGTGATTACCGCTGGCAGATGCCCCCATCTGCCAGCCCAAGAAGTCATCATGACTGGAGTGAACGCACAAATGCCATCGGTTCTTTTCGTGTCGAACGTGGAGCGGGGGCATCCATTGCTGCGTTCCCAGGGGATTCCGCTTGTCGACCGATTGAGCCGCGAAGGCTGGCGGGTAGGCTTTTTGTCGATTGAGAATCGGGAGACGTTGAGTTCCACGGAAGATGACAGAATCCGAAAGTTATTCGGAGATCGGGTGGCGTTGTATCCGGTCAGGATGGATCGATGGATGTGGCTTCGGGGATGGGTTCGCAAAATTCTGTGGGGAACACTGGGAGCTCTTCAGGTGCAGAGACAGCATCGGTACCGGATACTGCATGCCAGGAGTTTCGAGCCCGCGGTGATGGCGTGGTTGGCAACCATGTTCTATGGCGGGAAATGGATTTATGATACCAGGAATTTCTTCTGGGAGGAAAAGGTGGAATTGGGGCGAATCGGTCGGAACATATTCACGCGAATGGGATTTGCATTCGACCGGTATTTGGTGCGGAAAGCGGATACTGTGATCGCCGTGACCGAGGCGGCACGATTTGAATATGCGAAACAGATAGGCGGGGGCTCGCTTGCCTCACGGCGTCAATCCCCCTCCCCCCGTCGTCATTCCCACGAAAGCGGGAATCTGGATCGTGCCGACCGACTCAGCGTGATACACAACAACTATGATCCACAGCGGTTCACAATAGATGCGGCTGCACGTTCCAGCCGTAGAATGGAATTGGGCATTAATGATCGACATGTCCTCATCTATTCGGGGTCACTCATCAAGTGGCACCGATTCGAAGACATGGCAACGTTTTGCAACCAATTTCAAACCAAAGACACCTCCGGTTATACATTATGGTGCTCCTACGAGTGGAATGAAGAAACGGAGAGATGGGCTAAGACACTGTTGACCGGGGATTATCGGCTACTGAGGCTAGCGCCGGCAGAGGTGTGCCCAACCTTGCAGGCGGCTGATGCAGGATTGATGTTTCTGACATTGACCAAATCCAGGACGACCACTATTCCGATCAAATTCGCGGAATATCTGGCTTGCGGAATGCCGGTGGTGGTCAACCAGGGCATTGGTGATTCGGAAGAAATCGTCAGGCGATACCGGGTGGGAGTGGTGGTGCAGGATATGACGGACGACGGGATGGATCGGGCGGTGGATGAGCTGTTGGAATTGCTGAGTGATCCGGATGTGAAGGAAAGAGCTGTCGAAGCTGCGAGGAGAGAATTCCATCTGGACAAAGCCATCGAGAAGTACCGGCACTGTTATCAGAAATTGGCGTCCACATGACACCAGAAGGAAAAGACCCGGATATTTCGGTGGTGATTCTGACGTATAACACGCGGGATTTGTCGCTGAATTGCCTGGAATCAGTGACGAAGGCGTCGGATGGACTCGATGTGGAAATCATCGTGACGGATAATGGCTCTATCGACGGGTCTGTGGAAGCAATCCGCCAGAAGTTCCCGAATGTGGTGCTGATCGAGAACAAGAAGAATCTTGGGTTTTCGGGGGGGAATAATCGTGGGATAGAGATCAGCCGCGGGCGGCATATTCTGGTGCTGAATCCTGATACTATCGTGCGCAAGGAGGCGCTGAAATTGACGATGGAATATGCGGACAGTCATCCGGAATGCGGCATGGTAGGATGCCGGGTTTTGAATCCGGACGGGACAGTGCAGAAATCGTGGTATGCGGAATGGACGTTATTCCACGCGATGTGGGAAGCATTTGGCTTGCAGGTGATAGCGCCGCTAAGCCGGATCGATGGGAAATTAACGGCTTCCAAGGCGATTCCGCATCGTCCGGTTGCGGTGGACAGACTGCTGGGATGCTTCATGTGGATGCGGCGAGACGTCCTGGACAAGATCGGGGCATTCGACGAGCGGTTTTTCCTGTACTGCGAAGAAGAAGACATGTGCCGACGGATCCGGGATCATGGAATGCAAGTACATTACTACCCGGTGCCGGAAATCGTGCATTTAGGGGGGCAGACCACTCGTGACATCAGCGATTTTGCGCGGGTGCAGACCAACATCAGCAAGTCACTGTGGATTAAGAAGTACCGCACTCACGGGGGGGTATTCGCGTTTCGATTGATCTGGAGCCTGGCGTTGATCGTGCGCGTGCTGATCCGGATGCCATTTGCCGTGCAGAGTCGGTATTATCGGCAGGTCATGTCGGGCGAATGGAGGTCAATCGGGGCAATTTGGAGAGTATAGGGGGAAGATCGCTTCACTTCGCTCGCAATGACAATTAATTTGTGTTGTAAAACGATCCGTTTGATAACCTTGCCAATGACCCCCCTTGTTTTTCCCCCCTACTGTGTTGGGGGGAATTTTTTCTGGGCGGCGTGGTCCAGACCATGCCACCAGACTGGATTGACAGTGTGTCCTGGCGCGGACCATGGCAGCTTGGCTGATGTTGTCAAACGAGTCGTTTGACAGCACCCTACCGACCACCTACTGTTTCCCCCCTGCAATTCAGGGGGGAATTCTGCATGTATGGACGCATAGTGGCTATTGGAATTGACCAGATCAGTTAATTCCTTTCAGAATCAGATGGCAAGAAACTGGTCACTTCCGCATCGAGCGGAAGCTGCCGCCTTTCCAGCGGAAGGAAAACAGGTGCCCGGCGGTGGCAAACAACAGTATCATCGGGATATGCAGGATTTCCGCGATCACTATGGGGTCCATCACCCGTTTGATCCGGAAAGTGCGGCATCCGCGGATCAAGACTGATATGTCCATCGCCACTTTTCCGATCAGCGCCGCTGCCCAAATCGGGATCATCCAATGCCACCAGAAGAAAGATAGGGGCGCCAGCAGCAGAGTCAGATAGTATATGTAAGTGATTACCAGGATGGACTTCAGGAATGGGCGATACAACAATCCTTTGGATCCCCAGCGGAACCGTTGATGGAACAGCTCTCTCAAGCTCTCGACTGGTTTGGATAGGACGATGGAGGCGGGTTCGTGCGCGAATCGGATTTTCCATTGAGTGTTCCGATTCACCTTCTGGGCGAAGAATTCGTCGTCACCCGACACAATCCGATCCACCCCGGAAAAGCCATTGACTTCCTGGAAGACCTGTCGGCGGTACGCCAGATTCGAGCCGTTGCAGTTGAACGCCAGACCGGATCCGATGGCTCCGGCTGATACGAAGGAATGACTGATGAAGTCCAACCACTGCATTTTTTGCCACAGCGGCAGGAATTCCTTGCGGAGCCAGAATCTGGTCAAGCCGGCGACCATGCCGACGTCGGATGCGAAATAGCCGACCATCGTCGATAGCCAGTGCGGGTGGAAGGAACAATCTGCGTCAGTTGTGACTATGATATCGCCGGTGGCACGTTTGATACCCTGCGTCAAAGCATGTTTCTTGGGTGACATGGAGGGCGGGCAGTCCAAGAGCGGCACTAATTCGATGCAGGGGTGGTTCTGCGCGTAATTAGTGACGATTTGCGCTGTGGAGTCCGTCGAACGGTCATCGACGACGACGACTTGGAGCTTGTCCTTGGGGTAGTCTTGATTCAGCAGATAATCCAGAGTGACTCCGATCGTTGCTTCTTCGTCCCGCGCCGGGATGATCACTGACAGGGGCGGACAAGACTCGGGTTGCCCGGAAGTCCGGGCACTGACCTTCCTGAGCCCGCGAAAAATAATGCCCAGGAACAGGAGATAGGCGCTTAGCCCACCGATCAAGAGTAGTGCAAGAATCCAGAAGGGTATCGATGTCATGCTTGGATGCCGGGCTGGCTTTTGTCGGGCAATTTCAAGGCGGGCAGGAAGAACAAGCCGATGAAGCTGGGAACGACGAGATTGATGAAGAACCCCAGAATCGAGGCATTGAAGGCGGCGGCTTTGGGGACACCGAATTGCCCGAAGAAATGGATGGAAGCCGCTTCACCGATGCCCAGTTCACCAAAGGTGATGGGCAGAGCGGTCTTGACGAATACTACCGCTGCCGTCGCTCTGAGCCCGTCGAAATATCGTATCGGAGAGAAAGCGGACACCAAAATGACGAACTGGCTGAAGAAAGTCACCACCAGCATCAGGGAAAAGGCGTGAGCCACAATGCAGTCGCTGGTATTCAAACGCTCGAGAGTCGAGATGATCTTCAACAACTTCTCACGGAAAGGCAGCACTTGGCAGATTCTCTGCAAGAGACGGTTCAACCTCCGCGGGCTCAATGCCAGCCAGATGATCGCGATTGCCACCGGGATCCATACCCAGGACAGGGCGGGGGGAACCGCAAAGAAGCTGAAGAAGCCTGCAGCGCCGATCAGGACGATCCATACCAGAGTGAAGAGTTTGTCCGCTATGGTCAGACCGATAGTAGGAAGTGTGGGAGCGCTGGGAACGGCAAACGCCCGGGCGAATTGCCCCACGCGCCCCGGGGTCAGGATTCCCAATGTCCATCCTAAGAAAAAGGACGCTACGATTTCCCTCAGGGGAACGCCGGCACTCTGACGGCGCAGCAGGTAGCCCCACCGAAGTCCCTGGAACAGCAAGTTGGGAATCAGAAGCACGGCGGCAAGAATCAGCATCCCCGATCTTGCGGTCAACAATGACTGGATCAGGTCTTCCCAGCGAATCCAGTAGATCAAGACCACAAGGAAGGCGGCTGCCAGACCAATCTTGACCCACCCGATCCACCGGGTGCGTTTGTTGGGGCTGCCGGTTGGTGACTCGACTTGAGCGTCGCTTACCTGACTTTGACGTACAGTTTCGATAGCCCTTCCGTACAGTTATGGCATATAGGGAACGCTCGGCGCCGCATCGTCTGTCTACGGAATTCTCGGTAGGGGTCACCATGCCAGATGTCGTCGAAATTCTGGGTCAAGAGGTTCCCCATAACATACTCGCCGTCCTTGTCAAAGCAGCACGGGACAACCGATCCATCGCACAGAACCACCGTACTGAACCAGGTCCGGAGGCATCCCTCCCAGCGGCGCTTCGTCCGCAACTCGCCATTTCTGATGCGATATCGCCACAGATTTTGATTCTCCGGCAACACCTCTTGCGCCTCCTCCAACGATGCCACTTGAGCAGTTTTCCACACGACGCGATCGGCGCCATGATCGACCGCCAGTTGCTGCACCAGATCCAGATGGTCTTCGACCTGTTTCAGCAGTAGGCATTGAGCCGTAACGAGCGGCGATTTCGAGCGTTGCTCGCTCTTGGCGGCAGCCATCGCGTGCATGCCTCTGAGAACCGTGGGCAGGTCCCCGCCGGAGCGGACATTTGCGTACGATCGGGGCTCGATATCGTCCAGGGACACGACCAATTCGCCCAGACCGGCGTCCACCAAAGCTTGCGTGGTGCCATTCCTGTGCAGGAAATGGGCGTTCGTGCTGGTGATGGTGTGATAGCCTTGATCGGACGCCAATTTCACCATATCGAGGAAATGCCGATTCATGAAGGGCTCGCCTTGATTCCAAAGCTGCAACACCCGCACGGTAACAGGCAACCGACTCAGGATGATCTTGAATTCTTCCAGGCTCAAATTGCGGGGCGGGCGTTTGAGCTTTCCGGAGCCCACATGGCACAACGGGCATTGCAAGTTGCAGCGGTTGGTGGGCTCGATCATCGCCAGGACAGGTGTTCCCCACACCAAGGGCTTCTTGGTCAGGCGCGATAGCAGATAGCACAGCCCCAAGCTAATCAAATTCAAAGGATCTTGGTGTCTCTGCTGTGACGTCATGTTGGTTTCCCCGGATCAGATGCGGGGGCGGCGGAACGGGCACGCCCTTTCCAGGATACTTGCCCCACCAAAGACATGGGGGTCAAGAAAAGCAGTGCGAATGGTCGCAGAATTTCGGCAACCGGCAGCCAGTGCCAGGGAAGCTTGACCTCAAGTCTGACAGCAACTTTTTCCAATATCAATCCGTCGCCCAAAGTCTTGACTCCAGTACAGAGGAGCCATGTCAGAAAGGTGGGAAAAACGAAAAGCCCGATGACCAAACTCAGCGCCAACAGGGCATGGTATGCCGTGACCAGTGCAGCCAGGACCACTATTGCCGGTCGATACCAGCGCACAACGGAGAGATGGCGGCGTTTTTGACCGACAGTGCTCCTACCGGTGACATGATGTCGGTGCGGCACAGTTGCCGATGATTCGAACGCGTAGCGGACTCTCCACCTGCCGTCCTGAGCGACTCGCTGGACAAACAGGTCATCGTCGCCGGAAAACGTCTTGCCCGATTCGCCGAATCCCAGCGCATCCCAGAGCTCGCGGCGATAGGCGAGATTGGCACCCTGGGCACCTACCGGGAAATCCAGCCCGATGCTACCGGCGTAGATGGCGATATTCCCAAGATTCTCCAATCGCAGCCAACCTGTCAGCCAGTTATTGTCAGCGGTCAGGATAGACGGACCGGCAACGACACCGATCCCTTCGTCAAAATAGGGAACAATAACGCTCAGCCAGCTTCTGGGCGGCGTGCAATCGGCATCGGTCGTTACAATGATATCACCTTTGGAGGATGCGATGCCCCACCGAATGGCGTTCTTCTTGGGTCCCAAGCCTTCCGGATTAGGACCAGCCTGGATCAATCGGACTCGGGAATCAGTCGCATGATACTGCTGCACAATTGAGGCAGTCTTGTCCGTGGAGGCGTCGTCGATGACGATGATTTCGACACGATCCCGAGGATAATCTTGCGCCAGAAGGGCTTCCACACAAGCCCCGACGTTCGCTTCTTCGTTGCGTGCCGCCACCAACACCGAGACATACGGTCTGTCGCTATTGCCCGACTTGCCGAGCCGAGACAATCCGATGCCGAGTATCACCAGAAGAATTAGATATCCGGCGGTGCCTATGACGAGCAGGAGAATCACAAATGTATATTGTGCAAGATGTTGAAACGGTGATTACTAATATATCCAAAAAGAATTCTTGAATCAAGTTGAAATTAAAAAAAGATTGACAGTGTGCGAATTTGTTCGTATCATATATGCCGCCTGTCGGAAGAGCAGACCGACGACGTAAGGACATAAGCTCGCAGGTACTGCCAGGCGGGGACACCCGGCAGCACACAGGATCCAAGAAATCAATGATAACGAGTCTCTCATACGGATCCGGGGAGATATCTCTGGAAGGTCTGCCCCTCGATTGCTTCGAGGTGATCAAGGGTGCCGCTTTTGTCTCCAGGCGTTCCGAGATGTCCGTCTTCTTGGCTGCGTTGGATAAGCCGGTCGGCGGAAAATCGCTGACGGATCGAGTGCGTCCGGGCATCAAGGTCACGGTGATCATACCGGATCGGACCCGGGTGTGCGGCAGTGAGCGGTTCTTGCCCTGGCTGCTGGAACGATTAACCGGCGCAGGTTTGACGGAAAAGGACGTGGCGATCCTGTTCGCGGTTGGAAGCCACTCGGCACAGAGCGATGATGATCGAAAGAGATTAGTAGGGGAGAACATCTGGGGAAGATGGCGGGTGGTGGAGCCGAATTGCCGCGACCAGACAAGCCTCAAGAAGATAGGAATTACTGGCGCCGGTACTGAGGTGCTGCTGAGCCGCCATGTGGCGGAAGCAGACCTCACAGTGGCAATTGGCGCGGTGACTCATCACTACTTCGCAGGAATGGGCGGGGGTCCAAAGCTCATTGTGCCAGGTGTAGCAGGGGAAACCACGATTTTCGCCAATCATCGGCGTGCGATTACTCCAGACGGGAATTCCCATCCGGATTGCCAGGATGGGAAAACCTTCGGGAATCCGTTGTGGGAAGACATCCTGGAAGCGGCTCAAATGGCGCCTCCGACGTATCAGGTCGGGTTGATACTGGATGATCGCGGACGGATCGCAAAGGCGTTTGGCGGGGACTTAGTGGCATCTCATCAAGCGGCGTGCGAAGAAGCGAAGAAAAGACACGAGATTCCTGTCATAGAAAGACGGCAATTGGTCGTGGTGTCGCCTGGAGGATCTCCGCGGGACATCAATTTTATCCAGAGCCACAAGGCACTGCAACACGCGTCATATGCGTTGTCCGATGGCGGAGTAATGATTCTGGCGGCGAAATGTCCTGACGGCGTGGGCTCGCAGACATTCCTGGATTGGATGCGATTCCCTTCAGCCCAGGAGATGGCGAAAGAATTGGCGCACAAATACACGCTGCATGGTCAAACCGCAATGGCACACCGGAAGAAATTGGATCGCGCAACGGTAATCTGCGTCAGTGACATGCCGGATGAGCTGGTGAGAAAACTGGGAATGATTCCGGAGAAGACAGTTAAAGATGCGTGGCGCAGAGCTCAGGAATTTCTGCCGGACGATTGGACGGGATACGTCCTTCCGAACGGGTTTGCGGACATACCTTACGCTCGAAGAGAGCAATGATCTCTTACCAGAGGACAAGAAGCAAATAGTGAAAAAAACAGTTGAAAATCACCCAAAATAGTGGTAAATTTGACTACTTTTGTCAAATTTCTGTAATTTTTGGGATTTGTGTTTTTTGGACGATTTTCGACGCATAAAGACCCTGCGGAAGGACATTCGGGAGCACGATTATCGGTACTATGTCCTGAATCAGCCGACCATTTCCGATCAGGAATACGATAATCTGTTCCACGAACTCCTGGCTCTGGAAAAGCGGCATCCGGAATGGGTGACGCCCGATTCACCGACGCAACGGGTGAGTGGGCAGCCGTTGGAAGGATTTTCGCAGGTTTGGCATCCGGAACCGATGCTATCATTGTCGAACACGTATTCGGCGGAGGAACTTCGGGATTTTGACCGGCGGGTTCGAGAGGGGTTGGAAGGGCAGGCGGTTCGGTATGTGGTGGAATTGAAATATGACGGGGTAGCGGTTCGATTGCGGTATCGGGATGGGATATTCGAGTTGGGGGCGACCCGAGGAAATGGCGAGGTAGGGGATGATATTACAGCGAATTTGAAGACGATTCGACAGATTCCGTTGAAGCTGCATCCGCCCGGGGACAAGCTTTCATCGTTGGATATTCGAGGGGAAGTATATCTACCGATTGAGGACTTCAATCGGCTGAATCGGGAAAGACAAGAGGCGGAAGAGCCCCTTTTCGCCAATCCGAGAAATGCCGCCGCTGGTTCCTTGAAACTGTTGGACCCCAAAATTGTCGCGGAGCGACCGCTGCGGATTTTCTGCTATGAGACGTGGTACCCGCAGATCTGGAATCACGCGGAACATCGCAGTCATGGTCGTGGTTTACAAATCATGGAATCGATGGGGCTGCCGGTCAATCCACGACGGGAAATAGTTGATACTATTGAAGATGTAGTCAATATCTGCCGTCAATGGGAAGGATTTCGGCGGGATTTACCCTACCAGGTGGACGGGGTGGTGATCAAGGTTGATGACTTGAGGCAGCGGCGGGCGTTAGGTGCTACGGCTCGAAGTCCAAGATGGGCGGTGGCGTTTAAGTTTGCGGCGGAACAAGCCAGAACGACGTTGCAGGGGATTACGCTGCAGGTGGGGCGGACTGGGGTGATCACGCCGGTAGCAGAATTGGCTCCGGTGTTTCTGGCGGGATCCACGATCAGACGGGCGACACTACACAACGAGGATGAAATCGCCCGGTTGGACGTCCGGGTAGGCGACACGGTGGTAATCGAAAAGGGGGGTGATGTGATACCCAAGGTGTCCGAAGTAGTTCTGGAAGAACGAGCGGTGGATTCTAGGCCATTCCAGATGGTCACCAACTGTCCGGTGTGCGGGACACGGTTAGTCAAGGATCCAGGGGAAGTGCAGAGACGGTGCCCGGACCGTGATTGTCCGGTACAGGTACAGCGACGGATCGAACATTTTGCCAGCAAGGGAGCGATGGATATTGACGGATTGGGGATACAGGTGGTGAAGCAGCTTATCGAAGCGGGCTTGATCCGAGACCCGGGGGATCTTTATCAGTTAAAAGCGGCGCAGATCGCCGAATTGGAAAGGCAAGCGGAAAAGAGCGCGGAGAATCTGATACGGGGGATTAGCGACAGCAAGAATCGTCCACTGCTTCGGTTGATTTTTGGGCTGGGGATACGGTTCGTGGGGATAGGGGTGGCGAGGACATTGGCGAAGCGGTTCAAGTCAATCGAGGCGCTATCCAGAGCCACTAAAGAGGAATTAGAAGATATTCCTGAAGTTGGTCCCAGAATTGCGCAGAGTATTGTTGATTATTTTGCAGATCCCATCAATCAGGATTTGATTCGGAGGTTGACGCAGGCTGGAGTTGCAGTGTGTGAGGTAGACTCGAAAGCGATATTACAGGATTTGGCAGGGAAGACATTTGTGTTGACGGGGACGTTATCGAGGATGTCGCGGGAGGAAGCGAAGGAAAAAATCTTAGAACGGGGCGGGAGTGTGACCGGATCGGTCAGCAAGAAGACGGATTATGTGGTGGTCGGGGAAAATCCTGGGTCGAAGTTTGCCAGGGCGCAGGAATTGGGGGTGAGGATATTGGACGAAGCTTCATTGAAGGAGTTATTGGAATCTGGATTCCCGCCTACGCGGGAATGACAAAAATATGGTTGGCGAAGGCTCGGGAGTTGGGAGTGAAGGTGGTTGGGGAAGAGGAGTTTTTGGAGATGCTAAGATTGTCAGGTGAGGGCACCTGACAACACCCCGACAATGGTTTTTCTGCAGGGTGAGGACACCCTGCAGCACAGAAACATAACTTTTGTTCAATCCCGGAGGAACAAATTATGAAAACAACATCTTCGCCAACAAAAATGGTAACCTTTGCACGATGGGTTGCAAGAATTCTGGGAACATTCATTGTAGTTTTTGCTCTATCCTTCTTCATTGCGGGTGTGATAGAGAGAGGTGAAATGCCCAATCCCGATTTCGGTCATGGGTTAGTAACATTTCTGTTTTTCATTGCGCTAATCGGATTTCTCATTGCCTGGCGATGGGAAGGATTCGGTGGTATATTATCTGCAATTAGCATCGTCCTTATGACAATGGTGAATGTTATTTGGGTACATGCTGCAAAAGACCCTGGCTCCGAAATTATCTTTGTGATACCAGCTTTACTTTTCATTTACTGCTGGTGGAAAAGCAGAAGGCAACCGAAACAAGACAGTATGGAGAGGTGATTCTGATCAAAATTTTGTTTTTAATCATCTCTTCTATCGAATATGGAACTCCGGATCGTTGGTCTATCACATCGCGTACACGCACATGTTTGAAAAACAATCCATCAACACGTAACTAAATGTCCACTTTTGGGGGGAATATCAAGATTCTTCCCGCCGAATGGCGGACGGGATGACAGACAATTGTCAGGATCACAGGGGTCCTGACCTACTCCTGGATCCCGCAGCAAGTGCGGGATGACAAAGGCGTGACTTCGGGATAACAAAGAGAAAACGACCAGATTGAGATAGTAGTCTTAGGAGGAGGTATGGCGTCCACTGCGGATTTCCGCAATGGTCTGGTGATTTTGTTCAAGGACGAACCTCATGCGTTGGTGGAATTTCAACATGTGAAGCCAGGGAAAGGCGGAGCATTCGTCCGGACTAAATTGAAGAACGTCGCTACCGGCAGAGTTCTGGAAAATACCTTCCGATCAGGAGAGAAAATCGAAATCGTTCGATTGGAAGAGAAGGAAATGCAGTACTTGTACCCCGAGGGCGAATATCTGGTCTTCATGGACAATGAGACCTTTGAGCAGATACATCTGGAAGAGTCTTTAGTCGGGGATAATCGCCGATTCTTGAAAGAGGGGGCAGTGGTGAAGGTGCAATTCCACGGGGAGAAGGCATTGGGGATTCTCTTGCCGTTTTTCGTGGAATATGAGATCGCTGATACAGAACCCGGGGTGAAGGGAGATACGGTATCGGGCAGCGGGAAACCAGCCACTCTGGAAACGGGGGCGGTGATCCAAGTTCCGTTCTTTGTCAATGTCGGTGACATTGTCCGGGTGGATACACGCACCGGCACCTATATGGAACGAGTCAAGAAATGATTTCTCAATCACTAAATTCAGAGGTGACCCATGGACCTGAATGAAGTGAAGAAACTGATCAAGTTGGTGGAACGCAGTCAGATTGCGGAGATTGAGATTTTCGAGAAGGGGATGAAGATCCGGATTGCCAAGAACGGATCGGGAGGGGCGCACACGCACGTGGCGGCGCCGGTGGTGCAGACGGCTCCAGCGGTTCAGAGCGCAGTCGAACCTGCGCCCATACCGGCGGCTGTAGTAACGGCGGTAACCGCCGCGAATATCGTGGAAGTCCGGTCGCCGATGGTGGGAACCTTCTATCGGCAACCGTCGCCTGACGCCGATCCCTATGTCCGGGTGGGTGACATGGTCGAGCCGGGGAAGGTACTTTGCATCGTGGAAGCCATGAAGCTGATGAATGAGATAGAGTCGGAAATCCGCGGCAAGGTAACGGATATCCTTGTGGAAAACGGGCAGCCGGTAGAGTACGACCAGGTGTTGTTCCGCATAGAAGTCTCTTCCTTAAGATGACATTCGTGCTGCAGGGGTCGGAACCCTGCAGCCAGACAGGAAAGATGATACGGAAACTGCTCATCGCCAATCGAGGGGAGATTGCTCTGCGAATCATCCGTGCCTGTCGCGAAATGGGGATCGCGACCGTGGCGGTGTACAGCCAGGCGGACGAGGAGTCTCTGCACGTGCGGTTTGCGGATGAAGCGGTATGTATCGGACCGCCGCCCAGCGCCGACAGCTATTTGAACATTCCTCGCCTGATCTCTGCGGTGGAAGTGACGAACGCGGACGCCATCCACCCCGGATATGGATTCCTGGCGGAAAATCCTGAATTTGCGGACATATGCGAGAGTAACGGCATTGTCTTCGTCGGTCCGTCCGCCCAGACCATTCAGAAGATGGGGGACAAGGCGTCAGCCCGGAAGACGATGCAGGAAGCGGGAATACCGGTCACGCCGGGAAGCGACGGCGAACTGGACAGCGCCGAGCACGCCAGGGAAGTGGCGCAGGAGATCGGATTTCCCGTGATATTGAAGGCAGTAGCGGGAGGCGGCGGCAGGGGAATGAGAATTGTCGCCGATCCAGACCACATCGAGACCGCCTATGACATGGCAAGCGCTGAGGCGCTGTCGGGTTTCAAGAATCCACGGTTGTACATAGAGAAGTATCTGGAGAACCCTCGGCACATCGAAATCCAGGTGCTGGGCGATAAGCAGGGAAGTGTGATATATTTGGGGGAACGAGATTGCTCCATTCAGCGTCGTCATCAAAAATTGATTGAGGAGAGTCCATCGCCGGGGGTCACTGAGGAATTGCGCAAAAGCATGGGACAAACCGCTGTCAAAGCCGCCAAAGTTGCCGGATACTATTCCACCGGCACTGTGGAATTCCTACTAGACTCGGAGGAAAAGTTCTACTTCATGGAGATGAACACCCGAATCCAGGTCGAGCACCCGGTAACAGAGATGATTTCCGGGATGGATTTGATCAAGAAGCAGATCCTGGTGGCGATGGACGAGCCTTTGAAATGGAAGCAGAAAGAAGTCAAGTTGTCCGGACATGCGATTGAATGCCGCATCAATGCGGAGAATCCGAATCGTCAATTCCTGCCAACACCGGGCAAGATCACGAGTTTCCATGTGCCGGGTGGACCAGGCATCCGGGTGGACACTCATGTGTATGCGGGGTACACCGTCCCCCCTTATTATGATTCCCTCATCGCAAAGCTGATCACGCACGGTCGGGATAGAGACGAAGCCATGATTCGAATGAAACGGGCTCTGGATGAATTCATCATCGAGGGAATTCCCACAACGATACCTTTCCACAAAATCGTATTGGAACACGAAACATTTCGCACCGGTAACTACCACACCGGCGTCCTGGAACAGATAATGAGTTAACTCATTGACACACGGAGGAGGACCTGATGAACATTCCCGAAGAACTGCTATACACCGAAGAACACGAGTGGGTGTCGTTCGAGGATGACGTCGCCACCATCGGCATCACGGATTATGCCCAAAGCGAGTTGGGAGATATTGTTTTTCTGGAACTTCCGTCGGTCGGAGATGCTGTCACCAAAGGAGAGAGCTTCGGAACGATCGAAGCGGTCAAAGCGGTATCCGACCTGTTCGCGCCCGTGTCCGGAGAGGTAATTGAGGTGAACGAAAACCTGTCCGACAATCCGGAGATTATCAACGAATCGCCTTACAAGGAGGGGTGGATGATCCGGATACGTATCACCGACGAGACAGAACGGGAGATGTTGTTGAACGCGGAAGCGTACAAAGACATTATCGGGTAAGCACTTCCTCTCATATTCATACCTTCAGGCTTCAACAGGTGAACGCGGCGCAGACATACGGAATTTGCAAGTCTGATTCGCGGGCAGCTGTGTTGGAACATTTCCAGAAAGTCCGACATGCCTTATCTTTCACATAGTGATGCCGACCGGAAACTGCTGCTTCGGGCTATCGGGGTGGAATCCGCCGAGGAGCTGCTGACATCGATTCCGCCGGAGGTCCGGCTGGAAAGAGCGCTGCACCTTCCACCTGGGATTTCCGAGGCGGAATTGCGCCGCGAGTTCAATTCAATGGGGCGCAAGAACCGTGTTGACCTCGTCAACTTCATGGGTGGCGGGGCGTCGGAACATTACATACCGGCGGCGTTGAATATGCTGGCGTCACGCTCGGAATTCGTCACGGCGTACACACCCTACCAGGCGGAAGTGTCACAGGGGACTTTGCAGGTCATCTACGAATTCCAGTCGATGATCTGCGAACTGACCGGGATGGACGCTGCCAATGCGTCGATGTATGACGGGGGCTCGGCGCTTGCCGAGGCGGCGATGATGGCGGCGGGAGCCGCCAAACGGAACAAGATCGTGATGTCAAAGTCGGTCAATCCGCGATACCGCAAGGTTCTGGCAACCACGACCAGAGGCTTGGGACTGGAGATCGTCGAAATTGCAGTAGTGGACGGAGTGACCGATTTGACGCAACTCCGCGAATCGGTGGACGATTCGACCGGAGCCGTGATCATCGCTCAGCCCAACTTTCTGGGATACCTGGAACCGGTCGAGGAAGTGTCCGAAATAGCACATGCGGCAAAGGCGGCATTGGTGGTGTCGGCAGACCCGGTGTCGCTGTCGGTGCTCAGCCCTCCAGGAGAGTATGGCGCAGACATTGTAACTGGCGAGGGTCAACCCCTGGGAATTCCTTTAAGTTTCGGAGGACCTTACCTGGGATTCTTTGCGGTCAAGAGTCCGTTGGTGCGAAGGATGCCGGGCAGGGTGGTGGGAGCAACGTCCGACGAAAAGGGGCGCAAAGGATACGTGCTCACACTGCAAACCCGAGAGCAGCATATCCGCCGGGAAAAAGCGACTTCGAATATCTGCACCAACCAGGCACTATGTGCACTTCGAGCGACAATCTATCTGACGCTGCTCGGAAAAGAGGGATTCCAGACAGTCGGGGAATTGTGCTTGCATAAGAGCCATTACCTGGCGGACGAACTTCTCGGTCGGGGGAAGGTGCCTGACCGGACATCGCAATCGATACCAGTGAAGGGGATTTCTATGATCTCGTCGCGACCGTTTTTCCGGGAATTCGCAGTACGGACCGAAAAACCTGGCAGAGAAGTTGCCTCACGTCTGCAGGAAGCTGGATACCTTGCTGGTCCCGTATTAGATGATCTTGACCTGGGCATTAGCTCGGGATTGTTGTTGTCGGTGACGGAATTGCGGACGAAAGAGGAGATGGACGGATTGGTGAGGGCATTGTCAGGATCACAGGGATCCTGACCTACTCCGGCGTCGAGTACGAAGACGAGGCAGCACAATCGGAAATTTAATCATGAGGAGGTCGGAATGAATCGGGCAGTACTAATCCTCATAGGCATATTATTGATCAGTGCCCTGATCCCTGCGATTGCGATCGGGCAGTCAAGAATGATCACGGTGGAAGGACTTGGTAATACCAAGCCCCAAGCCATCGAGCAAGCCAAACGGGAAGCGGTCGCGACCGGAATCGGAATGCTCCTGATCTCGGAAACCGAAATCCAGGACTTCCAATTGAAACGGGATCAGATTATCACGCGAGCCAATGGATACGTCAAGTCCTACCGGGAATTGACCAGCGCACAGGAATCGGACGGGACGTGGCGGGTCAAGATCGAAGCAGAAGTGACCGCGATGTTTGACGAAATCTTGAAGGACCAGATGGCTTTGGAATTGCTGCTGAGCTGGCTGAAGAAGCCGCGCTTCATGGTGGTCCTGGACGAAGACAACATGGGCGACAAGTCGTCGATCGTGGCAGCGAACGAGATTAACAAGGTATTGAAGGACAAGGGATTTGACGTGGTCAGTGCGGAACAGACCAAGGCGATCCTGTCCCAACGGGAGGCTCAATCTGCGATCAACGGGGACGCTTCGGCGGCAGCCTCTATTGCCGGTCAGTATCAGGCGGAGATTATCGTAACCGGCAGGGCACGAGCCACCAAAGCCGAAGGAACGACCAAGATGCTGGGGGGAATGACGTCGGGTCAAGCAGTGATTTCCGCCAGCATTATTCGCGCCGATAATGGACAGATCCTCGCCACCAGCACGGCGGAAGGAAAGAAAGTCCATATTGCACCCGAAACGGCAGGTGCGGAAGCGTTGAAGCAGGCTGCGGATAATCTGGCGAATACGTTAGTGGCAGAGACGATCAAAGGTTGGGGTCTGGAGCAATCGAACACCAAGACTGTCACCCTGCACATAGTGGGGATCGATACCCGGGCTCAGAAGAAAGCGGTCTTTGACGTATTGGAAGGCGGGATCGCATTTGTCAAGAGCGTCAATCAGCGGCAATTCGGTGGAGGTGTGTTGGAAGTAGCGGTGGAAATCAGCGCCACCACAGAGGATTTGGCGGACGAGCTGGATGGGAAGAACTTCGGCGATTTCAAACTCGTGATAACCGGGGAAACGCCGAATACATTGTCGTTGAAAGCTGTGAAGTAGATGGCTCGGTGCTGTCAGGTGAGGACATCTGACAGCACGGAAAACCAGGCGCCCAAAGAATAGAGTAAGGCTTTGGATGGATAGAAACACCAATCCTGTCACTGGGCAATTGATATTCGAGTTAGGACATCCGGGCAGGAAGGGTGTCGATCTTCCGGATATCGATGTCCCTCGGAAGGATGATCTGATTCCGGAATCGTACCGCCGAAAAATCGCCGCAAGGCTGCCGGAAGTGGCGGAAAACGAGGTGGTGCGCCATTACACGCATCTGTCGCAGTTGAATCATCACGTGGATAAGGCATTCTATCCTTTGGGGTCGTGTACCATGAAGTACAACCCCAAGATTAATGAAGAAATGGCTGCGTTGCCGGAATTCGCCAACTTGCATCCATTGCAGTCGGAGGACACAATTCAAGGGGCGCTGCAATTGATGGTGGAGCTGTCGGAAGCGCTATGCGAAATCGTAGGATTGCCGGCCATTACGTTGCAACCGGCGGCAGGCGCCCACGGCGAATTGACCGGACTTTTGATTATGCGAGCCTATCACGAGTCGAAAGGCAAGCCGCGCACGACGGTCATCATCCCGGATTCAGCACATGGCACTAATCCGGCAAGTATTGTGATCGCTGGATATCAGGTAGTGCAGATTCCGTCGAATCCGAATGGTCTGGTAGATTTGGAAGCACTGAAGAAAGCAGTCACCGATGATACTGCTGCATTCATGATCACTAATCCCAATACGTTGGGGCTATTCGAAAAGCAAGTGTGCGATATATCAAAGGTGATCCATGACGCCGGATCCTTGCTCTATATGGACGGCGCCAATATGAATGCGCTGATGGGGATTGCCCGACCGGGCGACATGGGATTTGATGTGGTACATTTGAATCTGCACAAGACGTTTTCAACTCCTCATGGCGGCGGTGGTCCCGGCAGTGGTCCGGTGGCGGTCAAACCGTTACTCGAGCCATTTCTGCCCTATCCGCGTGTGATTCGAAAAGGTGACCGGTACGGTTGGAAAGCGCCTCGGAAGACTGCCATCGGCAGGATGCACAGCTATCAAGGAAATTTCGGGATGTTCGTGCGCGCTCTGGCATACATCCGGCGAATGGGAGCGTTAGGACTTCGGCAAGCCAGTGATGATGCGATTTTGAATGCCAATTACCTTCGGGTCAAGCTGCAAGACATTCTCGACCTGCCTTACAACACGGGCTGCATGCACGAAGTGGTATTTTCGGCGAACCGCCAGAAGGCGCGGGGAGTCCGAGCAACCGACATAGCGAAACGGCTTCTGGATTTCGGTATGCACGCTCCTACTGTATATTTCCCTTTGATCGTTCCGGAAGCGTTGATGATCGAGCCAACCGAGACGGAGTCCAGGCAGTCACTCGATCGATTCATCGAAGCCATGAGACAAATCGACCGGGAAGTGGACGAGGCGCCGGAAATGCTGCATGAGGCGCCGCACACTACGCCGGTGTCACGATTGGACGAAGCGGGGGCAGCTCGAAACCTTGACATCAACTTTTTCGCTTCGAGGGTTTGACCCACGGGAGGCATCACGCCTCCCGATTTTTTTCTGTGGAAATTGTGAAGCCAAACGACACACATCGCGACACATCGGCGTGGACGCCGGACACCAGCGCACTGCCATCGCCAGAATTCCTGGAGATGCTGGGTTTGGGCACCTTCACGGCGATCGACGTCGAGACCACCGGAATCGAGCCCGAGAAGGAGCGGGTGATCGAATGGGGGGCAGCGCGATTTGTGGAAGGGCGAGTGGAAAGCGTCTTCCAGACTTTAGTGGATCCCGGGAAGCCATTACCTGCCGAAATCACCGGATTGACCGGTATCACGGATAAGGACCTACAGGGAGCGTCGAATTTCGCACAGGCGTATTCGGAATTCAGTCGATTCTGGATGCCGTCGCCGATTGTCGGGCACCACCTCGATTTTGATCTTGATTTCTTGAGGGAATCAATCCGGAGACATGTTCCCGCGACGAAGTCTCCGGTGTTCCACGGCAGACCGGTATATGACACAGCTCAGTTAGCACGGGCGCTCTTGCCTTCGGAGATCGGCTACGGGCTGACCGCGCTGGTCCGAACGAGGAAAATCCATCGTCCTCGAGCGCACCGCGCACTGGAAGACGCCACTGCCACCGGTTGGTTGTTCTTGATGTTGGTCAAAGACGCCCTCGATTTGGATTTCCAGACGGTGGCGACTCAATTGCGATTCCTGGAGGGGAGCCGGCATTACATCCAGCGATTTCTAGTTAAGCTGGGAAATCTCCTGGCAAAGCAGGAATTGTCGCGTCCGATTCGGATACCATCGGTGGTTCCGGTGCCAGCGGGTTTAGAGGAAATTGAAGACGAGGCACTGCCGCGTCAGGCTCCCCTGTGGCGGGAACAGGATTACGTCAGGATTTTCAGCGCCGGGGGCGAGATAGCGCGCGCGTTCCCGGGATTTGAGGATCGACCTCAGCAGGCTAACATGGCGGCTGCGGTGCATAAGGCGTTTCGGGACGATCGGCTCTTAGCCGTGGAAGCGGGCACCGGCACCGGAAAGTCGCTGGCGTATCTGGCGCCGGCTCTGGCGTGGGCATGCGCCACTCCCATTGAACGGCGGCGTGTCATTATCTCCACTGGAACCAAGAATCTTCAAGAGCAGTTATTCAACAAGGACTTGCCGGATTTGCGGCTCAGCCTGCCGTTTCGATTTCGCACGGCGCTGCTCAAGGGTCGCTCCAACTATCTGTGCATCAATCGGTGGAAGAGTGTGTTGGCAGATCCGATTTTCCGATTGACACCGGAGGAGCGTTTGGCGGCGCTGCCGTTGATCCGATGGGTTCAAGAGACCCGAACCGGCGACTTGTCCGAAGTATCCGCGATGCACGGACAGGTGGCGAATTCGGTTCGGTCAAAGATCGCGTCCGATCCTGGGACATGCACTGGAGGCAGTTGCAAGGAGTCCACCGGCTGTTACCTGCAACGAGCGCGCCGCCGGGCACTGAATGCCCACGTCGTGGTGGTCAATCATGCCTTGCTGTTTTCGGATGTCACTTCCGACGGCTCGGTATTGGGGGCATATGACCGAGTGATCATAGACGAAGCCCATCGGTTGGAAAAAGCTGCGGTCAGCCATCTGTCGATGGAGTGGAGCGAATCTATATTATTCAGACCGTTGAATCGGCTGTATCAAGGGGACCGACTGGAACGGGGGATTCTGGCGCAGATGAAGCAGAAATTGGGGAATCCAAACGACCCTCAGTTGAGACGAATAGCATCTGAGATCAAAGAGACTTCCGATCAGGTGGTTCGGTTAGGCAGACATGGCAAGGAATTATGTCAGGAATTCTTGAAGAAAGCCGAATCTCTGCTGCCCTCTGATAATAATGGATTCGCGGTTCGCAGACGGTATCGGAAAGATGGGTCCCCATTTGAACATCTGCATCAGATGATCGGAACGGTGGTGATCCATTACAAGGGAGTAATCAATGCGCTGGGCAGGGTATTGGAACTCCGCGGAGACGTCAAGGAGAAGTTTCCCTTCTACACCGAGGACATCGCAGGCGAATTGTCGGCTGCCAAGGATGAGTTGACTCGAGATCGCGACACTTTTCTGTTCCTGATGAGCTGCGAGGATCCTAATTGGGTGACATGGTACGAGGTACCTGGAACCGACCAACGCCGGTGGATCAAATTTCAGGCGGCGCCTCTGGACGTGTCAACGTTGATTCATCAGGCACTGTGGCAACGGGTCAGAACTGCGGTAATGACGTCCGCCACTCTGGCTGTAGGAAACTCGTTTGAGCATTTTGTCAGAACTGTGGGATTGGAACTGATTCCGGAAGACCGCCGGGACACATTGCTCTTAGGGACGCCTTTCAATCTGGACCAACAAATGGCGATCCTCGCTCCCAAATATTTCCCGAGCCCAAAGAATGCTCCGCAATACCTGGACGAGGTCTCGGAACTCGTGAAGCGGATAACTGCAACCAAGCGCGGTACTCTGGTGCTCTTTACTTCGTACCAAGCGCTTAACCATGTCGCCGATGCCATCCGCTTGTTCCTGGACCAGCAAGGAATCACGCTGCTCATCCAGGGAAGGGATGGCTCGCCGGAATCGCTGCTCAGGCGATTCCGAGACGACAGGTCGTCCGTTCTGTTCGGGACGGACAGCTTCTGGGAAGGGATTGATGTGGTGGGGGAAGCGCTGGAGGTCTTGATCGTCACGCGGCTGCCGTTCGACGTGCCCACTGACCCCTGGATCGAGGCACGCAGCGAGCAGATCGAGAGCCGAGGCGGGAATGCCTTCATGGACTTCTCGGTGCCCGAAGCGGTCATCCGGCTCAGACAGGGAGTGGGGCGATTGATCCGCACCAGAACCGATCGGGGCGTCGTGATGGTCACCGATCCGCGGTTGATAAGCACTCGGTTTGGCAAGGTATTCGTGCAAGCATTACCCACGAAGACGGAAACCATCCAGAATCGGGAACAGTTGGAGAGAAGGTTCAATCAATTCTGGAGCCGGCAGCCCGCGATGTCAAGATCGCATTTCGATCAGCCCGGTTGATAACCTTCAAGTCAGCAAGTCATGATTTCCGATCAAAGAAACAAGCTAATCGACCACATCGGGATGGCTGTCCGCTCGCTTCGTGACGCCCGGAAATTGTTCGAAGCAGGGCTGGGAATCCCGCCAAGCGGCACTGAGGAGGTTCCTGCCCAGAAGGTACGGGTCGAGTTCTATCAAATCGGCGGCACTCGGATCGAATGCCTGGAACCCACTACCGACGACTCGCCCATCGCCACTTTCCTTCAGAAGAAGGGTGAGGGCATTCACCACATCGCCATCCAGGTCCCCGACGTCAAGAAAGCCCTGGAACAGGCGAAAGCTCATGGGATTCAAGCCATCGATCCGGAACCAAGACCAGGTGCCGAGGGAACGATTATCGCCTTCTTGCATCCAAAGAGTACGCTTGGCGTATTGATAGAATTAGTTCAACACGCGGAGTGAGGACAGTAGGGGCTTAACATGTTAAGCCCCTACCAGGCTGGTAGGTTGGGTTAGGGCTTCCCGTAACCCAACATTCGGCAGATACTAACTGACTATCAGATAATGGCACCACCAGAGCTGCAAGAGAAATTGGATCGATTGCCCAGGTCACCGGGAGTATATCTCTTCCGGAACGACCAGGGACGGATCATCTATATCGGCAAGGCTAAGGTGCTCCGGAACCGCGTGCGGTCCTATTTCCTCAAAGGTTCGGACGGGAGATCTCAGTTCGCGCGGCTGACCCACGCCATCCGGGATGTGGAAGTCATTGTGACCGACAACGAGCTGGAAGCCATGATCCTGGAAGCCTCCATGGTCAGGCGTCATGCGCCGCGATTCAACGTGACTCTGCGCGACGACAAGTCCATGCCGTACGTCAAGGTCACCCATGAGTTGTACCCTCGCATATATCTAAGCCGGCGACCGACGCAGGACGGATCGCGCTATTACGGTCCGTTCGCCAATGTGCAACACATGAAGCGGCTCCTTAAGACGTTGAAAGGGATTGCAGGAATCAGGCTCTGCAACTGGGTGATTACGGAGCAAGCAATCGCAAGGAACAAGTTCCGGTCGTGCATCTATTATGAGATGGGACAATGCAGCGGCGCGTGCCAGGGATTAATTTCGCCCGAGGAATATGCCAAGAATGTCGAACGATTTCTGGATTTCGTGAAGGGCAGAACTCAACCGTTGCGGGAGTACCTGACTCGAGAGATGGAAGACCTGGCAAGCCGCCAGGATTACGAACGGGCAGCGAATATCCGGGATCAATTGAAAGCGCTGGACCAATTGTCGATGCACCAGAAGGTGATCTCGCCGGTTCCGATTTCGCGCGATGTGGCGGCGTTGGCGAAGGAAGCAGACGACGCCTGCTGCGTCCTATTCCGGATCCGGGAAGGCAAGTTGGTGGGTCGGAATCCGTTTTTCCTGCGAGGAGTCGGTTCCAGCGAAGATGGCGAGATATTGCAGGCACTTCTGCAACAAGTGTACCTTGACGAAGAGGACCTTCCCGGAGAATTGCACCTGCCAGCAACGATCCCGGACCTGGAGCTATTCAGCCGGTGGCTGACAAGCAGGAAAGGGAAGAAAGTGCCCCTTGAGTTCCCGAAGATCGGGGAAAAAGCTAAGTTGATGAAGTTGGCGCGGGAGAATGCTGTGCTGCTCTTGGGGGAACGGCGACTGGAGGTGCAGCGTCGTGCGGCGGTTCCAGAGGCTTTGAGAACATTGAAAGAGCAATTGCGGTTGCCGCAATTGCCGCGTCGAATCGAGGCGTTTGACGTTTCCAATTTGCACGGGCAAGATGCCGTGGCATCCATGGTAGCGTTCCACGATGGGCGCCCGAGAAAGAGCGAGTATCGGCATTTCAAGATCAGGACCGTCGAGGGGATCAATGACTTCGCAATGATGGCGGAAGTGATCGGGAGGCGGTACCGACGACTGATGCAGGAAGAAAAGCCGTTGCCGGACTTGATCCTGATCGATGGGGGAAAAGGGCAATTGTCCGCGGCGAAGCAAGTACTGGATTCGCTCGAGCGCAGCAAGGGCACAACATATTGTGCCCCTGCTGGTCATGGGCAAAATGCCCATGATGCGTTTTCCGCCGTCGCACGCCCTCGTGCAACGGGTCCTGGCAGACGAGGGCGTCTGCCAGCGGATACGCCCGTACCAGGTTACCGACGAGACGCTGATACTTCCGCAGATTTGCGCAAGGTGCCTGTTATCGGGCTTGCCAAGCGGCTGGAGGAGATATTCGTTCCGGGCGATCCGGATCCATGGATCCTGCCAAAGACCTCTCCAGCTTTAAAGCTGCTGCAGCACATCCGCAACGAAGCTCACCGATTTGCCATTCAACATCATCGCCTCCTGCGTGGAAAACGGATTTCCCGGTCGGAATTGGACGACGTGCCCGGGATCGGAGAAGCCCGAAGGCTCATGCTCCTGCGCTATTTTCGGTCACTGAAACGCTTGAAAGCGGCTTCCGTGGACGAGATAGCATCGCTGCCAGGCATTTCCCGACATCTGGCTGAGGATATTGTAGAGCACCTCTCACCGCCAGAATAGAGGTTGAGGGCACATCCGGCGGTTGCGGATTGCCCCTACGCGCGGCAGCAAGGCGTAAGCCCCTCAGCGGCTGCCGCACTCCAAAGATGGCTGTCATGGTGTGGACCATCACAGCACTGGACCGCGACAGCAAGTGCAACTTGCCCCAGACTTGCCTCCTTGCCTATCGTTGTTAATGCAATGGCATTGCCCAATTTCCGCATTCCATCACACGGGGTGGGTCACCAAATTTGTTAAGACGCTAAGATTATAAGACATGCATATTTGCGAAAACCGCAAAAAGGCGAAAAAAAGGCTTGACATTAAGGAAAAAATCTATAATAATATATAATTAAGAATAGCAAACGCAATCGCAACCATTATGATATCGGTTACCGCAGACGTTCAAGCACTTGGAATAGAGCATCGAACCGTTGTATGACTAACGTCGTATGCAGAAGGAGGTGATCGCTGGGTTTCGTCCATCTTCTGTCGTAAGTAACTTTGTCTTAACTAAATGGAGGCAGGTATGTATCGATTCGCTGCCATTCTGATTGGTCTGGTGTTGTTGGCGAGCCTGGCATTCGGTGGTACTACCGGCAAGCTTGCCGGCACCGTCATCAACACTGAGACCGGAAAACCCCTGGCGGGTGCCAACGTCTTCATCGAGGGGACTCGTTTGGGAGCGGCGACCGACCTGGAAGGGAGTTTCTACATCCTCAACATTCCAGCAGGAAGGTACTCGGTTACTGCATCCTCGATGGGTTATCAGAGTGTCACGGTCAGGAATATCCTGATCACGGCGGATTTTACGACCACGTACGATTTCGAGTTGTCGTCGAAGATATTGGAGGCTGGGAAGGAGATCGTGATCGTGGCGGAGCGTCCGTTGATTGAGCCGGATCGGACGTCATCGGTTCGGGTGGCTACGGCGGAGGAGATTCAGAATCTTCCGGTTCGTGGTTACCGGGATGTGGTGGCGTTGCAGAGCGGCGTGGTGGAGTTTCAATACTTCCCGGGGGACGCTCATCAGAGCGATGACAACGCGCAGGGCGGTCAGTTGCAGATTCGGGGTGGTCGTCCTAACGAGGTGGGCTACTGGGTGGACGGCTTTTCCCAGACGGATCCGCAGACTGGATATTCAACCACCGCCATCAACAACAGCGCCATTCAGGAAGTGGTAATGATGACGGGTGGATTCAGCGCCGAGTACGGCAGGATCATGTCCGGCGCGGTCAACGTGATCACCAAAAGCGGGACTGCCGATTATTCCGGCTCTTTGGAAGCAGTCACGGACAATGTCATCAACACCGACGTGCACGCTTCGGACTACAACGTGTACGCCGCCTCCTTTGGCGGACCGGTGATTCCCGGCAACGATCGCTTCGCCTTCTACCTTTCCGGCGAACGACGCTGGAGCGGCGATCGCAGCCCTCGGTGGAATGCCAGGGATATGAACCGTCTGTACCTGGATCTGACCGGCAGCACCGACGAAGCCACCTATCGGCTTCCCGGCAATACCCTATCCGGTTGGACCGGACAGGGCAAGCTGACTTTTAAGTTGAGCGAGCCGATCACCCTGGAAGCTGGAGGTCTGGTTTCGCGGGACGATTGGCGGGAATTCCGCGAAGCGTATCTGTTCGATGTCAACCACACGCCCCGGTATCTCGACACCAACAATTCCTTGTACTTGAAGCTGACGCACTCCTTAAGCCGCAACACCTTCTATACCGCTGCCGTTAATTACTACGGCACCGAGCGGAAACGCGGCGACGGCGTGTACTTCGATGACGTTCTAAGTTACGCCAGGGAGAGCAACCCCAGCTATGACGTCATGACCCTGTTCTTCAACGGACCGGGGAATGACAATGCGGACTACACGGAGCAGGTGATGCATATTGATCCCATCAGCGGTGACACCAGCTACACCGACAGCACCATTTACCAGGAGCACGTCTGGGATGACTATCTGCATCGCGAATCCTCTTACTATGGTTTCAAAGCCGATGTCACCCACCAGGCGACTACCCATCACCAGTTGAAAGCCGGCTTCGACATCGAACGCAATACCCTGAGATACTGGCGGCATCTCTTCCCGGTCGATTTGTTCCATCTGTCCGATCCAGCCGTGGACACCAACGGGAACGGCATTCCGGACAACATCGAACGCTCCTACCTGGACGTGGACTTCTTCGGCTACGCCATGGATGATCCCGAAGAAAATCAGGAATCCGGTTTGGACGGAGCCAAGCATCCCATCACCATGGCGATCTATCTCCAGGACAAAATCGAATACCAAGGGCTCGTCATCAACGCCGGCTTGCGTTACGACTATTTGGATGTCGCCACCGAACGCCTGAGATCGGAATCCTATCCCCTGGATCCGGATCAGACCGGACTATCCTCCACCCTGGACGAATCGGACTTGGAATCCGCCCAGATCCAGCAACGAGTATCCCCCCGATTAGGTGTCGGTTTCCCCGTCTCTGACAAAACCGTCATGCACTTCTCCTACGGCGTCTTCTTCCAGCAGCCTAATCTCAACGACCTCTACGTCTCCTATCGCTACCTGGAGCACAAGATCCAGACCGGCGGCTACTTCTATCCCTTCGGCAATCCCAATCTGAAGCCCGAAACTACCACCGCCTACGAGGTCGGCTTGACTCAGCAGATTGCAGCCAATGTCCGGTTCGACCTTACCGCCTACTACAAGGACATCAAAGACTTGGTAGCAGTCAAAACCATTCCCTCTTTTCCCAATAATTTCTCTTCCTACCGCAATACCGACTTCGGAACCGTCAAGGGCATCGATTTCAACGTCACCATGCGCCGGACCCACAATCTGACCGCCACTGCAGCCTACGGTCTAATGTGGGCAATGGGCACCGGCTCCGCCTCCCTCACTCAAAGAAATATCGCCTGGACCGCCGATGATCCCCCTAAAATGACCTCGCCGCTGGATTTCGACCAAAGGCACAAAATCACCCTCAATCTGGATTACCGGCTTCCGTCCGATTCCGGACCCAGCCTCGGCTCTTTCTATCCTCTGGAACAAGCCGGCGTAAATCTGGTTTTCTCCGCCGGATCCGGTCTGCCTTATACTCCGGAGCAGCCCTGGAATGAAGTCACCCTCGGAGCCGTGTCCCCCACCCCCGCCGGACCTATCAATTCCAGGTACGGACCCTGGACCTGGCGGCTGGATTTGAAAGCCGATCGGGAATTCCAGATCCGGACCGTCAGCCTCGACCTATATCTGTGGGTGCTGAATTTGCTGAACACCGAAAACTGGCTCGACGTGTACGCGTCCTCCGGAATAGCCGGCAACACCCGCTGGTTATCGACTGCCAATGGACAAGCCTTCCTGCAGTCGCCTAATTATCCGGAAAACGCGGCATCGTATTACCGTTTGGCAGAGATCGATCCCACTCGATACGGCATTCCACGCCAAGTCCGGATTGGCGCCTTGTTGTCATTCTAATCCCGCTGTCATACGCCCCCGTGTGACAGCCTCGTATCATGGGCGTCCTGGCAGACGAGGGCGTCTGCCAGGACGCCCGTGGTAGAGCAGATGACAGGGTGCACAGCAAAGCTGGCACCTACGCGCGTAGTCCAAAAAGGAGGAAATACAATGATGAGGAAATTAGGCAGGGTGCACAGCAAAGCTGGCACCTGTCATGTCATGGTGTGGACCATGACAGCCGTGTTTGTCATGGTATGGACCATGACAGTGCTGTGCCCCTACGCAATGGCAGGATCGCCTCGGGGCAATGGCATTCGACCGCCGGCGCCGGCGCCTGCCATTATCGATAATGACACACGGATCGATGCCAACCTGATCGACATGTTCGTAACGAACCATGGATCGTTCGCCTGGGATCTGACCACGGGCGATCCGGGGTTGACGTATCCCAAGGGTACGGACAAGCAGGCGGTGTTTGCATCAGGATTGTGGTTGGGGGCGATGATCAACGACACCATCCACGTGACGGTGGCGGAATATTCGATGGAATATTCTCCGGGGGCGATGTTTGAAGGCGGACCGGCGGCGGATCCGAACGATCCGCGTTGGCAGGTCTATAAGATTGACGTCAACAGCGGACCTGGGGATTCGGATTGGGATCAGTGGCCATCAGAAGATGGCGCCCCGGTGGATGGGAACGGCGATCCGTTATTGTTGGGGGATCAGACGTTGTGGTGCGTCTATAATGACGCCGATGTTGTGCAGCACTCGAACGCGGCTGGTTCGACGGCTCCTCTTGGTTTGGAGGTACAGCAGACGGCGTTTGCGTACAACCGAACAGGGGCGTTGGGCAACATCGTGTTTTTGAAGTTTCTGATCATCAACAAGGGCAGCAACTACTTAGAGCAAGCGTACACGGCGTTGTGGTCGGATCCGGATTTGGGTGGAGCTGGAGATGACCTGGTCGGATGCGACACCGCCTTGTCGGTCGGATTTGTTTACAACGCGACCAACAATGACCAGGTGTACGGGACGACGCCTCCCTGCGTGGGATACGATTTCTTCCAGGGACCCATCGTGCCTTCGCCAGGCGATACCGCCTATGTTTCCGGCGTCGCCTACCCCGGATTCCGGAATCTCCCCATGACGTCCTTCAACAAGTACATCAACGGTACCGATCCCCACAGCGCCACCGAAAGCTACTGGTACATGGAAGGATTGAATGCGGTGGAAGCAGAAGGCGGACCCTACATCGATCCTACCACCGGCGATACCACCACCTTTGTCATGCCCGGCAATCCGACCACCGGCGAAGGCTGGCTCGACAGCTCTCCCTCCGACCGGCGCTTCTTGCTCGTATCCGGACCCTTCAATCTGGATCCCGTTTCGGCGCACGGCGATAGTGTCATCATCGGCGTCACCGCTCAGGAAGTGGTGGCTGCCATCGTGATCGGTCAAGGGGCGGATCGATTGAACTCCATCACCATCATGAAGTACTATGATGACTACGCCCAAAGCGCCTTCGATGCCAATTTCAATCTCCCGAATCCGCCTCCGCAGCCCAGTGTGTATTTCCAGGCGCGGGACGGTTACATCAACCTGATCTGGGGCACCGAAGCGGACGGCGACGTCGAAATCAACACCGGATTCGACCAGGAATTCCACTTCGAAGGATTCAATGTGTACCAGGGGGCATCCATCGCAGGACCCTGGACGAAGGTCGCCACCTTCGATATCACTAACTCCTACGACTGGATCGATCCCGTATCCGGCGACACCATCACCGGACCCGTTGGCGCCATCTACACCGACCAATTCAGCACGGTTTCCGGCGCTATCATTCGAGATCTGGTGCAGCAGGGCAGCAACTTAGGCGTGGTCCACGGTATGGTGATCAATAGTGACGCCCTGACCGGTGGCTCCCTGGTCAACTTCCGCTCCTACTACTTCGCGGTGACCGCGTACAGCTTCGAAATCCGCCACGCCTTCCCCTACTTCTTAGGCGAAGACCTCCTGGGATGGGTATCAAATAGCCTGGAAAACGCCCCGGTGCCGACCCTATGCATTCCCGGTGTACAGGGATTGCAGGATTTCGTCGACGCCGATCACATTTCGGGTCTTAGTGATGGCGCCGTCCATGCCTACTATCTCCCGGAGGAGATGGACAATGTTCAAGGACACACCTACCAGGTGACTTTCCATTACGACAGTACCGAGGAAATCTGGAAGTGGGACTGTGAAGATACCGATGCGGATTCCTTCATCCTGCAAGATCAGACCAACCAGAGTGGCGATTGGGAATACCCCTTGGTCAACAGTCATGGCATCATGGTAAAGACCATCGGTCCCATCACCGGAATCAATACCATTACGGAGATTGCTGGTCCGGAAGGCGTACCAGTTGTCCCGCCCGACAACGTCATGTATTCCTTGAACTCTACCGGAGAGTGGTACCTCAACCCGCCGACTACCTGGGCACGCCTGAACTACCAAGGCTTAATCGGCAATGATAACTGGGAAATCCGCTTTGAAGATCCCGAAACCGGTGGTGGAAGCCAATACTACAACTGGATCGGCGATGAAACCCTGTACCCCGATCGCTGCCCCTTCGAAATGTGGAATACCGGTCCGACTGATGATCCGGCGGATGACCGGCGGATTCAAATAGGCATCTATGATGTGGACGAATCCGGCGGCTGGTCCTGGGATGACTACATCTATGGCGTGGAAGTGGATTATGGTACCGAACCGCTGCCTCCCTCCATGGTGTACACCTTCCCGGATGATTTCCACATCGGAAGAATCATCTTTTCGGACAATACCGGAGGCGAGATTAGCGCACCAGCGCCCGGTACGGTAGTGTTATTCGTGACCAACAAACCCAACCTGGCGGAAGATGTGTTCCAATTCCAGACCCGACCGCCCTGGGAAGGATTGACCTGGGATCTGGACAACGTCAAGGTGGTGCCGAACCCGTACTACGGGCACTCGCAGTACGAGCTCAGCTCCTATCAAAAGCGGGTGAAGTTCATCAATCTGCCGAGGGAATGTACGATTCGGATCTTCACCCTGGGCGGCGATCACGTCCGGACGTTGAACAAGGACGACACAACCACAGAAATCTTCTGGGACTTGGAGACCAAGTATGGAATTCCAGTTGCCAGTGGGATGTACATTTGGTATCTCGATGCCCCTGGCATCGGGACAAAAGAAGGGAAAACCGCTGTGTTTATGGAGCGGGAAACGTTGAATACCTTTTAGTCGCGTACCACGGGCGTCTCGCCCGTGGCTGGTCATGGGCAAGATGCCCATGATACCAATGAGACGAAAAGGATTCAACTCATGCTCACAAAGGAGGATGCATGAATACCAGAACGTTAAGCTTGGTCTTGCTATCCCTTCTGGTCCTGAGCCTCCCGCTCTGGGCTGGAAGTGGCAACAAAGTGGGCACGGCTGGTGCCCAGGAGCTTCGGATTCCAGTGGGATCCGTTGCAACGGCGCTGGCAGGAGCCAATATAGCGACCACGTCCGGCGTGGAAGCCTTGTACTGGAATCCGGCTGGTGTGGCGGTCTTGCCTCATACGGAAGCCATGTTTTCGTACATGACTTATATCGCCGATATCAAAGTCAACTATGCCGGCTTCACCACCAACATGGGACAATTCGGATCCGTGGGGCTTAGCGCCAAGGTCATGAATATCGGAGACATTGACGTGACGACCGAGGAAAACCCGAACGGAACCGGAGAGACCTACAATCCCACCTTCATGGTGTTAGGTGGGACCTATGCTCGGCGCATGACAGACCGGGTGTTCTTTGGCGGCACCTTCCAGTATGTGTACGAAAAGATCCGCACCGAGCAAGCCACCGGCATCTGTTTTGATTTCGGTCTGCAGTACGACACCAAGTGGAACGGCGTCAAATTCGGACTGGTGATGAAGAACTTCGGTCCGGACATGACGTTCAGCGGTCCAGGATTCGAACATAGTGTAGCCATCCCGGGCGACGACCCTCAGGCGCAACGCCGAATAGTCCGCATCGTGCCAGCCGCCTTCAATCTTCCCACTTCGGTGCATATGGGCGTCAGCATGAACCTGGTGGATACCGAGGAATACGGAATCAGCCCGCACTTCACCTTCCAAAGCAATAATTTTTCCCATGACGAATACCGACTGGGATTGGAAGGCAGTTTCCTGCGGCGGATGATTGCGTTGCGGGTCGGAGTGGTCCAATCTGGCGCTGCCAGCGGACTGTTCGACGAGAACGACAATTACCTCTTCGGTCTGAATGCGGGTGTCGGATTGAATGTGCCGTTGGGCATGTCCCATCTGTTGTTCGATTACAGCTGGGGCAAGACCGATTTCTTCGACGACATCTCCTGGTTCTCTCTGCGGTTCGCCTTCTAAGGACTATAGGGGCGCAACATGTTGTTCCCCTGCCTATGAAGGTGCACAGCGGATTTATCCGCCTGTGGCGGAGATGGCATCTACGCGAAGCATGCCGATGAGTTGGGTTACGCAAAGCTAACCCAACCTACGTGGCTGTCATGGTCCAGACCGTGGCAACCAGCAAGACTGAGAAAGGGGACGAGGTTATCTCGTCCCCTTTTCTGCGTCGAGAGAACGCCCACGAGCCCATTAGGAGGGAGGGGCTATGCTACCGCCGATTCTTAAAAAGCGCCCACAAGGGGCTAAGCTACCAAATTCCGTAGTATAGGGCTTCATGCCCGTGATGCCCACCCGACCCCAACCGCCGTCACACGCCCTCGTGTGACGGGCACTGGCAGACGAGGGCGTCTGCCAGCGGCAATACAGGGCAGTATAGGGCTTTACGCCCATCCAAACACGCCCACAAGGGGCTAAGCTACCGAGTTTTGGAGAGCGCCTCGGAATCACAAAAGAGCGCAGGAAATTCATTGACTTCGCCGAATTCCGATAGTATATTTCCGTCTGGACAGGTTCGATTCAAAATTGTCAGAGGAACAACCAATGTTCGGAATACTCAGACAGACCGGATACCTGGCGCAGTCTAATCTCCAAATTCGGGTACGATCGGGATGCCTTGCCATGCTGATCATGGCATTCGCCCTATCGTCTTGCACACGCCACGAGTCGGGAGGAAAGAAGTACTCGCTGCAGACTCTCATGTCGGTGCACAAGACGTGGGGAGCATCATTCTCACCGGACGAGAAGACCATTGCATTCGTCTCTAACCGGTCGGGGCAATTCAATATCTGGACGGTGCCCACGTCAGGCAGCGAGCTGACTCAATTGACGAATTTCACCGATGCTGTGTTTTTCGCAACCTGGTGCCGGCACGAGAATTCCATTATTTTCTTGCGAGACCACAATGGCGACGAGAATTTTCATCTCTTGATCATGGCAGCGGCAGGTGGAGATCCGTTTGATTTGACTCCGGGCGACAGCGTCAATTCCGAGTTCCTGGGTTGGGCACACGATGGTTATCGCTTCCTCTACCACTCCAATTTACGAGATCGGAGATTCTTTGACGTCTATGAGTACGATCTCAGGACCCGCGAAGCCAGAATGTTGTACGAGGATACAATGGGGCTGGAGGTTTCGGCAATGGATCGGGATTTGACCCGGCTGGCTTTCAATCGACCTTACACCCAGCTCGACAGCGACGTTTTTCTCTACGATGTCGAACAGAAAGCCTTGACAGCGCTGACACCGCACGAAGGCAATGTCAATTTCGGAGCTCTGGAATTCTCGCCGGACGGACAGGAATTATACCTATTGACCGACAAGGACAGCGAGTTCATGTACTTGATCAAGATGGATTTGGAATCGAAGTCCACTTCGGAAGTGCTGCGGGCGGATTGGGACGTGGTCTGGGCGGGATTTTCGCACAACGGGAAGTATTTTACGACGGCGGTCAATGAGGACGGCAGCGTCAAACTCCACGTGACAGAAGTCGCCACTGGAAATCCAGTGGATCTGCCTAGCTTGCCGGAGGGGACGCTATCCCATATCGGTTTTTCGCTGAGTGAGTTGTATATGACATTCTATTTTCAGGGGGACTTGATCCCGTCGGATTTGCATGTAATAGATTTGACCAATCGTGCGATGAAGCGCTTGACAAATAGCCTGCCCAAAGAAATTGACACGGATGATTTGGTAGAGTCGGAGCTGATTCGATACTCCTCGTTCGACGGGGTGCAGATTCCGGCGTACGTGTACCGCCCCAAAGGGCTTGTATCTGGCGAGAAAGCCCCTGCGGTACTGATGATTCACGGTGGTCCCCAGGCGCAAGACGGAAAGGGATTCGGTTCCATCAAGCAGTGGATCGTCAATCAGGGCTGGGTGCTGATGGTTCCCAATGTGCGGGGGTCATCGGGATACGGAAAGACTTACTATTCTATGGATGACAAGGACTGGGGCGGCGCGCCGCTCCAGGATGTGATTCAAGCCAAGAATTATTTGGTCAGCACTGGCTACGTGGATCCGGACAGGGTGGTGATTCTGGGCGGAAGCTACGGCGGATACATGACGTTGGCTGGATTAGCATTCGCGCCGGAGGAATTCGCTGGCGGAGTGGACATCTGCGGTATCTCGAATTTGACCTCATTTCTGGAGTCGATCCCACCGTACTGGGAACCGTACAAGAATCTGCTGAAGAACGAAGTCGGTGATCCGGACACGGATTTCCTGTTCTTGAAAGAACGGTCGCCTCTCTTCAGTGCCGATCGAATAGTCAAACCCCTGTTCGTGATCCAGGGGGCGAATGATCCCAGGGTCAAGAAGTCCGAATCCGACACGATTGTGGACGCGATTCGCGCCCGGAACGGAGCGGTGGAATACATGGTTTTCGAAGATGAGGGACACGGACTGAGAAAGAAGGAAAATGTCATCAGAGCTTTCACAGCGGCATTTGCGTTTCTGGATTCCAACGTCAAATGACGCAGCATGACCACTTGTGGGCGTCCTAACGTATCGTAGGGGCTTAACATGTTAAGCCCCTACCGACCTTATTCTCGAGCTTCCAATGGACACAATTCAATTGCCTGATGGGATCACACTGGACCTGCCCTCGATGGAGGAGCGGTATGACAGCGCGGTCCGCAGTCTGATGATGAGGATCAAGAGCTTATACGACGCGATCATTGATCGCTTTGGATTGGAGGGGTTGGAACTGATCCGCGAAATCAGCGGTGCGGAAGGCGACGCGATTGCGGAAAAGCTGCTGGCGCGAGGGCAGCCGACGGATTTGAAATCTGTGACTTTGCTGCTGGCGAGGATATTCGAGAACGTTCGGGGAATTGGGGACGTCACGGAATTCACCGATCAGAGGGCGGAGATCATGATCTCCAGGTGCCCATACCCGTTCGACAGTGCAGACATTTGCAAAGCGCATACCACCATGGAAGAACGGCTCGTCAATCGGTTGAATCCTAACTTGTGCTACCAGATTGAAGCCTGTATTCCCCGAGGAGACAAGTATTGTCTGCACGTGGTGACGACTTGTAGGTCGGGTTAGCGCAGTGTAACCCTCCCAAGTTGGGTGAGTGTCAGGTGTTCCCACCTGACACCCACCTTCGTCCGTACCGCGGACGTCCCGCCCGCAACCGGTCGTGGGCACAATGCCCTTGATAAGTCCAGACAATGGCGGTTCTTATGCCAAGTAACAATACCAAGGACAAACCGCCCACCAGGAAGAAGAAACCCCTGGTAAATCCAGCGCAGAACAAGAAGCTGCAATTCTCCATCTGGTATCTTCTTCTGGCGTTCATCGCGCTGTACATGTTTGAGTCCTACTTGACGCGGCAGCAGATCGAAAAGATCCCCTACAGCGAATTCAAGAAGGACTTGCGGGTGGGCAAAGTCGTTGTGTGCGACGTGGGCGACCAGAAAATACAGGGATTCCTTGGAGCCGTGGATTCCACAGCCGCGGGCAGTCGGAAAATCGTCATGCCCGACACTACATTCTGGGGAATCGGATTCGAGACTATCCGCGTGGACGACAAGGATCTCGTCAGCGACCTGGAAGCCGCCGGAGTCAAATTTGCGGGCAAGATACAATCGAACTGGCTCCGGGATTTGCTTCTGATCTGGATTTTGCCCATCGCGGTGCTCTTCGTCATCTGGGGATTCATCATGCGAAGGATGGGACCGCAGGGCGGGCTCATGAGCATCGGCAAATCCAAGGCGAAAATCTATGTAGAGGACAAGACCAAGACGACTTTTTCCGACGTGGCGGGGATCGACGAAGCGGTAGAAGAGCTGAGCGAAGTCGTAGAATTCTTGAAGCACCCTGACAGATTCCGTTCTCTGGGAGGCAACATTCCGAAAGGAGTGCTCTTGCTTGGTGCTCCGGGGACTGGGAAAACGCTATTGGCGCGAGCTGTGGCGGGTGAAGCCAAAGTGCCGTTCTTCTCGCTATCCGGATCGGATTTTGTGGAGATGTTCGTCGGGGTCGGGGCAGCCCGGGTGCGAGATTTGTTCCAGCAAGCCAACAGCCATGCGCCGTGCATCGTGTTCATCGATGAGCTGGACGCGTTAGGAAAAGCTCGCGGCATCAATCCCTGGGGAGCCCACGACGAGCGGGAACAGACGCTGAACCAATTGTTGGTGGAGATGGATGGGTTTGATGCGAACAAAGGTGTGATCATAATGGGCGCCACCAACCGACCGGAAATCCTGGATCTGGCATTGCTGCGACCGGGGAGATTCGACCGGCAGATTGTGGTGGATCGCCCTGACATCAAGGGGCGGGAAGCGATTCTGCAGGTGCATGCTCGGGGTAAGAAGATGGCGGACGGCGTGGATTTGAAAGTAGTGGCGGGACGGACACCTGGTTTTGTGGGCGCTGATCTGGCGAATATCATCAACGAAGCGGCTTTGCTGGCGGCTCGCCGGGGCAAGAAAGCCGTCGAGATGAATGATTTGGAGGAGGCGATTGACCGCGTGGTAGCTGGCTTGGAGCGGAAAAGCCGAGTTTTGAATCCGCGGGAAAAGGAAATCGTGGCGTATCACGAATCGGGACACGCCATCGTGGCGGAATCAGTGCCAGGGGTGGATCCGGTGCATCGGGTGTCGATTATTCCCCGAGGAGTGGCGGCATTGGGCTACACCTTGCAATTGCCCACCGAAGACCGATATTTGATGAGTCGGAAGGAATTGATTAGTCGAATGAAGGTGCTGTTGGGGGGGCGGGTTGCCGAGAAAACCGTGTTTGACGAAATTTCCACCGGCGCTCAGAATGATCTGGAAAAAGTGACCGATATTGCCCGCTCCATGGTCACCGAATACGGCATGAGCGAGAAGCTGGGACCGATCAGTTTGAAACGACGGGGTCAGACGTTTCTTGGTCAAGACATGAGCTCAGGATACGAAGCCTCCGAGGAAACCCAACGGGAAATCGACTGCGAAATCAGAAAATTGATACGGGAAGCGGAGGAGGCAGTTCAGAGTATCCTCACCAAAAAACGGGGAGTGCTTGATTGTCTCGCCAAGCAGCTCTTGGAGAAAGAGGTCATCGAAGGGGACGAATTACGAGAGATTCTGAAATCAGGCAGCAATGAGAACGCAGGAAAAGTGTGAGTCAGGATCACAGGCTTGCCCGCCTTAGGCGGACTAGCGTAACCCAACATCAAGGTGCTGCAGGGTGTCCTCACCCTGCAGAATCGGTTTCCCCCCTTCTACTTGTCCGCCCACTGGCGGATTGAAGGGGGGAACAAAAGGGGGGTTGCCTTACACCAGATTATAGTCAGGATCGCAGGGGATCCTGACCTACACAAGAAAAGCCATCCCGACTATTCGGAATGGTTTTCTATTCTATCATTCTTTGTTTGGTTGCGGGCAAGTGAGAGGACGGATGTCGCGTTGGAGAGATCCTGACCTACTTGACTGCGTCCATGCTACCGGTTGTCGATCACCGCTTTGACATTGTAAAACCGCATCATCTCCATCAGAGCATCGTAGTCGGTAAAGGTGGTATCGGGTGGTGAGACAAAACCGATGGAATCCGCGGGGGTTGGGATGAATCGAGGGTCAGTCGTCGAACTATAGACCACGTAGCGTGACACTTCAATTGGATTACCAGAAATATCGGAAAGCACGGGTGACCAGTATAGGAGGATATCGTTTCCTAAAAGCGAAATCGTGAGATCATCGATTTCCCGGGGTGTTGAGAACCCAGTTCCCGCGACACGAATCAACCAGACATCACCATAGCCTGCGCCATAGGAAGAGGTACCTCCCGCGATGATATACCCCCCGTCGGTAGTCTGTTGAACGCTGTAACCAAGATCATAACTGCTCCCCCCGAAGGTACGATTCCACTGCTGGTTTCCCGAGGCATCGGTTTTAATCAACCAGACATCATAGTGGCCTGCGCCATAAGATTCGGTATATCCGGCAATGATATACCCGCCGTCGGTAGTCTGTTGAACGCTGTAACCAGGATCATAACTGCTCCCTCCGAAAGTACCGCTCCATTGCTGGTCTCCCGTTGAATCGGTCTTAATCAACCAAACATCTCTATTGCCTGCGCCATAGGAAGTAGTACCCCCGCAAATGATATACCCGCCGTCAGTGGTCTGTTGAACACTGGAACCATAATCAACACCGCTCCCACCGAAAGTACAATTCCACTGCGGGTTTCCTGCGGCATCGGTCTTAATCAACCAGACATCATAACCGCCTGCGCCGTAGGAAATGGTACCTCCAGCGATGATATACCCCCCGTCGGTGGTCTGCTGAACACTGTAACCATAATCAACACCGCTCCCCCCGAAAGTGCGACTCCATCGCCTGTCTCCATTGGCATCGGTCTTAATCAACCAGACATCCGTGCTGCCAGCGCCATAGGAATTGGTTGCTCCTGTAATGATATACCCCCCGTCGGTGGTCTGCTGAACACTGTAACCATAATCAACACCGCTCCCACCGAAAGTACGATTCCACTGCGGGTTTCCTGCGGCATCGGTCTTAATCAACCAGAAATCATAAGCGCCTGCGCCATAGGAACCGGTCCATCCAGCAATGATATACCCCCCGTCGGTGGTCTGCTGAACACTGTAACCAACATCATAATTGAACCCTCCGAAGGTACGAATCCACTGCTGATTTCCCGATGCATCGGTTTTAATCAACCAGACATCCGAAGAACCTGCGCCATAGGAATCGGTTCCTCCGGCAATTATATATCCCCCGTCGGTGGTCTGCTGAACACTGTAACCGAGATCAACACCACCGCCTCCGAAAGTCCTGGTCCATAAGGTATCAGGAGGGGGAAGATACCAAGACTGGACGTGCAAATCAGCAGTCATGGTTGATTGAGAACCGCTGATATTTTCGACTCCGACATGAGTATTTTCGTAGGCATATGATTGGCTGTTTGGTGTGGAATTGCCCGCAAAGTCGGTATGAGCAGTAATCCCGGGCCAGGGGTCGCCATTATCACCAGAGTTCACGTTCTGCTCAAGGTCCCAGTTACCATCTGCTTGCTCCAGCGCCACCAGATAATTGCCATTTGCAGTGTGACCGGGATACCACTGATGGTTATTGTTGCTCTGGGTTTGATCCACATGATAGATTAGCAATCCATCACCGGGAAGGTATTGGTCGAAGCCAACCCGTTGTCGATTTTCTACCAAGAAATATTGTGATCCAATAAGCCCGTCAGTCCAGAGCTTGTACACGACTTGATCCGTTTCCACCTGGGGGAATGACACGGAGGTGAGATTGGTGGTGGGGACTTCCGGGGTCAAGAATCCTGCCCGAATCTTACAGTAAGCGTCCAGGTGAGCTGGCGTATGCCCGCCATTTAGCCAACCGCCATATGCCATCAGAGACCAGAGACCTAAACCCCATGAATTGTCCGGCGGGGCGTCGTAATCGTAAAGATCAGGTAAGCCGAACACCAGATGACCGGATTCGTGGCAGAAGACTGCTATGGTACCATCCTCCGGCTCGGTGCAGTACTCATCAACAATGACCCCGTCAACATGAGGGTCGTTGACAGTGGACCATTTGTGTGACCAGATATCTGTAGAGTCGCCGGTGACCTCGGCGCCTGGTCCGGCATGCACCACAAAACATGCCTCCACATATCCGTCACCGTCATTATCATAAAGCGAGAAATCCACATCCGGATCTGCCGCCCAGACTGCATCCTCAGCCATCTTCTGAGCATTCTGGGGATAGGAGCCAAAGCCAAACTGGTAATTGGCATAATATGCATAGGTTTCCGGCAGGCGGTAGTATCTTGTGACGTCACCCTGAAACTGAACCCCGTTATACGAGACTTCCAGGTAATAATCGGTCAAGCTGCCGGTAGGATAGATATTTTGCGAGAAGAGTAACTCACCAAAATGGGACGGAGGGTAACTGATAGTATCTGCCTGATTGTCGGAAAAATCAACCAGAATGACAATGGTTCGAAGTGTATCGGGTTCGTCAGTGGGTTCCTGATTCCGCAGGCGGAAGGGGTGAGTGGTCGGCATGTCTAAACCGCGGGCACGGGCATCCCTGACAAGTGCTTGAATCGCAGGGAGCTTTCCCTGGGCGCGAAGTTGTGCCTCGATGTCCGGTCGTAGTGGAACAGCCTGGGCTATCCCAATGAGAAACAAGAGGCAATAAATGACCGCCGCACAAGATTTCATCAGACCCTCCGACAGCTGTGCGTGAAACCTTTGGGCAATTCTACTCTCTTGGATGTGCTCTATTGTCCATGTCCCCACTATGCCCAAAGACCTTAATTACTTGATTTTTCCATAATATAGTGAATATGTCTGAGTTTGTCAAGCGGTTTTCTTAGGCAGGCGATATTTTTTTCCACAAGGAGAATTGTCAGGATCGCAAGGATCCTGACCTACTCAAAGAAAGCCATCCCGATGATCGGGATGGCTTTGCTCATATCGCGAAATTGTCGGGCTTCAGAAGCAGCCGGAAGTTAGTCGGAAGAAGGCGGCGAAGCCCTCATAAGGGGCTCAGCCATCGCAAGGAAATCTTCCGCTTTCGCAACTTGCTCAGCCGATTCTTCGCCATCCAATTCGATGCTGTCATAATCACCTACCTGACGGACCTCCATCGCACGAATCAAGCTGCGGTGGAATTCGGGAGCCACACGTCCAGTCTTTACGAACCGTTCTCCGAACGCCGCATGTACCGCACTGTGCTTTGAAAAGGAAAGTCCTTCACCCAAGAGCAAAGCCTCGGCGAGATAGAACATGGCGTAGTAAGAACGGGAGGCGGAAAAGCCATGGAAGCCCTGTTCATGAAGCAGCCGGGCTGCACGCAAGCTCTCTTTGGCTTTTTCCACCAGCTCCGACTGTTCCGGACTCATAACAGAATCCCTTCACGATGAACATTCAAGAGCAGGGGGCTGCGATGAGTCTCATAGCGATCTCGCGAAACGAACATGCAGGCGACAGCCACGTCATATTTCAGTGATATTTCCGCCACAATGCCTTCAGTTCTCACAATTTCCTCATATGGTCTGACGAATCCTTCCAAGACGACCAGGACATCGAAGTCGGAACCCACCTCGGAATCGCCTCTGGCTTGAGAACCATACAGAATCATGCGATGGAGTGTGTCACCATACAGTGCTTTGAACCTCTCCCGCAATTCGCTCAAGATGGCTTTTAGCTTTTTCTTTGGTATCATGGCTCTGCAAGGTCTCCAAAATATCTGATTCTCTTGCTCCAGAAGTAACCACCCGCCAGGTTACCCCCGACTAATCGGGGTTGAAACCTGGCGGGAACGACAAAGCTGACCCCCCCTTTTGTTCCCCCTACTGCGCAGGGGGGAAAAGAAGATTACATAGGGTAGGTTTTTTCTTTGAACTCGATATTCAGGCGAGCGAGCTCGTCCAGGACCGGATTGTAGATGTCAGGTGATACCGGAATGTGGACGCCGGTGGCTGTGATCTTGCCTTCCAGGATCAAGCGGGCGCCGATGGCTGCCGGCAAGGAAACCGTGCGAGCCATGGAAGAATCGCCGCGCGGAATGCCGTAGTCGATCAGGGTGGAAGTAATACTCTCCTTCCTGATCTTGTCGGGTTCCAAGGAACCCGACCTACCCGGATATTCCGCCTCAAACTCGTGATACAGGATGATCATGTCTCGTTCCCCGGGTTTGTACGGCATCCTCTCGTTCATGATATGGCTCATAGCATCGAGGACAGTGCCTTTCTCGAAGGGCAGCGGGGCACTGCTCAACACGCCCAACCATTCCAGTTTGGAGATCGCGACATCTTTGACATCGGTTTTCCAGAACTTGGCAAGGTCCTGCTTTAGGTCGCTGCCCGGAGATCCCTTAGCCAATTTACGAATCATGTCGCCGTAAGTCATGCCTTTGAAATCCTGCTCGTCCAGCGTCAGAAGACCCAGGTCCGCCCATTTCTTCACGGTATCACACCAGGATGGGTAACGCAACGTCCCGCGAAACATCGTGCAGATTCCCTGCAATCCGTACAGCTCAATATAGGGCAGCGAATTCCGGTTAGTGTAAGCTTCCAACTTGGGAAGATTGCCGATCTGCATGTGCCAGTGATGCGTGAATAAGTCGGGACCAGGGACGTACACTTCCTTGCCATCTTTCAGATAGCGACCGTCATTGCGACCAGCCAGAAGCACGGCGCGTGGACTCCAGGAAAACTTGTATCCCAACGGGTTGTCGTTGGCTTCCGGTGCAGGCAAGCCCCCGCAGTACGACCGGAAGCTCGTCACTTTGCCGCCTTTTTTCTGAACGTCATGGATGATTCTCATGGCGGACATGTGGTCAATGCCGGGATCGACGCCGATTTCGTTCAGACATATCACGCCAGCCGCTTTGGCTTTTAGATCCAGAGCCTTCATTTCCGGACTGACATAGGAAGTCGTGACCATCTGTTTCTTGTGTTTGACACACAATTCCGCCACTTTGACATGATAGGCGGCAGGCAGCAGACTGATCGCCAAGTCTGCCTGCTGGATCATCTTCTCCAATGTCGCCATATCATCAATCACCCAGGCTTGGGTGGAACCATTGGGATGACCGTCGATCAGGCGGTCGGCTTTGCTGACCGTCCGGCTGGCAATCTTTACATGTGCATTGTGGTCAAGCAGATATCTGACCAGTGGTCGTGATACCAGTCCGGCACCTAATAATAAGACGTGCTTCATAAGTTGCTCCTTGGCAATCAGTGGAGTGTCAGGCGGGGACGCCTGACACCACATCTCAGTGTCAGGAGAGGGCACCTCACACTACGATAAGGAATTCCTACCTGACTACAGATACTTTTCCAGATGCTTAAAACGAGGTGTGAGTTCGCCATGATAGAGAATCATGGCGTTCTTTATTTCCATCGGAAGATGGCATTCCTCAAACGGTACGGAATAGTCGGCATCGGCGACCGCCGGAACGAAAGGAGCCAGGGCTGTGCTAAAGTCGCGCGAGGACAATCGGGGGATTTCGCAAGGAAGGTTATCTACCGCCAGTACGACAGGTCCTACGCCGCCCACGCCTGGATTGGTTGCCCCTGTGAAAGGATTATACACGTACACCGGATCCCCCGGATCGGTAATGTGCGTATTGCATTCGATGGAACCATCCACGTCACATGCCAGATCCCCAATCATACGCAGACGCGGTTTAGAAGTCCCCGAATATAGCTCCTTAAGCGCAGCTTTGGTCACCAGCCTTGGATACCGGCTTTCCCAGTAATTTGCATTCACAAGCACTGTCAGATACGGCAGGTACTCACCGAATTTGGAATGATATTTTTCAGGATGCTGATAATAATCGTTGAGATTGAAACGGTGCTTGGGAGACACCGGTTTGACCTGATGTTCTTCCTTGAATATGACCTTGTAGAAGGTGTGGCAATCAACCGGTCCGTTCTTCAGGAGTTTGTGCAGTTGCTCCGGCTCAATAGCAGTCACGGGCAACAGGTCAAAGATCTCCTGTGCGCCTCTGGACACGTTGCCATAACCGGCAATGCCAACTATCATGGGGCACAGCTTCTCTGGCAATCCCTCGGACCTTATTCGTTTCCCAATCTCGGCATATTGCTGCCTGGCATCGTCCAGATCGGGATACTGGTAAGCCTGCTTCAGGTCCTGCAATGGCGTGGAGATGTCTTCCCACGCCAGACGCTGACCAAACGCCCACATGGTATCGAGAATTCCAGCCAGTCCTGCGTGCCTGCCGAAGAATATCAGGCGGCGACCGTCGCTGTCTTTGATGGCTTCATAGTCGATCAATTGGCATTTCAGCGCCATCATTTTCTTGAGCATCGGCATGTTATACTGCTGCCCCTTCATCACATGGGCAAAGAATACGTATGTGGTACCGCGATGGAACAATTCCTTGGGAATTTCTTTCACCGCGAATACGCAGGAACAGGGGGACAGATCCTCCTGGACAGCGGCGCCGACTTCCAGGAATTCTTCGGCGGAGAAAGCACGGATGGACGATGGCTGCACTACGAAATGAAGTCCGTACTCCTTGTTCAACTTGGCGATGTCTTCGGGAACCAGCGGAGTCCTTCTTTCCCACTGATTCTTGTCTTCCCGACGTATCCCGATCCCTGTATTCATGGCATTAGTAATAGGTTAGAGATTATTTTCGTACATTCCAGGCATGCGTCCGTGAGCATGCAAGTCTTGAACAGCCGTCGACAGCCACTGCCCGTGCTTAGAGCCACCGAAGGGAATCGAACCCCCGACCTAGTGATTACGAATCACTTGCTCTACCTGCTGAGCTACGGTGGCTTGTCTTTCCAGAACCACAAATATACAAAAATATTTCCTGATTGGCAAGAAAATTCGTATCTATCAGGCGCACTACTTTCGTAATATTATTTCAAGAATCGGCTGCACAAGATAATAATGCAATTCCTTTTCGGCTTATGACAGTACTTATTTCGTCGGTGCGAAGGACTCACTGGCTCCTTAATGGGACGAAAAAAAGTAGGGGCTTAGCATGCTAAGCCCCTACACTTGCCTCAAAGGTCAGAGGACTCACTGACTCTACTTCACCAGCAACATCCTGCGAACGTCCTGGAAATTGTCCGTTTTCAGCTGGCAGAAGTACATGCCGCTGGGAAGGCTATTGGCTTGCCAGCTCACCCGATAGGAACCGGCGGATTGGTTTCCGTCAACCAGGTCGGCGACCTTCTCACCCAGTGCGTTGTAGATGGTGAGGGTCACCTTGCTGTTGACAGGCAAGAGATACTGTATCTCGGTGGTCGGGTTGAATGGGTTGGGGTAGTTCTGATTCAGCAGATAGCCGCTAATCACGGTCGGTTCCTGGTTGGAAGTCACGCCTGCCGCGCCAAATCCGGTAAGAACCGCATCCACATAAGCCGCGACACGGAAGTTGCCATTCAGTAACCCCTCCACGCCGCATGTGGAAAATGCGGTATAGTAGGGACCGCCATTATATTGAGCCGCAAGGGCATTCGGACCGCCATCCGCGTTCAACAGCTTTTGGGCTTGCGGGCGAGGATTCAGTTGATCCGACCACAACGTGGCTTCAGGATACGGGTTCAGGCAGTCGTAACTCAGTCCTTCGGCAAATCCGCCCGCTGAGCCCTGAACGGTGACAGGAGGCCAGAATATGTCCTGACTGGCACTGGCAAGACCCAGGTAGTCATAGGGGAATTGACCGGCGCTGAACGCTCCAGCGGCAGGATAGCTTTCCCAAAGATAATCCTGCGCGTTCAGGAACAGGGTTCCGCCGCCACTCAAATAGGCTGCCAAGTTGGCTTCGTCGAGGTTGGTCAGGGTATCGTCGCCATAGTAACCCCAGGTTTCGCCGGTGAACCAGATCACGCAGTCGTAGCTCGCCATGGTAGCGGCGTCAGGTCCGCTTTGGGGAGGAGTCGTGATACTCCAATCCACCACAAAGTTGTCGTAAGCATAACCGGCTTCGGTCAACGCTGATGTAAAGTAGCTCTGGATATCCAGGTAGGTCCCGCCGTTGTTGGGTCCGCCGTCGTCATCCACCAGGAGAATAGTCTCGATATCCAAGGGCAGCTGGGCACCAGGATTGTGAATCCGCTGAATGGGCGGCGCCGGATCGGTGGTCACCAATCTCGTGGCACCCGGGTACTTCTTGCCAGCGACATTATCGTTCGCCAGCAACGGCGACATCACCAGGAACAGCGCCAGGGTGATCGCCAGAATTGAGGATGAGATCTTCAGCATGACAACCTCTCTTGTTTCAGAATATCTGATTCGGTCGAACAAAATCCGTGCATCTTTCTGTGCGTCATCATTAAGATTAGCAAAAAAAATGCTTAAAATCAAGGGAAAAAACCGAAAAATCAAAGCCAAACTGAGCTTTGGAGCAAGACGGGAATCCTCATCGCACCGAAGTGGAGCTCGTGCCAGCCAGAGTTGATGCAAAGACAAAGGCGAGGGGAACGGGAGATTCCGTCGCAGGCGAAATTCCATTTTGTGCTTGACATTCTCTTTATGAAATGTTAAATTTTTTGGTCACGAGGTGCCAGCTTGCAACAATCATCACAAATTCTCCCGATAGTAATGCTTGAATTTTCTTGAAATTATCAAATCAAAGGAGATGCCGATGGCGAAAACCATGAAGGCGGTCGTGAAGACGAAACCTCAACTGGGTGCGGAATTGCTGGAGATACCGATTCCGAAAATCAAAGATGACGAGGTTTTGGTCAAGGTTCGGGCGACGTCGATTTGCGGGACGGATGTCCACATCTATAAATGGGATCCGTGGTCAGAGAAACGAATCGGAAGGAACAAACTCCCTCAGACCTTGGGGCACGAAGTGGCTGGCGACGTGGTGGAAATCGGTAAGGCAGTCAGGGGGATCAAGGAAGGGGATTATATTTCTGCAGAGACTCACATCCCGCATCCCCAGGATTTGCAAGCCTTGCTGGGTCAGATGCATATCGGGGAACGGATGAAGATTCTGGGCGTGGACTGCGACGGCGCCTTCGCGGAATATTTTGCGGTGCCCGAGGTGGTGTGCTGGGTAAATGACCGGACGATCCCGCCGGAATGGGCGACGATTCAGGAGCCGTTGGGGAATGCCTGCTATGCCACCTTGGGCGAAGACGCCGATGTAGCGGCGAAATCGATGGTTATCTGGGGCGACGGTCCGATCTCGCTGTTTGCGGTTGGTGTGGCTCGCGCATGCGGAGTCACAAAGATTTTCCTGATCGGCAAGTACGATTTCAATATGGAGATTGGCAAGAAAATGGGCGCCGACTTCCTCTTGTATGCCAACAAGGAAGACGTCAATCGAGTGCAGTTCGTCAAAGACAACACGTATGGTTACGGCGCGGACATCGTACTGGAAATGGTAGGAAATTTCCTGTCGTTGGACGAAGGATTCAAAATGCTTCGCAAGGGCGGGCGTTTTACCGCGTTCGGGATTGCGCCGGAGTCGCCATGTCCCATCGATTACAATAACGGGATCGTGTTCAAGGGCTGCCAAATTCACGGCATCAACGGTCGGAAAATGTTCGACACCTGGTACCGGGTGAGGAATCTCTTGGCATCGAAGCGGCTGGACCCCTCGCCGGTAATTACGCACAAATTCCTGCTGGATGATTTCGAAAAGGGATTCGAGAAGATGATGGAACGCCCGCGGAAATCCGCCAAGGTAGTCCTGTTCCCCGATCCGAAAGAGATGAAGTAATCCGCCGCTCAGTAGATTGGGCTTGGTAGGGGCACAGCATACTGTGCCCCTACAGAGTCCGTTGTCACACCCCTCCGCATGGCAAACGCTTGAGCGAAGGAATCGTGAACCACGAGCGAGGAAACTACCGGTACTTCGATAATGATCAAATCCCCTGCTCAAAACACAATCAACAACGGGGCAGATTCGTCGAATCTGTCCTGCGGCAAGGAGGTCACAACGTTATGTTCGGAAAAATGAAAGATTGGATCAACACAGAGTTAAAGGGCGTGCGGGAAGCAGGGCTCTTTAAGGAAGAACGGGTCCTCATGTCGCCCCAGGGTGCAGAAATCAAAGTGGCACAAGGCAAAGTCATCAATTTCTGCGCCAATAACTACTTAGGACTGGGCGACCACCCGGAACTCATCAAGCGCGCCAAGGAAATCCTGGACGAACGCGGGTACGGACTATCGTCAGTCCGCTTCATCTGCGGCACGCAGGACATCCACAAGGAATTGGAGCGGAAGATATCCAAATTCTTAGGCACCGATGACACTATCCTGTACTCGTCCTGCTTTGACGCCAATGGCGGCTTATTTGAATGCACTTTGGGCGCCGACGATGCCGTGATCACGGATGCTCTGAACCACGCGTCTGTTATCGATGGTATCCGCCTGTGCAAAGCGCAGCGATGGATTTACAACCACGCCGACATGCGGGATGTGGAAGAAACGGACAAAGAAACCGGCAAGGTAGGCAAGGGCTTAGAACGCTGCCTGAAGGAAGCCCAGAAGTGTCGCTTCCGGATGATTGCCACCGACGGGGTCTTCTCGATGGACGGCGACATCGCGAAGTTGGACCAAATTTGCGATTTGGCGGAAAAATACGACGCACTGGTGATGATTGACGATTCTCATTCCAGCGGGTTCATGGGCAAGCATGGCAAAGGAACCCATGAGCATTGCGGCGTTTTGGGGCGGGTGGACATCATTACGTCCACCCTGGGCAAGGCGCTGGGCGGAGCCTCCGGCGGATTCACCTCAGGTCGTCAGGAAATCATCGACCTCCTCCGCCAGCGGTCACGTCCGTATTTGTTCTCGAACACCATGCCGCCTCCGGTGGTTGGTTCCGCCATCAAGGTGATCGATTTACTGTCCGAAACCACGCAGCTCAGGGATAAGCTGGAATGGAATACCAAGTATTTCCGGGAACACATGACCGCTCGTGGATTCGCCATCAGACCCGGCGTCCATCCCATCGTACCCATCATGCTGTACGAAGCGCCGCTGGCTCAGACCTTTGCGCGCAAGCTGCTGGATGAGGGTATCTATGTGATAGGATTCTTCTATCCTGTGGTTCCCAAAGGGCAAGCGAGGATTCGTGTGCAAGTGTCGGCGGCTCACGAAAAGCATCACTTAGATAAAGCCATCGAAGCCTTCACCAAGGTGGGGAAAGAGCTGAAGGTGCTCAAGTAGAACGGCAGACCCCCCTTCTGTTCCCCCCTACTCCGTAGGGGGGAAAGGCTACGTAGATTGCAGGCGGACTGGACGGAACGATCCGGTCCGCCTTGCTATGCCAAGCAAGCCGGTCACGAGCCAAACGCAGGCTTTTCGTCCTATTCGGCGCTCAGGACGCAGGCGCTATCGTGGCGAGTCCAATTTGAAGATCGCTGCTCTTGCCTCTCCTCGGTGACTCTGGAAGATGCGTTGAGCGGTAGGGTATAGTGTTGTGGTCTGCTTCATTTCGTCGGAATTCAACGCAGCGATATAGCCGAAATCCTCCGATGCCATGGTCGGACTGTCTTCGACACTGCTGACTTGAAGATCTCCTCTGCCTGCGATCCCAAGATAGCTTGGGTACTCATGATACTTCGCAGGTCGAAGGCTGGACAGATGCTGTTGTGTATAGAGAATGGATTTGTCCTGAGCCTGTGTGCGGCTGTACATAGAAGCCTGATCGCCTGCACTACCCCGGAAGAAATAGAGCCGGGCGGATTGGGGGAGGTCCTGCGTTCCGAGGAACAGCACATCGCGGAAGGTTCGAGAAATCTCGGATAGGTATCGAATCTTTTGAACGGGACTTCGCAAAACCGGGACGTCCATCCAGCCCAATCCGACTGCAATCAGCGCCAATGCGGTCACCCCTGCCGCGAAACGCGGCAGAAGGCGGCTGCCTGGAGAAGGCACTTTGAGCCAGGCAACGAGCCCTTGAATTGCGCTAATCGCGCCAATCACGATGATCGGGGTGACTCCGAACACCAGGAATCTCAGGTAATTGGAGGATTCCGATTTAACCAGAAAATAATGCGCGATGCCTGTCAATGCCAGCACCGCGAATATCCGGCAACATGGGATACGGATAACGATGAAGAACAGGAGCGCCACCAAACAGACCACTAGCGCGATCCGACCGAAATCCAGGGGAAGCAGCTTCAGGACCAGGACCGCAATTCCAGCCGATACCACTGCCCAAAGCGGAGCAGTGGGACGCCCGCGAGCAAAGTAGTGCACGAACGCTTGTACTAAGCCTCCAAATAGGACCAGCGCGATGCGTGGGGTCATCAGGATTTGCCCCAAGAGCTCGCTTCGTTCGAAAACATATCCAGATAACGTGCCTCCGGGTTGAAGCAGCTTGCCCCCACCAGGCTCCAGTACCGGTATCAAACCCAGACAAATGATCGATATTCCCAGACCCATCGCCAGAACGGCGCGATTCCGCGACACTGTGGGGAAATTGAAAATAAGATAGGTGATGATTGTGACTGCTATCGTCAAACCAGAGAAGGCGTGTGTTCCCAAAGCAACCATCGCGGCGATGCCTGCCAGAATCAGAAAGCCATAGCGGTTGTCGGTGCGTTCTACTCCTTTAAAAAACAGGAATATACTCAAGCAGAACCAACCTACATCCCACGAGTAAAAGATCCCGTGCAAGGCGTTGAAAGGATAGTATAGCATCTGGTAGAACAGAGGAAAAAGTGCGACAGCGCTAAGGTACGCGACCGTGTCGCCGGACAGGTGGCGGACCAGGACATAATACACGAAGATGGTGAATAGGAAGCCGACGAAATTGGCGAGGACAAAGGGCAGAGCGGCAGTACCGAAGAGGTGGTAGATCACCGACAACACCAAAAATGCGACCGGTCGATAGTGCTGGATCATACCGGCGTACCTCAATGGTTCCCAGAATCCAGGGTGATTCTGGAACCAGAGCAAATGGATTCCTGCTTCGTTGCGAAACCAGATATCCACGCCCAGAAGAAGCACCGCAGCATTAACGATCAATGCGCACCAGAGCGGCAGGTTCTTATGTGATTGCATCGCCTTCCATTTGGTTCCGGTGACGTCAGACCAGTCCACCTACTCAAAGTGGATTCAATAGAGTAATCACTCCACAAGCTCGAGTCAATATACAGAATAACCTTCACATTTTCAAGGGAAAAGTCGCCGCTCATCGGCGAAATTCGAGATGGAATCCAGGGATTTGGCACATCAGAGAATGATCAACTGGTCGACAGCGGTATCCTTGATCGTACTATCCGTCATGACAGTGGGACTTGGACTCAAGCTATCGTTCCAGCAAGATGACGCTTTCATTCTGTTCCGCTACGCGTCCAATTTGCTGGCAGGCAATGGGCTGGTATTCAATCCTGGCGAATGGGTGGAAGGATACACTTGCCCGCTGTGGGTGGTCATTTTGACCGGACTGGGGGCGGTGGGATTGGACATGGTCGTTTGGGCGAAGGTACTGGGTTTGCTCTTGGCGGTGGCGACAGTGTGGGCGATATTCGTGATCGGCAAGACCATGGCTGCTGACGACGATCCATGGTGGCTCGCATTGATCGCACCTCTGATTCTGGCATCGAATCCGACCTTCTCCAGTTTCGCCACCTCGGGATTGGAGACGAGTCTATTCACATTTCTTTTGACAGCCGCCACAGCCGGTCATGTCATGTCATTGCGGCGGAATCGGTTTCCGGTGTGGCTCTCCTTCGGATACGTCCTGCTGACATTGACCCGACCGGAAGGCGCGATGGTGTTCGGGATAGTGTGGCTGCTAAGCTGGGTGGTAGCCGGAAATATGTCGTCTGGTTTCAAGAGGATGCTGCCATCATTGGTGGTGTATGCGGTGCCGATGGCGGCGATCACCGCCTGGCGCTGGACCACCTATGGATATCCGTTTCCCAATCCGGTATACTCTAAGATATTCCTGGATCGGCAATCACTGCAGTACGGTCTGGATTACCTATGGCAGTTTCTCACAGAATATGGCTGGTTCGGGGGACTCTTGGCTGTCGCGGCGGTACCAGCAGTGGTTCCTAGTCCGAAACGGACAGTCTATAGGTCTTTGGGAGTACTATTCCTTGTCTATTCTCTATATATTCTCGCCATTGGCGGGGATGTGTTGAAAGGGCTTCGGTTCTTTGCGCCCATACTGCCGATTTTCGCGCTCATCATCCAGGAGGCGTTCGGAATAGTCGGAAAGCAACTGAAGCCAAGGCTGGGCAGACCAGTAATCTCTGTCTTGATGGCACTTCTCGTCGTCGGGCAGGTCGCCGGTTATCCCAGCGAATTGCGAAGAGCCAGGCTGGAAAGCGGTCTGGTGGATAAGATGCGGGCTCTGGCGGAGTGGTTCGTTTCCCATCAGCCGGCTGGGACTGTGATCGCTGCGAATTCGATCGGTGCACTGGGTTATTACACGGGATTTCGGATAGCGGACATGGTGGGATTAGTCGATGCAACAATCGCCCATGAGCCCAAGCCAGCGGCGGTCATTCAGACGCCCACGAAAGAGCGCACCTATGATGCAGAGCACATCCTGGCGCAGCATCCGGACTTCATTGTGTTCGACACCTACGAAAAGCCGAATCATGCCGGCGATTTTGCATTATACACGCACTCAGGATTCCGTCAGGGATATTACCGGTATCCGATCTGGATGCCGGATCGTGCGCGCGAGATGGTTGTTCTCAAAGCGAAGTCAGCGCAAGAAGATCCCACATATCTTGAGTCAGATACTGTAGACGCGGGGATCGACTTTGTGTACGCCCTCAGAGAGGGAATGATCGAAGCGGAAAGTCAACCGCTTAAGGCGGAACAAGCCTTCCGAAAGGCAATTGCCATAGGTCCCTCAGATTTTACCCAGCCGCTGGAATGGCTGGGGATGCTGACTTTGCAGCGCGGAGATCGTCCCGAGGCGGAGAAGCTCTTTCGACAAGCAGCGGCGATGGATTCGTTCTCGGTATATGCCGTCCGCTTTCTGGCGAAAATGACATATAATGACGGAAAGCTCAATGAGGCACTGAGCTGGGGACGGAGATTAATTCGCATCGATTCTTACATTCCGGATGGGTGGTTGATTGTGGGGTGGATTCTAAGAAAGCAAGGGCAGGAAGAGGCGGCGATTTCCTGTTGGCAAGAAGGGCTGTCCGAACTGGGGAATCATCCGGACCTGATAGGGGTGCTGCAATCCACCAGACAGTCCCACCAATAGCGAAAGGCAGGCAGGACTTTGAGAAAATAAGTGCATCTTGGAGTTGACTTTCTGCCGTAATTTTTGTACATTTTTTGGTTAGATAATGTGTACTACGAACATCTTGCCCGTGGCAAGTCATGGCAAGATGCCCATGACACATCCAGCTTATGTAGGTTGGGTTAGCTTTGCGTAACCCAACACACCAGGTAACCGTACCACGGTCATCCTGACCGTGGCTCTCGTCGGAGGTAACATGCATCGTAAGCTCTTTATTCCTGGACCGTCGGAAGTTATCGAAGAAAACCTGCACTACTTAGCCACTCCTCAAGTGGGACACCGTTTACAGGAATACAAGGATCTGCACGGGGAACTAATCCCGAAATTGAAGAAGATGCTGTACACAGAACAGGACGTGCTGCTGTTCACCTGCTCTTCGACCGGCGTCATGGAAGGGGCGTTGCGCAACTTCACCGCCAAGAAAGCGTTGATTATGGATAACGGCGCGTTCGCCACCCGCTTCGACAAGATCGCCAAATCCAATAACCTGCCCCACACTACCATCAAGCTTCCGTGGGGAAAAGGGGTGACTCCGCAACTGGTGGAAGAAAATCTGAAGACGGGCGATTACGACTCGTTTGCGATGGTGTTTAACGAGACTTCGGTGGGAGTGCGGAGTCCACTTGAGCCGATTGCCAGAGTCCTGAAGAAATACCCCGATGTATGCTTCGTGGTGGATGCGGTCAGCGCGATGGCGGGAGACATGATCAAGGTGGATGACCTGGGTATCGATTGCGTGCTGGCTGGCTTGCAGAAGTGCTTTGCTCTGCCTGCAGGTCTTACCGTGGCAACCATGTCGAAGAAAGCGGCGGCGCGTGCCGCAAAGGTCCCTAATCGGGGTTACTATACCGATTTTCTTGATGCCAAGGACAAGAACGACAAGAATCAAACACCTTCGACTCCGTCGATTCCGCACGTTTTCGCATTGAACCATCAGATGGATCGTATTCTGACAGAGGGCTTTGAGAATCGTTGCGCTCGGCATATCGAGATGGCGAAGATCGTTCGTAAATGGGCAACGGACAGGGGATTCGAACTTTTTCCCGACCGGGGATTCGAATCCAATACGCTGACTTGCATCAAGAACACCAGAGGCATTTCGGTCGGGGGATTGAACGATCACTTGAAGAAATACTGGGCGGTGATCGGCAATGGCTACGGCGACTTGAAAGAAAAGACTTTCCGAATCGCTCACATGGGCGATTGCACCGTCCGAGAAATCAGCGAACTGCTGGCTTGGATTGATGAGTACCTTGGGTGAGCCGTTGTTTCGGGAACAATCTCACGCTCAAATCGTTGATATTATGTAAGAGGAACCGGTTGGGAGCGCAGATTGCTGCCAACCGGTTTCCGTCTTGAGAATATCATAATATATTGATGTTCCATAATTTACATGCAAGTGCCGGGTTCCGCCCGGTCCAATTCTCTTATGGGAGGTACGATGGACAAGATAATTGTATTCGTGGATGGCAACAATTTCTATCGCGGTTGCAAGGATAACTTAGGTCGGGTTGATGTCGATATTGCCAAGTTAGGGCACGTGTTGTCAGGGATCCTGTCCGGATCTTTGATCCGCACGTACTACTACAACGCCTGGATCAGCGATCGGTTCGATCCGATCGGACATGAGAAACAACGAAAGTTCTTCGAAAGCCTGGAACGGGCACCTCAAGTGACGGTGAAGTTCGGCAGGTTGATATACCATCCGGTGCGCGAAGGCAGTCTGGAAGGTCGTTATTTCCCGACGGAAAAAGGAATCGACGTCCAGATTGCGGTGGACATGATTCGGATTGGGTTGTTGAAGGCGTGTGATTCGGTGGTGTTGGTGTCGGGTGATTCCGATTTCGTGCATGCGATTTCGTTCGTGAAGGACCTGGGCATCAACGTGTGCGTGGCGAATTTCCAGAAGGGCGCATCGCGGGAATTGTTGTCGCAGGCGGATCAACGCATTCTGCTCTCCGAGGAATTGCTGTCGTCCTGCTTCATCCGCCAGGATCATCCCGGAGTGGAATACGTCCCGCCTTTTGTTGACGAAGAAATCCAGGGGTTCGAGGCGCCGAAATCGGGCACTGGTAGCTCGTAACGCTTGGGACCACTCTGTCAGGTTTAAATTATGCCCGCTCGGGCGTTTCCGGGCGGGCATCTTTTGTTGCAGGGCTGGCAAAAGCCCTGCACGTAGCAGGGGGGAAATGTCCTGCCAGTGGTTACTTCCGGACCCAGAATAGCAGACTAATACCCGCAATTCCGAATATACCGTTCGCTGCCCAGGCAGCGACGTGCGGATTCAGCGTCCCATTATAGCCCAAGATTTTGGCAATCTGGAGGCATCCGAAATAGATGAAGCACACAAAAAGACCTATCCCAAATACCACCATCACGCCTCCCTTCCGCCTCATGGCAGCCAGAGGCAGACCGAAGATGACAATGATTAGATTGGTGAATGGCTGCGACAATTTGAAATTCAAGTCCACCACCCATTTGACGGCTTTGTTTCCGCTGCGGAGAAGCTTGCCGATGAAGTCCCTCAGTTCGTAATAATTCATCTCTTCCGGAGCGGTCTGGACGCTCAGCAGGTCTCGGGGCAGAAACGTCAGGAAAGAGCCGTCCATGTCGTCTTTCTGCACTTCGTTGATCTGATCTCCCTGGAAGGTCAGGTCGCGGACTCGATACAGCACCCAATGCTCGACGCGATATTCCATGCGTTGGGCGTCGATACGCCGGGTCAAACGATCATGCACCACGGTTTGGATGGTGACCCGAAATGCGGTACGCGGTTGCGGGTCATAGTAATCGATGTACACGAATTCAGTGGGCGAGTTTTGCAGATAGATTCTGCCCCGACGGGATGCGGTGGGTTTGGGGATTTTCTGGACTTCATAGCGGTAGATGTCCAGGCGAATCTTGTTGGTGAACGGCACCACGGTCTCGCCCAACGCAAGGTCTCCCCCACTGAGCAGGACTCCCAGCAGCAACACCCATGCGAACAGCCGGTAGAAGCTGATTCCTGACGCTTTCATCGCCAGGAATTCGTTGGTCTTCATGAAATGCCCCATGGAGAACAACGACGCCAGCAGCATTCCCACCGGCAAAATCAGGTAGATAATGTAGGGCAGATACAGGGAATAGTACTGCACGACCGTTGCCACTGGCACACGTTTGTCGATGAAATTGTCAAGATGTTCCACCAGATCGACCACCACGAAGATGACGATAGAAGCCCCGATTGCCAGGAACAAGATGGCAAGGAAATAACTCAGGAAATATCTGTCGATGAGTCTCAAGTGGCACTTTCCGGTTTCTGATTCTTGATAAAACGAATAGCGTTCTCCAGCCTGCGCAGAACCGTGACTTTGCCCAGATGTTCCATGAGTTCGAACAACCCGGGGGAAAAGGTGGTTCCGGTCAACGCCAGCCGGGTCGGATGGATCAGTTTCGACGCCGATACGCCCATCTGCTCTACCAGAGTGCGCATTTCGGTTTCAATGGTCGATGCGACGAAAGGCTCTACCCTGGTCAGAGTCTCAGCTAATCGAGCCAGGCGTTCGTCGGTTTCCGGTGCTTTCCATTGCTTTGACACTCCTTCTGCGTCGTAAGAGTCCGGATCCTGGAACACATACCTTGCCTGAGTCGAGATATTGAGCAACAAGCCGGGGCGGGACTTGAGCAGCGATATGGCGCTGATCCACTGCTCTTTGGATGGTGAGAAGCCGAGGTCCCGTTCTTGCAACACATGGAGAAGGGCGTAGATCTCGTCTGGAGACAAGATCGCAAGGTGCTGACCGTTCATCCATTGCAGCTTTCCGGGATCGAAGATGGCGCTGCTGGCGGAGATATTCCGCACGGAAAATGCCGCAATCATCTCGTCGCGCGTCATGATTTCCCGGTCATCGCCCGGCGACCAACCAAGAAGCGCGAGGTAATTGAACAGCGCTTGGGGCAAGATCTTCCGGGCACGGAGTTCGTCCAACGACACCGCTCCGTGCCTTTTCGACAACGGCTTTCGATCCGGTCCCAGAATCAAAGGCAAGTGGGCGAACTCAGGATGATTCCATCCCAGAGCCCGGTAGATCTGAATCTGCTTGGGGGTGTTGGAGATATGGTCGTCCCCTCGAAACACGTGCGTGATCTTCATGTCGTGATCGTCCACCACCACGGCGAAATTGTAGGTGGGGGTCCTGTCACGGCGCAAGATCACCAGATCATCTAGTTCGTCGCCCGATACTTGGATGGGACCGTGGACGCCGTCGATATAGGAAACCGGTTTGGAATCGCTCTGGAGACGGACTGCAAAGGGTTGATCTTTGCGGGATGATATTTCCTTCAGCGTCAAGCTGCGGCAACGACCGTCGTAGCGGAAAGCTGCCTCCTGTTTTCCGGCGGCTAACCGGCGGGCTTCCAACTCGGCTGGATCGCAAAAGCAACGATAGGCAATACCTTCCTTGAGCATCCGATCAGCCAACTCCCGATACACGGGCATCCGCTGAGACTGGAACACCGGCTCATTATCCCAATTCAATCCCAGCCAGCGCAGTCCGTCCGGGATAACATCGACCCACTCTTTCCTGCTGCGTTCGGGATCCGTGTCTTCGATTCGGAGCAAGAATTCGCCATGGTTGGCACGGGCGAACAGCCAATTGTAGATAGCAGTGCGGACGTTACCCACGTGCATGGAACCCGTGGGACTTGGGGCGAAACGCACTCTGACCAATTCAGCCATTTGGTTTTCCGATGACAATGCGAGCGCTTTCCAGTTGACTCAAATTGTAAACATACGAAACATTTTGTAAAAAAACAAGCGAAAAGTCACACCCAAGAGCTTGGATGTCCCGCCTCATCTTGTACAACAGAGTGACTCAGATAGCGCATGATAATGCAAAAAAAGGTTGAATTCTATCCGAACAGTTGTTATCTTATTCACAAAGGTCAGTAACTTGTCGAGACGTTATGGAACAGATCAACAATTTACCGGCGTTGCGGTCGGCACAGGATATCATCGATCGAGCCAAAGCAATCGGCAAGTCCCGGGGAACGAAACGAGTGGTGATTGCGGCGGCTCAGGATGACGACGTACTGCAAGCCGTGCATCTTGCCCAGCGGGAAGGGATTGCCGAAGGGGTTTTGGTGGGCGATCGAAAGCGAATCCAGGCGCTGTGCAAGACCATTGATGTGGATCCAAAGGAATTCCAGATCGAAGACGTGTCAGATGAAACTCAGGCGGCGATTCGAAGCGCCGAAATCGCCGCAACGGGTGAGGCGTGCGCGATCATGAAGGGATTCCTGCCCACCTCGACCCTTTTGAAAGTGCTGCTATCGAAGAAATACGGCTTGAGACGGGTGCAGACGGTCAGCCACGTGGCGGTGCTGTCAGTGCCCGGATATCACAAGCTACTGGGCATCACCGATGGCGGAATCGTAGTGCGACCCAATTTCGAAGAGAAGCTGGCAATCATCTCCAACGCGGTGATGACCTATCGGGCGATGGGCGTATTGATCCCCAAGATCGCGCTGCTGGCGACGGTGGACATGGTTCGGGAAGAATTGCCCGAGACGCTGGAGTGTGCCACCATCTCGCGGATGGCGGAAGAAGGTCAGATCCCTCACGTGCAGATCGAGGGACCGTTGAGTTTTGATACTGCAGTCGATCGCCGGGTGGCGGAAGTGATGCGTTTCAAGAGTCCGGTGATGGGAGATGCCGATGTGGTGGTCGCCAGTTCCATCGAAGAGGGTAACATCTTAGCCAAGTCATTGGTCAATTTCGCCGGGGCAATATTCAGCGGGGTCATCGCGGGCGCGAAAGTGCCGATTTGCCTTGTCAGCCGGGCAGACACTGTGATGAATAAGATGTCATCCATCGCGCTGGGGATCGTATGCGGAGCGGCGTGGGAAGACACGGACCTGTCGTACCCGATCAGCACGAATACGTATCGCCAGAAGGCATGGTTATGAGAGACGCGCCGAAGGACAAGGAACGTCGCTACACGAATTTGTCCCAATTGCACCAGTGGACGCACCGGCAGTTCTTGAAGCGGGCGCAGACCAAACCCGACCGTCGGTGCCGGATCGTGATCGCTCCGGCTCAGGACGGACCGTTCCTGCAGGGATTGGCGGAAGGTTATGCCCGAGGATTTGTGGAACCAATTCTGGTGGGCAATGAGCGGCAAATCCACCGTGTAGTCGATGAGTCCGGAATCCCGTTGAATTCCGATTGGAGAGTCATCCACGAACCGGAATCCATCGGCGCGGTGATTTGTGCCGCCCGCTTGATCAAAGAAGGCGAAGCGGATGTCCTGATGCGGGGACGGATACTGGTCTATGATCTCTTCAAGGTCCTGTTCCATCCCGAACATGGGCTACGGGAGAGGGGTCAATACTGGAGTCAAGTTGGGATTCTGCAGATTCCGGATTTTCCGAGACTCCTGATCATGTCGGATTGCGGACTGAACGTCACGCCGGATCTCCACCAGAAAGTGCGTATCATCGAAAATGCTATTTCCGTGGCAGCGGCGTTGGGGATATCAAAACCGAAAGTGGCACTATTGGCGGCGGTTGAAGCCGTATATTTGAAAATGCCGGTATTGGTGGAGGAGTCGATTCTGGCTCATTTCTCGGAGCGGGGCGGATTCAAGGGGGCGGTGGTGGATGGTCCGCTCTCGCTGGATCTGGCGATTTCCCCCGAGGCGGCTGACAAAAAGAAAATGACTGGTGAGGTGGCGGGTAATGCAGATATCCTAATCGTCAACAACATCTATGTAGGGAACTCATTGTATAAGTCGTTGGTTACTCTGGGGCGAGCCGAATCCGCCAGTGTCGCGGTGGGAGGGGAGGTGCCGGTTGTGCTTCCGTCACGGAGCGAATCGGCGCAAAACGTCCTGCATTCTCTGGCGCTGGCGGCTGGACTTTGGGCACAACGGGAGGCTGGCAAAGAAAGAGAGTAAGCCCGCGAAAAAACGCAGGAAGCACTAAAATCCCTTGATTTTGTTGCTTAAAATTCTTATATTTTTACAGATAGGTATATTTAGTACATTGAGGACGGCAGGGCTGAATCACAACGCGATGAGCAGAGACGTCGCTCCGGTGAAGAAAGCTAAGGAATATAGGGCTGGAAATGGCACCAAAGAAACCAAGAGTCAAACTCGGCTGGGCGTTTTGGGGGACAGTTCTGGTGGTCACGACCGGACTGTTGGCGGTCCCGCTTCAGGCGGCGTCATATTTCTACAAGTACGAGAACCGCCAAATCGAGCTAACCGTGCGGCGGAACACGATTAGCGTCGGATTCGTCGAAGGGATCACAGAGGCACAAAAAGACGAGATTACTGCCAGGTTGACCGTACTTAGCGATCCGAGCCAATGGATCAACTTCCGTACGGTGGGAATTACGCAGATCCCTTTCAAGGAAACAGTGCCGGTCACGTTGATCGAATCTACCGTTAACGCACTTCGGTCCATGCCCGAAATTCAGTGGGCGAATCCGACCTTTGAAATCGGCGGATCGATGTACCTCGTGTCCGACCGCTTCATCGTTCAATTCGTGCCCGATCTGGCGCGAGGCGTTATTACGACCTTGAACGAGAAGCAAGGCGTCGAAATTGTCAAGGAGACCGATTGGGCGCCGAACACCTATATCTTGAGAACAACAAAACGGAGCGGCTCCAGCGCTCTGGAGATGGCAAATTTCTACGATAATTTGCCCCAGGTTGTATATGCCGAGCCCGACTTCCTGGTACAGGTCAAGCCGGTCACCAACGACACATACTACAGCGCACAGTGGTTCTTGAACAATCCGGGGGGTTATCCATACTACGGAACGGTGGATGCGGACATTGACGCTCCGGAGGCTTGGGCGATTACGACCGGCAATGTCGGCATCGTCGTCGCCATAATCGACGACGGGTTGCAGATTGCCCATCCGGATTTGAACGATCACGTGGAGACTGGATACGACGTGGTGGGAGGCGACAATAATCCTACACCCAATAGCTGGGATGGACACGGAACAAGCTGTTCCGGCTTGGCGGCGGCGGAAACCAATAATGCACTGGGAGGCGCCGGCGTCGGATACAATTGCCATGTCATGGGCTGCCGGATCTTCTATTCGGAATACAGCGGCGGACCCTTGGTCGGTTACATTTCGTGGATTGTCGATGGCATCAATTACGCTCGGGACAATGCGGACGTGATGAGTTGCAGTTGGACCATGTCGTCGCCGAACAGTTCGGTGACTTCCGCGTTCAATACTGCCAGAACGACCGGCAGGGGTGGATTGGGCTCGATCATCTGCTGCGCCACCGGCAATGACAACGCCAATGATATTTCCTATCCTGCGGAGTTGATGAGTGTCATTGCGGTAGGAGCCACCAACGAAGACGACGACCGCTGCGATCCCGGTGACTGGGGCGGCGGACAGGGTTCCAACTATGGAGTGGAAATTGACGTGGTGGCGCCGGGGAAATGGTTGGTCACAACGGACTTCACCGGCAGCGGAGGCTACTCCGGCGGCGACTACACCATCGCTGGCAACATGGGCACGTTCGGTGGGACTTCAGGCGCTACTCCCATCACGGCTGGAGTGGCAGCATTGATCCTGTCCGTCAATTCGGGACTGACGGCGGGGCAAGTCCAGGGAATTCTACAGCAGACTGCCGACGACCTCGTCGGTGATCCTCTGGAAGATACAGCAGGTTGGGATCAGTTTATGGGATGGGGACGAGTCAATGCACGGGCGGCGGTGGACTCCGCAAATACCAGCAATTTCCCTCCGCCACGGAATCTGAATGCCGGAGACGGATTCGACGGATACGTGCCATTGAATTGGGATCCGCCGGCTCGGACACTCAGCTATTACCGGATCTACCGTTCTACTTCAGGATCCGGCGGACCCTACACCGTGCTGGATTCCACATCTACCACTACTTACAACGATTCCGACGTGGTCAATGGCTTTACCTATTGGTACAAATTGAAGGCGCTCTACGTTTCTCCGAATGGCGAGAGTGATTTTTCCAATGCCGACAGCGGAACTCCGGTCGCGACCGTGTATCCACCGCCTCAGAGTCTGACCGCGGTCAGTGGACTGGATACGCGGGTGTATCTGCATTGGTATCCACCGGCTCGGACCCTGTCTCATTACCGCATCTACCGGTCGGAAACCGGAGAATTTGGAACGTACGTGGTGCTGGATTCCACGACCAACACCGACTACTATGACTATGCCGTGATCAACTGGCACACCTACTGGTACAAGTTGAAAGCGATCTATACATCCCCCAACGGCGAAAGTGGTTTTTCCAATGCTGCCGTGGGACGACCGGGATTGCCTAACCAGCCTCCCGTGATCGTGCATGATCCCATGCATGACAGCGATATGCCGACCCCCACCCTTACGACAATGGTGACGGATGATTACAGCACCAATCTCACGGTGCTCCTGTACTATCGACAGGGTGGCGGTTTCGTATCGTTGCCGATGACCGCATCCGGAACGCCTGACCAGTATATGACGACGCTGCCGCCGATGACGCAAGGAATGATCGATTACTACATTTCCGCAGGGGATGATTCGGGAACAACTGCCTATGATCCAGCCACTGCGCCCGCCGATTATCACAGCTTTGACGTCGGCGATATTGCCGGCGACGAACTGGCATACGATGATGGCGGCTGGGAGTATATGACCTACACCCAGGATATCGACGAACAATGGGCGGTTCGCTTCACACCAACCATCTATCCGTTCTACCTCAAAGGCGCAATGATCTCCGTCGGACACGGATGGCCCGACCTGCTGCATCAGCGCATCGTGGTGACCGTGTATGCCGACGATGGTCCCGGGTATTTGCCCCAGACCGTATTGTGGGGACCGGATACCACCGGATCCATCGGCAACGAGGTCGGCACGATGGTGGCGCTGAATCGAAACGTGGCGTACTGGGCGCCGGTCGTCATTCGCGACAGCACCGGATTGCCCTTGCTCATCGAGAGCGGCGACTTCTACGTGTCGGTGAAGAACCAGAACGGATGGTCAATCGAGGCGTTCAACCGGGATTCCAGCGGTTGGACAGAGGCACAAGGTAGCCGGTCGTTTTTCTATGATGCGTGTGAAGAGGGGTGGTACTCGGAAGATGACACCGTGGCGAATTCGAACGCACGCCGCGCCCACCGGATGATCCGAGCTCTGGGCGGGACCTTGGCGCAAGTCTCGGTGCTCTGGATCGAGCGAGACAGCGCGAACGTCCGTCTGACCTGGGTCGGAAACGGATCACCATTCTACAGCATCTACTCGGATTCCATGTCGTCCGGCAGTTTCAACAACCAGGTCGCCGTGCTACCTGACACCACCTGGATCGACATCGGCGCTATCGCCATGGGTTCTCACCGCTATTACCAAGTTCGAGGCTCGCTCTACGGAGACTGGGGGAATTGATGGAGATTGCTGGCGGATGACCGTTCTTGCCAGCGTGGAGACAACATAAGAAAGCCCGCCGGGACGATGTTCCGGCGGGCTTTCTTATCTCATGAGATCAATTCGCGGCGCCCGCAATGAGAAGTGTCGGGTTTCAAGGGAACCCGACCTACAAGATGCGACCTTCTATTTCAGGTACACGATTTTGGTGGAGACTTCGGCGCCACTGTAACCCAATCGCACCCAGTAAATTCCCGATGACCAGTTGCCAGCTGCGACAAGGATGCGATAGGAACCAGCGGATGGGGCAAAATGCTCCGTATGATACACCTCCCGACCCAGTACATCGAAGACTGCCAATTCCACATTCCCCGACTGAGGCATGTCGAAGGAGACTGTTGCGGTGGAATTGAACGGATTAGGGTACACTGATGTCAGTTCGAATGACTCCGGGGCAGATACCGACAGTCCATGCCCGACTCCGGAAACGTCTGCGGTTGCCGAGTACTGGTAGTTGGGCGATCCGGAGGAGCTGATCCTGGAAACGACCATCACGACATGATCGTAATCGATGCCGAACGCGGGGAACGCGAACGACCCGGCATTGCCTGAGCTCAGTTCCCCGTAGATCACGGTGTCGATTTCAGTATCGTAGTCGACGAACGGCAAGGCAAATGTTGTATTATCCGCGCCATCGAATGTCGTTTGAAGGTTATACGCATCCCGGAAAATGACATAATCCGCAGCCCAGGAATTGACGTTGGCAGTGGTGGTCGAAACCGGGAACGAGCTGTGATAGGTTCCGGAGAACACCGGCAGCTCCACGTTGAAGTATCCGTATCTGCCGCCAGCGTAGGTGGTATCGTCCATGAAGTTGGCAATCGTCCAGTCCACGAATACATCGTCGAAGTTGACATCCGCGTAGCCCATATTATGAAGAGCCAGTTCGACGCCGAATTGACCATTCTGGGGTTCTTCGACCACAGTCCGAATCATGTCAGCTCCGCCATATTGGTCGTGCAGGTACATGAAGAACAGATAGCACTGGATGTAGTCTGTCCACTGCTGTCCCCAGACCAGCAAGTTATCGTCGGGATTGGATGGAAAACCACTAATGGGGTCGGGCAAGCCGTACAACCACATGGCGAATTCCGCGCACCCTTCGTCCACCCAGGTCTCCTCGTTGACGTCCATGTTCCAGTGGATCATGTGCTCTAACTCGTGAGCCAGCACGGATAGCCGGGCTGGTTCCGCCGGAGCTAACGGGTAGCACGTCATGTAGAACATCTCGACTTCGTTGGAATGGGCACCTTGCGATTGTGCTTGGGCTTCGGTCATTTCGTTGAAAGCGGAAAAATAGCCGTCGAAGACCGATCCTCCGAAGCTGCCCAATGCGGAATAGAAGATGTACACGTGCCGGTCGTGATCCAATTCGTCGGGAATGGTGCCGAAGTTTTCGACATCAAGTTGCACAATGCCCTGATTCGGGAAGTTCAGCGTGTGATGTTCGAAATGCTCCAGCACGGTGTCCACGTTCGCCTGATTCATATGCACGTTCCACTGGTTATCGGCGACGAAGATATAGCAGGAATCACCTACGGCTCGGCAGGTTGCCGGTACCCGAATCCATGTCGGCGGCATGACGCTCAGATTCCAGGACCAGAACGTCATAGTGTCCCCCACTTCTACATCCGCTTCATCAATCAAAGCACGCCGAGCTTTGACCTGTTGATTCTGCAAGCGAATCGCAGTCCAATCCAGATCGGCGGTGGCGTCCTGGATCCAAGACGTCAGGCACTGACCGCGATTTTCGGGGAATTCCGCCATGCCCGCGTAGGAAAAAGCCAGAGTGGCAATCGAGATTATGATCCATCTTCGTGACATCGTGTTGTACCTCCATCAAATTCGTTTGTTATCTGCCATGATTATTTTCGCGCTTTCGTACTGGAATTAACCGACATCTCTCCCTTGACTGCGGCAACTATCGCGGGGACTCGTTTCCCGAGCACGTCCGACAAGTCGGTTCCCGGCTCGGTGTCCGCGGGCTCGACCGCGATGATGATGACTTCCGGAGTGATGCCAAGATACCGTGCCAAATTAATGGTTTCCATCAGCACCTCTTCATCGGAGGGGTGATCATCCTCCGGTTCGGCTCTCGATTCCGTGACGCATGCTACTTCGGCAGGCTTTGCACCTGATCGGGGCTGAGTCTCAATCAGGACTTTCAGGTCAGGAAGGCTCATCCGGCGCACCGTCCCAGGATCACTTCCTGTGGGCATTGCGCTCACGAATATCACCTTATCGCGGTCGTCCATCCAGGGGATCAGATTCAGTCCCCACGCCCCCTCTTCGATGCATTCCACATGGTCGGGAACTCCTTGCTGCATCAGATTCCTGACGATGTGCAGTCCCAATCCCTGGTCGGAAAATAGGAGAGTTCCGACCCCGATAATTGCCACTCTTCGCGATTCCATCAAACAGCCTGTTTCTGTATTGGTCAGCCCATTATCTATAATAGTACTCGGCGCCTTCGTGCCAGCGCTTCCTGACTTGTCCTGATTGGACCATCTCGTCCAGGATGCGTGCGACGATGCTGTCGTCCATGCCGGTAACGGACGCGACATCTTTGACCCGCCCTGGTCGTTTGCAGATAATGTTGAATACTTCCGCTCTGGCATCGTCATGCTCACGGTCGCGATGTTGTGATGCAGGAATATCCGGCACGACCTTGGCCATATCACCGACGGCATGCGCCAATTTCCGCAGCGTTTCCAAAGACGCCGGTTTGATCTCGCGGACAGGAGAAGGACGTTCGGCACTGTGCACGTGGACTTCGTCGGGTCTCAATTCCCGAGCGACTTTCGCCAGCTTTTCAATCTCGTCTTCACCATCGTTAATCCCCGCCATGACCAATATTTCCAGCCAGATCCGACCTTTGTATTCCTGCCGGAGCAGATGCAGACCAGATAGCATCAAGTCCACCTTCATGGATGGTTCGGGTTGATTCAGCTTACGGAACACCTTGTCCGATACCGCGTCCAGTGATGGCAAAATAATGTCGGCTTCCATAACGTCGTCGCGGACTTCGGGCAGATATAGCAGGCTCGAATTAGTGATCACCGCGACGGGAATTGAGGTCATTTCCTTGACTTCCGAGATCATCTCCCCCAGTCGGGAATGCAGCGTGGGCTCGCCGGAACCGGAAAACGTCAGCACATCAGGGACAGGATCTGGATCTAACGACAGATATTCGTGTATCTCTCGGAGTATTTCGCCTTTGGGGGAATAGTCTGCTCTCCGGCGGGTACGCCGGGTGGTCGTGCCGACCTCGCAGTACACGCAGTCGAATGTGCAGGTCTTGGTGGGCAAGACATCGATACCCAACGAGATGCCCAACCGTCTGGATGGCACTGGTCCGAAGAGGTATCTCATTTGTGTTCCGGGAAGGGCAGTCCGTCCCAGGCGGACTCCACGCGCCCAATAGTGTCAAGAACGCGCGGGCGCAGTCGAGGCGGACTGTCGCCGAATTCAAAAGCACTCTTGATTCTCGACGCAGCCTCATCCACGTTTTCCGCCCTATCGGTGTGCAGGATTGCCAGCACATCACCGGATTTGACCTCAGCGCCCGGCTTCGCCAGGATCGTGATCCCTGCTCCCGGGTCGATAGCGTCTGTCATAGTCTGGCGACCGGCACCCAACATGACGCTGGTCTTGCCGATCTTCAGAGCATCAACCGCCTGCAGTATCCCGGTGCGGTCAGCCGTAACCTCCTTGCCGTGTCGTGATTTCGGAAGCAGTTCCGGTCTAACCAGAGCCTCGGGATTGCCACCCTGCGCTTCAACCATTTCCTGCAGCTTTGTCAGACCTTTTCCCGACCTCAACAGCTTCTTCAGCGTCGATTCCGCTTCTTCCAGCGTGGCTGCCTTTTTTCCCAATACCATCATTCGGCTGCCGACTGCCATCGTGATCTCGATCAAGTCGTCGGGACCGGTGCCGTGTTCAAGTATCCGGGCGCATTCGGCGATCTCCAAAGCGTTGCCGACCTCCGAGCCCAGAGGAGTATCCATGTCGGTCACGACACCGACTGTTCGCAATCCCATGACATTGCCGTATTCGACTAAAGCTCTGCCGAGAATTCTCGCCTCTCGGTACCCTTGTATTACGGCGCCGACTCCGGTTTTGACATCCAACACCAACGCCCTGGCGCCTTCCGCCACTTTCTTGGACAATATGCTACTGCAAATCAGCGGCAGCGACTTGACGGTGGCGGTCACATCACGCAATGAGTACAATTTCCTGTCCGCCGGCACCAAGACGTCGGATTGACTGACAATTGCCAGCCCGACCTCCGCCACGATCTGCTTGAAGCGCTCCACGCTAAGAGCAGTCGTCAATCCCGGGATCGACTCCAGCTTGTCGAGAGTACCTCCGGTGTGACCCAATCCACGACCGGATATCATGGGGACAGGTACGCCGGCTGCCGCCACTAATGGCGCTACCAAAAAGGTGATCTTATCTCCCACTCCACCCGTGGAATGCTTGTCCACCGGCACCCCTGGCAAGTCGGAAAAATCGATGACGGCGCCGGAATCCACCATCGCCCGGATCAATTCCCGGGTTTCGTGGCTGTTCATGCCCTGGAAAAACACGGACATAAGCCAGGCGGAGACTTGATAATCCGGAATGTGACCATTGCTGAAGTTGTGGATCAGGAACCGAATTTCTTCGGCATCAAGTTCTTCGCCGCGTTGTTTCTTTTCGATCAGATCGACGACCAACACGCATCTACCCTATACGGAAATGCAAACGCCGATCTTTGGTCGGCGCTCACGTCAGGCTGCAAAGTTGCACCAGAGTGAGGCTTCGTTATCTGCCCTCTACTTCGAATATTTTCGTCTTTTTCCGCAACGCCCGCAACGTCAGGAATATCAAGAGCCCCGCTACAAAGGCGACTATCCACCCCAGGTCTAATTCCAATCTGCGCCTGGCGAAGATTCCCTGGAGAATCTTCAGTACGGCGAATGCGGCGATGATGGCGAAAAACCCGGAATATTCCCTTTGAAGGATGGTTCGAAATTCCACAGGCAAGTCCGGACGCTTCCAGGATTTGAAATTCGGCACGAATGCCGGAGTCTTTTCCGCCCATTTTTCGAATGCTTCGCCGAATTTTCCCCGTAGGAATTCCTCTTCGGCGAAGATAATCCTCTCGTAGTACAGCCAGAATGCCAGACCGAATATGACCACGAACCACCACACTCCAGGGAATAATGCGATCCCCAGAAAGATGACAAAGTTGGCGACGTACAATGGATGTCGTACGATGGAGTACATGCCCGTGGTGTTCAACGATTCCGCTCTTTGTGCCTCTCTATTCCTTCCCGAAGTCCCTTTCGGCGTCGTGCCAACCACATAACACCTAATCGCCAGCCCAACCGCGGAGATGGTAATACACAGCCCATGATATATGCTTTGCCCGGCATCACCCAGCAACTTCTCCACGAAATCAGAATCGCGGAGGGCAAGAATCAAGACGGGCAGCAGGAGAAGCGGCAGATAGCTTCTTCGCCGAAACAGCCATCTTCCTTGCCTTTCCAGCTCCTCCGGTAATGGCATTCGAAACCTCAATGGGAATGGTTCTATTCAAACCGAGCGACATCACCGCGCTGGAAGCCGGATCCTTCCACAGTTTCGCAGCTGGCAGCTTTCCCGTTCCCGAGATTCGGATCGACTACTTTGATGACGCCGACTTTCTCTTCAGTACTGAAGAGCACCTCACCGGTAGCAGGATCTGTCACTTGCTCGCCCAGTCGGAACACGGACAACACCATGTCGGCACGCAGCCCGGACTCCGCTCCTTGATTCAGAAACACTTTGTCGCCCGTCACGGTCGCCACCAACGCCTGCCAGGGAACCGATCCCACCTGCTCGGTCAATTTCTGGACAGTCTCATCGATGGCGGCGCGCGTCGCTTTGCCTATCAGCGATTCGTCGAAGTCCTTTTGGTCTTTGAAAGCAAAGTCCGGCGTACCAAGGCTCAGTCCGGTCTTCGTCTCCTCTTTTCGGACGGTTCCTGACCATTTGATCTCGCCCGAATTGGCATCGACCAACCGGACATCGACCGCCACAATCGAGGACAGCGTCTGAGTCCCGATCTTGATTTTCCCAATGGCACCGCCGCCTTCCGATCTCTTGGCTCCGAATTCGGTGACGGCTCCCATGACGATCAATTCCGCTCCCAACAACCGACCAGCTTGTGCGGCGGTCTGCTCTACTACTGCGCCGCTCATCCCCAAGCCTTGCTCCTGCATGACGGATTCCAGCTGGCTGCGTTCGAAGATCCGGAACCTGCCGGACTGCACCAGCGCTGTGGTCAGCATGTCAGACATCCCATCGCCGACATTCTGTCCGGAGTACCAGTGGATCTTGTGGTCGGTTTTGTCTTCGAAACCGTACACCGCCAGATTTCGTTTCAATCCATTCTTGACGCTCGGCGCTGGAGCCTGAGCCGTGACCATGGCAGCGGTCAACAACACGCAGAGTATTGTACCCACTGACAGCCGATACTTCTTCATACTATCCTCCGTCATAGAACTGCCGTTGACTACGATATGTGCTCACTCGTGAAGCTTCGAATCAAAGCCAGAGCCTCTTTGAGGTACTCACGCGCCTGCGTAGCATCTCTTGCTTCAGCAAAGATCCTTAGGATTGGCTCGGTATTAGAGGGTCGAATCTGTATCCACCCTTCCGGCATTCGACGTTTCAAACCGTCCCGCGTATCGAGATCGACGCTCGCCCATCGTGCTCGAAGCTCTGACAAGATCCCCGAAGCGGCACCCTCGGATAGCTGCACTCTCTCTTTCAGCATAGTGTACTGAGGCAAGCCAGAGAATAGCTGACTGGACGAGCACCTTTGCTCCGCCAACGATTGCAGGATAAGGGCGATCCCGACAGCGGCATCCCTGGCAGTGTGGATTTCCGGAAACATCACGCCGCCGTTGCCCTCTCCACCGATCACGGCACCCACTTTCCGCATTTCTTTCGCGACATGGCTTTCCCCCACCAGGCTTCGATAGAGCGGGACATGGTACTTGGCAGCGATGTCGTCAACCGCTTGAGTGGTCGAAAGATTAACGACTACAGGTCCGGTGCGTTTCCTCAGAACGTAGTCGGCTGCCGCGACTACGGAATATTCCTCGCCGACCCGCTTTCCGGTGTTGTCCACAATCGCGAGGCGGTCTCCATCAGGATCAAGCGCGAAGCCAATATCAGCATTCTGCGACACAACCGTGTGTGAAAGCTCGCTCAATGCCTCGGGAAGAGGCTCGGGATTCCGACGGAATTGACCCGTGGGCTCACAATCAATCGGGAATACCTGGCAACCAAGGGCATCTAATAATCGGACGACCAATGGTCCGCCAGCACCCCCAACCGCATCGACTGCCACCTTGAATTGTCGATTCCGGATCAGCTTGCCATCTATCAGAGAGCAACTCAGAGCGGCATCAATATGCGCTTGAAGGGGATCGGCTACCGTCCGGCACCTGGCAGGTTTGGCTCCACGCGACAACGAATTCTCGCTCTGGAAAATGCTTTGAACCGCCGACCCTTTTTCGTCATCGAGGAAGTAGCCATCACCATCGAATAATTTCAACGCGTTCCATCCCGCCGGATTATGGCTGGCAGTCAGAGCGATGCCACCTCGAGCCTCCGAGGTCTTTTCCACCCAGAGCTGGATAGTGGGAGTGGCGGCGATGCCCAGATCTTGCACATCACAGCGCATCGCAGTCAAGCCGGCGATGGCGGCTTGCTTCACGATGTTCCGACTGGGTCGAGAATCGGTTCCTAAGATGACCAAGCCACCGCCGAGCCATTTTCCGAATGCCGCCGAGTATCGAGTTACAATGTCCGGAGTCAAGCTGTCCCCCACGATCCCCCGGATGCCGGCGACGCTGATCATCAATTTGGACATCGGTCGCTTGCCGTTCAATGTGACGGAAACCGCAATAATCGCGAGGACGTGAGGACTTCCACACCTGTTGCCGTCACGAGGACATCATCTTCAAGACGGGTTCCGCCATGTTCCGAATCCACACATCCCGGCTCGATGGTGAAGAGCATGCCTGCCTCCAACGGCGTCTCTACCCAGTCTTTCAGTGCGGAAGGATCTTTCGGCTTCAAGCCCAGCAAGGGTCCCTCGTGCACTTCGAGCCCAATACCATGACCCAGAGAGTATGGCATATTCAATCCCTGTGCCGTCAATGTCCCGATGGCTTCGGCGGCAATCTCGTGCGCAGGGACGCCGGGCGCGATACTGGAGATCGCCGTGTCGTGCACCTTCTGCACCATGTCGATCATTCTCTGCTGCGTTGGATTCAAATCGCCGAACACCATGGGAACTGTGACATCGGTCGTGTAACCGTTCCAGACAATACCAAAGTCAATTAACGCAAGTCCTTGTTTTGTCAAAGGGTCGGTGGAAGCGGTAGGGTAAGTGTGGATTTGCGCCGACCGTTCGGCATTCGCAACCAAGGTCTCGAACCCGGGTTTCTCGGCGCCCAGTTTTCTCATCTCGGTTTCGAGGAACAACGCAAGGTCAATCTCTCGGCACTCAGGATGATCCTGCACGAAAGGCGAGATCATGTCGATTAGCTTGTCGGTCTGGAGGCATCCCTCGCGGATAATATCGATCTCGTGTTGCTCCTTCACCCGCCGGGCTCGAGAGATAGCGTACCCAGCGCCCCTAGGATCGCAGATGATATTGACATCGGGAAATTCCTCCCGGATCTTGCTGACTTCATAATATGACTCGTTTGGCATGACCTCCAGGGCGAATGTCCTCCCCAGGCGGCTGGTCAGGGCATGCGTCCGAGCCCGACGATATGAGCGGTCGAACTCCAGGACGTTCAACATCTCGTTGGCTTGAGCCATCTTGCCCGCTAATTCCTGGTCCCAGGGAATCAGGATGGTATATCCATCGGAAAACAGCAAGAGTTCCGCGTCGGTCGGCAGTCCGGACAGGTAGCGCAGAGAGGTATCTCTCTTTCGCTCGAAGTCGGTGACAAGCGCCACGTCCACGCCGCGGTCTTTCATACTCTGGCAGACAGCGCCTAATTTCTCATTCGTCACAACTCTCATAGCGGTCTCCGGTTCTTGATAAGGCTATCGGGAGAAGGCAGCGGCTAATTCGTCCGTTGTCAGACAATTAAGAACGTCCTTCGCTTCGCAGCCGCCCTTTCGGGCGATGCCGACGCCATAGGACATGTCGTCCAGCCCGTCCACATGGTGGGAATCAGGATTGATGGAGATCATAACGCCTCTGTCTCGCGCCATCTTGTGGCACCGCCAATCCAGATCGAGGCGATAAGGATGGGCATTCAATTCCAGCGCGATGTGGTTTTCCGCGCATTTGTCTAGCACCCGTTCCATAGCCAGCTCAAAGCCGTCCCGGGCTAATAGCAGTCGTCCGCTCGGATGTCCCAGGATGCGGACATGGGGATTGTCCAGTGCTTTCAAGGTGCGTTCGGTCGCTTCCTCTTTGGTCATCTTGAGTCTGCTGTGCACGGAAGCGATTACGAAGTCGAACGAAGCCAATACCTCATCGGTGTAATCGACTCTGCCGTCGCCCAGGATGTCGGCTTCAATGCCTTTGAAGATTTTGAACGGCGCCAGGCGGGAATTTAGTCGGTCGATTTCCTGATGTTGTTCCCTGACTTTCTCCGGCTTCAATCCTCCGGCATACGCCGCAGCTTGGCTGTGATCGGCAATCCCCAGGTAACTGTACCCCCGACCGAGCGTTGCTTCCGCCATTTGCCGAAGTGTGCTCAAACCATCGGAATACTCCGAGTGGACGTGCAGGATCCCGCGGATATCGGGCATCTCCACTAATATGGGCAGAGCGCCTGCTTCTGTCATCGCTATTTCGTCGCGCCCTTCCCGTAGTTCGGGCGGAATCCAGGGCAATCCCAGCAACTCATAAGCGGTCTCTTCGTCCGGAACCGGCACCCTCATCCCGTCTCGCATAAGCTGCGAGCCGGTTATTTCAAAGCCCCGCGAAGACGCACGAGACGATAGTAGCTTAAGGTGACTTGAAGATCCGGTGGTCTGTATCCATACCCATCCAAACTGGTCGGGCGTGCACAGGATCAATTCGATGCGAATGCCGCTCTCCCGTCGGAATTTTGCGGATTCCTTGCCGTATTCCACGTCGGATACTGCACCGGAATGCAATGCTAAGCTCCTGGCGACGTTCTCGAAATCGGATTGGTCAACGGACGCTATCAAATCGACGTCACCAACGATCTCGCAATGACGCCTGACCGAGCCTGCTACTTCGGCTCGACGAACGTGAGGGTCTTCGCGCAACACGGCCAATAGCTCACGCGCTTCCGAAAGTCCCAGCGGTATCCTGTGTCTGTCTTTGGTCGTCCGCAGAAATCGCAAGCCCTCGAGGATATTGGCTTGCGTCTTGGCGCCAAATCCCTCCAGTTCGACCAGCCGGTTTTCCAGACAGGCGTACTCCAGCTCGCCAGGAGTAGTGATGCCCAGCGCGTCGTGCAGGGCTTTGATCCGTTTGGCGCCCAGACCCGGGACGCGGGTCAGTTCCACCAGTCCGGCAGGTACTTCCGACCTCAAGTGGTCAAGATCCGACAACCTTTCGGTGGCAGCAATTTCCCGAAGCGCCTCCAGCATTCCTTTGCCGATCCCCTTCATGCTCGACAATTCGCCGGACTCGATCGCATCCCGCAACGGAATCTCAAGCCCCTTGAGAATGCGGGCGACATTCTGATAAGCTCGAACTTTGAAAGCATTGTCACCGCGAAGATCCATCAAGACAGCAGTCTCGTCCAGCAACGCGGCAGCTTCTTTGTTCTCCACCTCTACCCTTTCAACATCCGAATCAGTTCTCGGCAGAACGCCGGAAGGTCGTCCGGTTTGCGGGATGTGATCAGGTTGCCGTCCACCACGACCTCTCGATCCACCCAATTCGCACCGGCATGGATCAGGTCGTCTTTGACAGCGACGAACGATGTGAGCGTCCTGTCCCGAACGATGTCTGCCGACACCAGCACCGATCCGGCATGGCAGATGGCTGCCACCGGCTTCCCGGCAGCATCGATCTTCCTGACCAGATCGATCACGTCGGAATGTTGCCGAAGCTTGTCGGGCGCCCATCCGCCTGGGATTACGATGGCATCGAAATCGTCAGCGCTGACTTCGGATGCCTTCTTATCGGTGGTGATGGGATAGCCGTATTTGCCTTTGTAATGTGGTCCGGTGGCGGTTCCAATCGTCACCACTTTCGCACCGGCCTCGGTCAGCCGTAGCTTCGGATACCAGACCTCCATATCCTGGTAGTCCGCCTCAACCAACAGGGCGATACGTTTCCCTTGCAGCTCCATTTCTATTCTCACCTCTGTACTTTCGAAAGTTGTCGGGATTGGAGAGTCCCCACCGACTCCTATGATTTCCTGCTTTTCAAAATCGTATCAAAGAATATCCGCCGATCCTCCAGCGAATCCAACACCGCGTCTGGATTGGCAGCGACCAAGTCCGCTTTGGGGTACGCGCCGGAGGCAACGCCTAAGGTGTTGGCGCCCACCGATTTTCCGGCGGCAATGTCACGTGGGGTGTCGCCGATGATCCAGGTGTCCGACAGCCGGAAAAGGGTGTTCCAATGTTGCTCGGAACGTCGGATAGCAATTTGGAGTACCTGGGAACGATCCTCGGAGTCACTGCCGTATCCCCCCACCCGGAAAAAATGGTCGACGTCATGGATGCGCAGCTTTTCTCTGGCAGAGTCCTCGATGTTACCGGTGCCCAGAGCCAGCGCGAATCGACCGTCTTGCGATAGAGTCATCAACAAGTCACGAACACCGGGGAGCAACCTGGCGCCGGTCGCCTTCGCCAATTCTTCCCTCAGAATGGGCAGGAATAACTCCTTGAATCCGCCGAACAGAATGGGGAAGTCGGTTGCTGGAACGCGGGCGGCTCCAAGCATCTCTCGGAAGATCTGAGGGTCGGTCTTGCCAGCTGGAAGTCTGACATCCGGAGCCGAGCTGATTCCCATCAGGCGAGCGAATGCCCGCCGGAAAGCACGACTAGTGGCGCCGTCACTATAGGTCAATGTCCCGTCGATATCGAAAATCAACAAGATATGGGAATGCTCTGTACTCATGGAGCGCTATTTCCCTCCGATCATCATCTCGCTGGCTCGGAAAGTCGGGCAAGCGATGACCGTCCGCCAGTCCAGATCATCAGCAATCGCATCGACGTTTTTCCATAGGTCCAGCAGATTTCCTGCGATGGTGATGCCTTCCACAGGATAAGTCAATTCGCCGTTTTCGATCCAGATGCCGCCTGCGCCCCACGAGACATCGCCCGTCACCAGATTGACTCCGCTCCCCAGGATTCTGGTCAGGAGGATCCCGCTCTTGACCGTCTTGATCAGGTCGTCGCGAGTCAAATCACCGGGCACGACGTACAAATTCGTCGGTCCAACGGAAGGCAATGATCCGTAGGAACGCTGCGCATTTCCTGTGGCTTTGGCTCTGGAGAGGCGCGCCCCGCGGATGTCGTACACGAATTGCTTCAATATGCCATTCTTGACCAAAGTCTTCTTGCGGGCTGGCGTTCCTTCGTCGTCCACGCTCTGGGTTCCCAACTTGCGAGGCATATATCCGTCGTCGATGACGGTCACCAGATTCGAGGCGATGGCATCGCCCCTTCTGTCCACCAAGTAACTGCTGCGCTTGCGGACCGTCTCGCCATCCAGGGCTCGGAACAGGACTCCCAGAACCTGCGACGCAACGGGGGTATCAAACACCACCGGAGCTCTGACAGTAGCGATGCTTCGAGCACCCAACATGATTGCGGCTCGTCTGCCAGCTTCGGATCCCACTTCTTCAGGAGTATCCAAGTCACTGCGATGACGAGCTTGCGACCACCACCACCCGCTCTGCATCTGACCATTGCCTTCCGCAACCGCTTGACCGACAATGCTCACGCCGGTGCCACGCCAGGACTGCGACAGTCCCAGGGTGTTAGCTATCACTGTTTCGTCGTCGCCATCGTGCCAGTGACATCCTACCGACCTAGCAATTCTGGGATCGGACGCAAGCATCGCTTTCTCCAACCGCAGCACCCGGTCAATCTTCTCCTCCAGCGGGACGGTCAACAGAGTGTCATCGAACACGTCCAGCTCATCAGATGCAGGTACAGGCGCGGGTTTGGCGATGCCATGACCCCGGTCGGGAAAGGCTTCCTTTGCCAACGTTATCGCCCTATCAACGAGCGATGACAACGATGCTTCCGACACATCGGAGGTGTGAGCGAAACCCAACCGACCGTTGATGATCACCCGAATTCCAATGCCACGGCTGATTTGGCGTCGCACCATCTCCACCTGACCTTGTCTGACTGTGACGCTGTCCTCCCGACTCCGTTTCGCGATAATGTCAGCGGTGTCAATGTCACGTTTCCTGATTTCGCCCAAGACGATGTGCGCCAGATGGCTGATATTACTGGTATGTTCGGAACTTAGAGAATCCATAGTCAGCTTTGCCGTGGTTTGGTGATGATTAGACCACAGCGGGGGCAGCAATAGCGGTGCCTCCCACCGTCATTTCCCGGATGCGAAGGTGCGGTTGTCCCACACCCACCGGCACATGCTGACCGGCTTTGCCGCAGGTGCCGAGTCCGGGATCCAATGCGCAATCGGAACCTACTCGATCCACTTGTTTCAACACTTCCGGACCATTGCCGACCAAAGTAGCTCCTTTTACCGGTGCCGTGGCTCTGCCGCCCTCGATCAAATAACCCTCCGTGACGTTGAAGACGAATTGTCCGGACGCGGTATCGACTTGCCCGCCGCCGAATTCCACCGCGTAGAAGCCCTTCTTCACCGAACGCAGAATCTCCTCCGGGTCGGAATCGCCCGCTTCCAGGAATGTGTTGGTCATACGAGGAATCGGCACATGCAGGTAGCTTTCCCGCCGACCATTTCCGGTCAGCGGCAATCCCATCAACCTGGCATTGAGCTGATCGGTCATATAGGATCTCAGGATGCCATTCTCGATGAGCACGGTCCTTTCTGATGGGCTCCCTTCGTCATCGATTCCGATGGAGCCTCGATAGCCGGGCAGCGATCCATCGTCCACCACAGTGCACAATTCGGATGCTACTTGTTGACCCAGCTTGCCGGCGAATATTGTCGAGCCCTTGCGGGCGGCATCGGCTTCCAGACCGTGCCCGACGGCTTCATGGAGCAGCACTCCCGCCCAACCGTTCGCCATGACCACCATTTGAGGACCAGCCGGAGCTTCGCGGGCATCGAGCAAAGTGACTGCCTGCCGGGTCGCGCGCCGACCACAATCCTGGGCATCCAATTTGTCGAATATCTCGAACCCGACGTGCCCCCCGATTCCATATCTCCCCGTTTCCCGTCGGTTGTCAGTCTCCACCACAGAGCGCACTACTAATCGAATGATCTGCGCGCTGTCTTCGACCCACAATCCTTCGGAGTTGCAGATCATGATGTCTCGCCGCAGTTCCGCATACTGGACAACGACCTGGATCACGCGGGAATCCTGGGCTCGGGCGCCCCGGTCAGCCCGTTCCAGAAGCCCGGTTTTCTGTGCCAGAGCTACAGAATCCACGTCCCTCAAGATCGGGGAGATCGTCGGGATCACGGTGCATCCCACTGGAAGGATCACACGGCGATCTCCGGCTGGCGAGTCGGCAATTTGAGCTGCGGCGGAAGCTGCTGTCATCAGAGTATCCTTGGACAGCTCGTCCAGGGCAGCATAACCGGTGCGTTCGCCCTTGATCACGCGGATCCCGACTCCCAAACGCGCACCGCTCTCCGCTTCCCGAATGTGCCCCTCCTCGAAACTGGCGCCATTCGACGACGAACGCTGCACGAACAATTCCGCGAAATCACCACCCCGCGTCAATGCGGCTTCAATCACATCCTGGATGATTCCGCGGTCGAAAAACGAAAATTGACCTGTCGGCAAAGACCTGGGTTCCATATTCTGCTTTCGGAATTCTTAAACTCGGAATCTGCCGATTAGTTGCTCTTCGACCATCATCATCCTACTCGTTACAAGTTGTACAGTTTGGGTCGTCGATCCTCGAAAAGGTGATTCTTGGGGGTTGCATATTTGTCTCGAGCCATGGCAGAGTCGATGTCGATGACTCTGGCGGCACATTCGTTTTCCGAGGCGCTGATCAATCGTTGCCCCACGGGATTGATGACCTGGCTGTTTCCGATGAAGTGGTAATGAATCCCATCATGCAATTCGTCACCGATCCGATTGGCGGTCACTGCAAAAATCCGATTCTCGATGCACCGGGTCCTCATGGATTCCGGACAATGAGGCAGCACCAGATTTGACGGGTGGGCGATCAGGTCGGCGCCTTGAAGCGCCAGGCTGCGAGTCACTTCGGGGAAGATCCAGTCGAAGCAGATCATGATCCCAATCTTGGTGCCGTCCAGATCCCAGACTTGAGGAGGTCGGTCGCCGGGAGTGAAGCCTTCCTTTTCTCGATCGAACAACTGGAGCTTCCGATACACGCCGATGACGTCCCCTGCTCTTGACACAAAAACTGCAGAGTTGAATATCGTCGTCCGATAGCGTTCCGGAAATCCGGCAATGATGGCGGACTTGACGTCCTTCGCCAGTTTCGCCAGCGCCCTTAACGAAAAACCGTCGGGCACAGTTTCCGCCCAACTCAGAAGTTGATTCCGGTCGGCGAACAAATATCCGGAAGTCGCCAGCTCCGGCAATATCCACAGATCAGCTCGCTGCTTACCGATTAAACGGGCAGCTTGATCTATATTCTTCGGTCCTGCGCCGCGCTCCGGCGCAAATTGGACAAATCCTACACGCATGGGGGTCAAGGACTGGTGCTGTCAAGTGGGACGCATGACAGTACACAATTGGTTACAAAGGGAAACCGGGGGCGTATCTGGTCCTGGAGGTCGATTTTGCCAACCATCCTCCCACCACGTCTTCTTGTGCCATGGCACGCTTCAGTCTCTCCATCCCGTGCCGGAGAAAGTCATCGTCCTCGTTTTCGATGCCGTACATCATCTCGTGGAAGACGATCCGTCTGGAATGGAAAGACACTCGATCCCGGAACGTACCGTCAAGACGCCCGCCATAGTTACGCAAGACCTCTTCCAGAAAGTCGCGCCCGTACTCGGCGAGAAGACTGCAAAAATCGCAGGCGGGATCGCCGATGCAGGACTCTTCGAAATCGATGATCCCCACAATCCTGGCGCGGCAGGGATGGTACAGGATGTTCGAGGAATCGAGGTCGCCATGGATCAGCGTCGGCTCGAAGCGCCACACATTTTCGTTGGACAGGAACTCTTCGAAAATCCGTTGCGCCCAATCCTGCTGTTCCGGGCTCAATCGAGGAAGCGCCACATCGCAAACCTCGCGATAGAATCCATCGATCTTGGACTTGTAAGCCTCGTGATCGAAACGCCCCAGGAATTCTTGCAAAGCAGAACTCAGGGCGAGAGTATGCAGCTCAGTCAGGAATCTTGCGATCTGAGGCGCAATGACTTGGAGCTCCGGACGCTCCAGCGGATAGGCTTCCAAAACGACACCGGGGAGCTTCTGATATCCGGCAATGGGTCTGGGGAACGATGGAATCCCATTGGAATAATAGCGGTAACCAGGAATCGGAACTGAGAACGAGGTCTTCAAACAATCGCACAGCCGTTTTTCGGCGATCAAGAGGTTACCGTCTGACCCATGCGGGAATTTGAAGATCAGAAATCCGCTGATCTCGAACACGCGATGCGACCCGCCGCCCAGGAATCGGATGGTGGATACCGTCACATCCGGGAAACACTCTTCGACGAAGCTCTTGTAGAGATTGGTGTCCGTGGCAGCCTCAATACTTGATATTCCACTTACTTCGTCTTCAAAGCCAGACTACCTATGACGATTTGCGAATTCTCGGGTCCGGATTGCAAACACATATGACATGGGGTCTGCAGAAATGGGGTATCTCTAAAAATATGAAAAGGAATCCTATATGTCAAGAATTTTGAGGAGATTCTTATGGAGGAGCGGTCAAGACGGGAACGAAGTCAACGATGCCGATACCGGTGGTGTCATACCGATCCCAGATGCCGGCTGCAATCATCGTACTGTCGGTTGTTCCCCACCAATTCTGCTCGGCATCGATGCGATTCGGTGTCTGATTGAACACAGTCCAGGTGTTGTCCGACAGGTCATTTTGGTGAAAGTAGGGATTGGAGCCGGGACCGGGTTGCATGGCTTTGGTATTTTCCCAGATTGAGTTATCGGTGATGTCCGGGGAACTCCAGACCAGTCCAATTCCCACATTATTGCCCTCGAGGTTGGATCCTCGAAGCGTTACGGTATTGTACGTGTAGAGGAACGACACACCGGTATCGCAATCGGCGATGTAGTTAGAGTCGATGATAGTGAAGGACACATATCGGCACTGGATTCCCTGGGCATGACCGGTGATTCGATTGCCATGGATCCAGGGGAAGGCGTAGGGATCGCATTGAACGCCCATGCTGCTTCCGCCTGGAGCCGGATCCAGGATGTCGTTATCGACAATCTGAGCTTCGGCGAGGTATCCCACGTAGATTCCGATATTGGTAAAATTCTGAATCACACAGTGTTCGATAGTGGGGGAAGTCAGAGAATTGCAGACAACCCCGGCATTGCAGTACTCGATGATGCAGTAGGAGAGGCTGGAGAGGGTGTCAGAAGCGCCGCCCGTGAACGCCAAGCCGCTCCACACTCCGTCAATCGCGGAGAATAATATCATAGAATCAGGTGTGCCGTCAGCGATCATGGAGCCAAGTACCACGATGCCCATCTTCCAGTCGAATCGAATCTCCACGCCCGGATCGACGGTCAACACCGCGTGACTATCCACGATAACAGGGGACATGACCAGATATGGCGACAGGTCCAGCGTCCAGGTCATCGAGGAATCGATGTAGCCGCCGACCTGGCTGGCTTTGACGGGAATGTCAACTTCTGTGACTTCGGTCCCGCAGCTCATCATCAGAAGAAGCATTGCCGGAAGCACTATCGCCGGAATGATCCTCTTGTCACACACCATCGATCACCCTCTCATACGCCTCTTCCATACGAGGCACCATTTGCGACCACGAGAATTCGTCCTCGGCGGTATTCCGGGCAGCAGCACCCAATTGCAGCGCCAGTCCGGGATTGGACAACAATTCGATGATACCCTCGGCGAAGTGTTCCAGATCGCCGTTGTCCGCAATCCAGGCGTTTTCCAGGTGGCGAAGTCCCTGTGCCGAACCCCGGCACGAGACAATAGCTCTCCCCGTTTCCATATAATTCAGCAATTTGATGGGGAATCCCCACCACCCGAATCTCGGATTGACCGCAACCTGCGACCGCAGGAGGAACTCGAGGGAATGGGAAAAAGTGAGACGGTCCATGATGTCGATACGAGAAGGCATCCGTCGGCGGCGCAAGCGACCGCGAAAGCTCGACCCGTCGCCGTGAGTGACGATCACCAGGCGGCTTTTGGGGACAGCGGCAGCGACCAATTTCCAGGCATCGAGGAGGAATTCCAAATTCTGATAGCCGTCCAGATTCCCTTGATAGATGGCGGTAGGGACAGGAAATGGTTGGTGACCATTTCCGGGAAGCGACTCAATTGCCGGGGGAACGCACAGGGTTTTTTCCTGGCAAGCGCCTCGGAGGATCATCGCATCTCTGATGCCTGAAGTCAGCGCCAGGCACAAATTGCCTCGGGGCGGGACATAGCTGTCAAGGGCATGCCCAAGCGATCGCATGCCGGATCTGACCCACGGCGTTCGGAAATATGTGGGCAGTTCCTCGCCCAGCATGTTATGGGCGTGATATATGACCGGAATTCCCGTCTTGCGTCGGACGACGTACGCTGCCAGTGGCGCTTCGTAGTTGTGGGCGTGGATGACGTCGATGTCATGGTCCTTGACGACTCTGAGAAGCGTCCGAGTGAGGCTCCAGTCCAGAATAGGTTTCCTCCAATCCGGACCGGATCGGATGCGACGGTAGCTCGGAAAATTGGAGGTACGATGTATCGGGAGGTCCGACGATCGATTGGGATCGCCATAATGGTAGGCTACAATATGGACATCGTGTCCACGGCTGGTCAGGGCGCGCGACATTTGCTCCACTAACACCTGAGTCCCCTGAGCCGCAGGAAACGGGCACCCCATCACCATGGCTATACGATAGGATCTCATAGCACCACAGCCTCGCTCCGCCTGGTTTCAAGGGTGACCGGGACCCCTTCCATCCACTGAGGAACGGCTTCCTCCATCAAGCTAAGGATTGTGGGCGACAAGTCGGCGATATCGCAATCGACCGCTGCGCTGGGCTCGATACCCGCTCCTATCGCCAGGAACACCCCATACTTACGGTGTGTGCCGGAAAACCCGATTCCCTTCCCTCCGCGATAGCGACCTGGCGGAATCTCCCCGATAGGATTTCCTGTTCGGGCGCGGCTCGATCTGGAAATCGCACAGCTTCGATTGTCGATCAACGCAGGTTCCAGGATAAGGTCAGGGATAAGGGACAAATAGGGACCGTTGAAAATATCTTCCCGGCGATATACTACCGATATCACAGGATGACCGGTCAAAGGGTCCCGCCATGTAAGCAGCTTGGCTCGAATTTCGTCCAATAGGGCACCACGGTCAGCATTCGAGACGGTGCCCCCTGGATCCCTGCCCTGTAGACGGCACCAGATTCCGGGGAAACTATTGCTTTCTTCGCTGAATGCGACAGTGTGTTCCCAGTCGATATTGCCAAAACGGCGACGGGACTCCAGCGTCCCCATCCATCGAAATCCACGGCGGAATAACCATTGCGGCAGCTTGTCAGGAAGTACGCCCAACATTCGATCGAGAGACATCGTCCCCCCAGAGTCTGCATCCTCCGGTTGGCAACCTCCCTGCTTTTCCCCCCCGCTTCGCAGAGGGGGAGGGAACCGATGAGCCCCGGATTTGAATCGCAGATAACTCTCTTGCTCTAGATACTTATTGAGGAATATCTCGTATACGCCGGCGCCTCCGAAACCATGATCGGACATGACGACCAGGACATCATCGTCGGTCATATCATCGAGATACGTCTCGAGAATACCATCCAACCTGTGGTAGATTTCTTCGATGGTAGAACCGCACCGAGCCACCAGTTGCGGATCGCGTCGAGGGGAATCTGGATCGTGCAGGCTCCAGAAATGGTGGGAGGCGGTGTCGATCTCTGGAAAGACCATCCAGAACAAGTCCCAGCGTTCCCGATTCCAGAGCCAGCGGAAAATCGATGCCCGTTTTTCCACATTTCGCAGAAGAATCCGACGGGCTTTGGGATACCAATCGTGGTTGATACGGAATTCGGAGATACTGCCGTAGGGGTAATCGCCGAACTTTCGGAAGAGCTCGGATGCCAATTCCGGAGGATGGATCATGGAGCGCTGCGCGGTGACTGCTACCGGACAGTCAAAGCCGCCGATCATGGCACCGTTGATGGGATCGGGCGGAAAAGTGCAGGGGATTCCGAGCGAAGCGACTTTGAGATTCCGTCGGCTAAGGATTTCGAAAATGGTAGGCACCCCGCGGTGCCGCGAATTCAGGAACACCAGTCTGTCCCGACCAGGGATCTTCCGAGTGAAGTCGATGATGCCATGACGGGCGGGATTGACACCGGTGATGGCGGTAGTCCATGCCGGGAAGGATGAGTGAGGGATGGTGGATGTCAGTGTGCCGTGTATTCCGCCTTCCATGATCCGTTGGAACGCGGGAAGGCGTCCCGAGCGAACCAGGGGGAGGATAACGTCCCAGGTCCCCCCATCGATTCCGAGTACAATGACTCTGTGGCGATTCGGCATCGCAGCAAGTTCTCACGTGGAGCCAAACGTGTCATTTGACATCACGTAACAATAATGTCAATAGCTCGTTTGACACAATGTGTGCTTAATTCGCGCCGGATCGTGGACTCGAAGGGAAGCCGCTGGACTTATTTGGTGTATCCCAGGGCTCGCAGGCGTTCCTCAGTGGCTTGATCGATCGCCATTTGCGGGATTACGCCCTTCTGAGCCAGTGCTTTGGCGCGCACGTCCATCAAGAGGTTTCGCATCTGAGCCATCACGACAGGATTCCGGGGCGATACGTCGGCGTGTTCCCCGGGATCAGTGGCAAGGTTGTAGAGCGCAAAGCCGGGCAAGCCCCGGGGATTGCCAGGATTCGCCTCTATCCAGACCCAATCGCCCTGGCGAATGGCTCGCACTTGATTGCCCTCGTGATCAACTTCGGAGAATCGGACGCGGTCGGAATCGGCGACCTCGGAGAAAAGAGGAATCCCCGCCCAGGTCTCGGGACGCGGGACACTTACCAGATCCAGCACCGTGGGCGCAATATCCACTCCCATCACCGGGTCATTTCGCACGGTTCCTGCCAAACAGTTCTGCGGCAGCCTGATGATCAGCGGCACATGCACTGCCTCCTGATACAGCGTCGTACCGTGCCACCAGCCGCCATGATCCAGGAACTCCTCGCCATGATCGGCAGTGAAGATCACGATGGTGTTCTCCGCTTTGCCGGAGGCTTGAAGCGCGCTTAGAATCCTCCCCACCTGCTCGTCCATGTATCGGACTTCTCCCGAGTATCGGTCGAACAAGACAGGGAGTTGCTCGATGGGAGGGTCAGGATTCACGACTCGAGCTGTGGCTTTGCCGTTATACGGGTGCTCAAAATAAGGATCATGAGGATCCATGAGATACACCCAGAGGAAGAAAGGCTGCGGGGGCGATGCTGTCAACCACCGGGAGGTCAGGTTGGCAACGGCTTCGCCCTCCCAGTAGTAGTGTCGGACATGGTAGATGCCGGCGCGGGCTTTCTCCATCAATTTTCGCGCCGTGCCGTAGATGACCAGGTTGGATGCATCGTCATTGGCGCCGAAATACAGCGACGGCTCGAGGTAGCGGTACACATCGAACCCGTGGTCGAACCCGAAAAACGGCGTCAGGTTGATATTGTTGATCAATCCAACGGTGGAATAACCCATCTCACCCAGAATCTGAGGGAAGTGCACTAGATCGGGCGGATAGCCATCCATCTTCTTCTCCACTCCATGAGCAGGCGGATACAACGAGGTCAATATCGACGTCACTGACGGGCGGGTCTTGGAGGATTGTGCCTGGCAGTTCGTGAAGCGGATGCCGGAGGCTGCCAATGCATCGATATTGGGCGTCGGCACACGATGCCGTGTGCCTTGAGTCAGAACGTCCTCCCGCAGCGTGTCCACAACGATCAATAGGACGTTGGGGGGCGCTGACCCCGTTCCTTTCCAATGCGATGGGGACCACCGGACCGAGCCTGGTCCCACCGGGCTGAGTGATCGCAAGAACCACCCAATCACTACCAAGACGAGCAATATCGCCCATGAGGTAACCACCAATAGTCGTGGGAAAGCGTCGGCAAGGCGTCGGACTAATGCACGGACGGCGAGATATCCCATTACCAAGCAGACCAAAGCACCCACTAGCAGCAACCAACCCGCCGGTTCGAACCAGCTCACGGTCTCATTCAGCAAATCCCTTCGCACACGAAACAGTACGATGCTGACAGCCAGCATGGGCGCCATGACGGAAAAACTGTCCAACCACGCAATATTCGCTTCCAGTTTCCTTGGAAGCCGGATGATCGACCAGACGAAAGCGATGACCAAGCCTGCCAATCCGTAAGCCAGGGCGCCAAACCACAAAGCCGACAAGGAAGCGGTCCCGCCGGAAGTAACGCAGAGGAACAACGTCTCCAGCAGACCGACAATGGCGCCTGCCAACATCCCTCCGGAGATACCGGCGAAAATGACCGATAGTGGGCGTATGGTTCGCATATGAGTCGTGGCACGAATGCGATAATTTGGCATGCCGAATCCCTCCTCAACCGTGGATAGCGGGCGAAGGTCGCTTGACCCGCAAGGCGCCTTCACCCGTTGAATCGCTACTCAAAAGGCTCCTTTCCCTTTCAAAACGGCAGGGATAGTCTTGAGAAGGATAATCAAATCCAACACCAGCGATTGGTTCTTGATGTAGAAAAAGTCGTATTCCAGGTTTTCGTGCAGATAGAGGTCTTTGCGACCCAGAATCTGCCATAAGCCGGTCAGACCGGGTTTGATGGTCAGGCGAATCCGCTGCCACTCGTTGTACTGGGCAACGATGAATGGCATCTCCGGTCTGGGTCCCACCAGGCTCATCTCCCCCCGAAGAACGTTCAACAATTGGGGCAATTCGTCCAGGCTGGTTCGCCGGAGGATACGTCCGATTCGGGTGACCCGTGGATCATTCCTGGCGCGCGGAGCTTCTTCGTAGTTGTTGACATGCTGGAACATGGTCCGGAATTTGTAGATATTGAATAGTTCGCCGTCTTTCCCGACGCGTTCCTGGCGGAAAATCGCCGGACCTCTGGAGGTCATACGGATGACCCCCCAGATGATAATCCACAACGGCAGGCTGAGCAGGAACATGACCAGGGCTAATCCATATTCGATCACATTCTTGATAGTGGCGCTGAACGGACGGGTTCGTGGAGGCGGAATTTCGATGATGGGGATGTCCGCGAAGCCGTTCAATTCGGTGCGCGTGGTGATGATTTCGTACAGATCCGACACGATTTTGACCGGCAGATTCAAGTGCCCGATACGGACGATGAGTTCCAAAGTCTTTTCGCGGGAGACCATGGGGTCGGCAATAATGACTTCGTGGATTTGCTTCTTGCGCACCACCGACGGAATATCTTGGTAGGTGCCAAGCACCGGGACGCCACGCACTTGCGTGCTCGTGTTGTTTTCGGCGATCAAACCGATAACCTGATAGCCCAATTCCGGTATTTTGCGAAGTTTTTCCACCAGCAGTTGGCTGGTCTCTCCCACCCCCACAATCAGGACCCGCGATTGATTGACGCCGCGTCGCAGCGCCAGTGTCCAGACTTTTCTGAACAGCCATCGGGACACGCTGATCAGCACCAGACTGATTCCCAGAAACAGGAACAAGGTCAACCGGGAGTAGGTCAGCTTCAGCAGATAGAACCCCGCCATGACGGTCAACGCCATGATCAGGTGGGCTTTGACGATTCTGGTGGTCCTGTGGAAATCGGTGTGCGACGTCTGCACCCGATACAGCCCTTGCTGCCAGGAAGCGATCACCAGGATGATGGGCACGATAGCGCCCAACGTAATGTACACCCTTGCCGGATACACGAAGTCTTCCGGGTACGGGATCCACCGTGTTCGAATCAGATACGCCGCGGTCTGGGCTATCATGCATATCAGGGCGTCCTGCACAATAAGTCCGGTGCGGACCCAGGAGCTTTTTCGATCCAGGAACACGATGCCGAACAGAATCCCGATCCCGGAACATAGCCCCCGCAAAAGAAGCAGCGGCGGCGACAGAATCGTCACCACCGGATCCTTCCTGATACCTGACCTCCAGAATGGCAGGCACGACAAACACAACCCCGCTGCGGAAAGCACCAGGGGCAGATGCGCTGCTGCGAAAAACTGCCGCGCCAGGAAGGATAGCAGCAACGCCCAACTGAAGACGATCTGCAATTTCAAGGTTTGGGGAGTGTAAGAATCCCCCACCGCTTTGGCGGGATGCTTCTTGTACACCAGCATTCGCCAGAAGGCACGGGCGAATTTCAGCCGGAGGTAGCTGTGCAAGCTCTGGGGATGGGTGTGCAGGACTGCGGCGTTGGGATTGAAGACCATGGGGGCGCCCGTGCGGGCGATGCGGAAGGACAGGTCAACGTCTTCGTTGTTGGCTTGCGGGAATTCCAGGTCAAAGCCGCCTGCTTGAACGAAGGTTGATTTGCGGAAGGCGGCGGAATGGCTGTCCACGAAATCGATGGTATGCCGTCTGGATAATTTCCGGTACCGTTCTTCGAATTCCAATTGGATCATCCGGGGAATGATCTTGGTTTGCGAAGTTCGATAGGCGCCCTTGACGCCGACTACATCGGAATCTCGCAGGGGCAGGGTCATCTGCTCGATCCAATCGGGCGCCGGAACGCAGTCGCTGTCTGTGAAGAGAACAATCTCGCCCTGAGCCTCATCGACTCCGCGATTCCGAGCCGCCGCCGGACCGGCATGCTCCTGCCTGACATACTTGACCGAACACGTCTGTAGGGGCACAACATGTTGTGCCCCTACTATATGAGGCGTGGTGTTAAATGACCCGTTCGACGCCCGATCCTGGAAGGCTGCGACGACCTCCTTCGTCTTATCCGTGGAACCGTCATCGACCACGACGATTTCCAGGCTGTCGTCTTGCCAGTCCTGATGTACCAGCGCCGTCAGACACGCGCCCAGCGTCTTCTCCCCATTCAGAACCGGTATCACAACGCTAACCATCGGACTGCTCTAATGTACGGGCACAACATGCTGTGCCCCTACCATGACCAGCCACGGGCGGGACACCCGTGGCACGTGTTTTGTGGCGTCAACCGACTCGTTTGACGCCCTGTGAATCGCATGACCGTCAACTGGCATCATGATCGGGTCTGGAATTCTTGGATCGTCTGCGCCGGTGCTTCGAAGATCTGAAGAACCGCCGAATCTTGCGCCACAACGATCTCTTCGAGGATTCCTCGTCGCCGTAGTAGTAGTAGTAATAGTAGTAGTACCCTTCGCCCGCACGAATGCGATTCAACGCAGCACCCACCAGCCTCACCTTGGCGGCGCGAAGCATCTCCACCGCCTTTGCAATTACCTTCCGAGACCCCTGGTTCGCGGAAATGATGAAGAGCACACCGTCCGTCTTGGATGCCAGCGCGAGCGTCGCGTTGTGATGCAGCACCGGCGGCGTATCGAAAATGAGCATGTCGTAGGTGGCATTGGCTGACTTGATGAAGTCCTCCATCCGTTGCGAATCCAACAGAGTCAGCGGATTGGCTGGCTTCTGTCCCGAGGTCAGGACATGACATCCCTCCACCTCAAGATCGTGGACGGCTTGCTCGAGGCTGATTTCTCCGGTCAGAACTTCGGTCAGCCCTTGGTGATTCTGGACATTAAGGATCTTCCGGAGTGAGGCTTTCGGGTAGTCGGCATCCACCAGAAGGACTTTCTTGCCATTCCTCGCCATGGTGAAGCCAAGGTTAACCGCGATAGAGCTCTTCCCTTCAGTAGGGATGGAGCTGGTGACTAGGATCTGCCGGATGGGCTTATCCAGGGCTTCCAATTTGATATTATAGGCGAGGGTATTCATGGTTTCGCGCAGATTCAGCAGCGGTTTGGTAGTTCGCTCGCTGGTGACCAGGATGGGTTCCCGCTTGCTCATCAAAGGGATAGCGCCCAGGACCGGGAGATTGAACAAGTTCTTGACTTCGTCTTCGTCCTTGATGGAGTCGTCCATATATTCCATGAGCAAGGCAAGTCCGATGGCAAGGATCAGGGACAGTCCTAAGGCTAATCCGGTGTTGCGCCAGACTTTGGGGCTGTACAGGGATGATTTCCAGGGAGGCTCGATGATGCTGACTTTGGAAAGTTGCATGGCGGTGGAAATATCCAGGCGGTACTTCATTTCGGTCAGCATTTCGTAGAGGTTCTCATACATGGAAGCCGCCAGAGTCAACTCGCTATAGCGGTTCAACATGGCGGGCAATTTGGTCAATTCCTCCTGATACTCCTCCAACTGCTTCATTAGACCGTCGATGCGGGCTTGGGATGATTCGCTGTAGTACGCCTCCTCATTTGCTAACTGTTCGCGGATGTCCTTAACTTGCTGTTTCAGAAGCTTGACCTGAGGATGATTTTCGGTCCACTGAGTCAGCTTGCCTTGCAGTTCGGTCTCAAGATCTGACAGACGTCCTCGCAGCCCCAAGATTGCTTGCATTTGGGAGAATGTGACGCCTGTGACCGTAGGACCGCTGGCGCCGGTGGTGTCGTTGAAGACAATCTCCTGGTTAGACAGTTCCAGCATCTGATGTTCGGCTCGAAGCTGACTGATATGCTGGATGAGAATCTGCATCTCCTGGGTGAGATCGACGAAACCGACTTCTTTCTGGAAGGCTTCCAATTGATTGCGGGATTCCGTCCAGGAATTCATGGCATTGATGCTTTGACCGAATACGAATTCCGCGGCAGCTTTGGTTTCGGCATGGCGAGCGGCAATATCTTGTTCCTTATAGACATCGATCAGGGTCTCGACCACCTTCTTGACTTCCTCGCGATCCGGGGAATAGCCAGTTAAGGTCAAGGCGTTGGTATGGCTGACCTGCTGGATTTTCAAGCCGTACTGGGGTTTCCATCGCAGAAGAGCGGGCTGCGTCCGGAGTCTGCCGATGGGAATTGGATTTCCATGCTCGTCGCGCAGATTCAGGCGACGGATGACTTCTTCCAATACTCCTTTGGAGCGGATCTTCATGGTCTCCACCAGGACCGTTTCGCGTCCGGTACCCATGCCGGTAGTGGAAAGCAGGTTGGAAATGTCTTCCAATCCGATCGCACGCAGCAGCGTGCTCTGGGTGGTAACGTCCTCCAGCAAGATGGTGGCTGACGATGTGTACATCGGCTCTCGAACCACCGAGAAGATGTAACTCAGCACGGTGACCACCACCACGCATTGCAGGATGAGCCATTTGCGGCGTTTTAGAATCGTCCACAGAACCGTGAATTCCATAGTCTCAACTTCCTGTCTGTCACACCGAGGGCTGTGACAGCGGCATAATTTGTTGTTAAGTCAAATGTAGGTTGGGTTAGGGCTTATGCCCCTAACCCGACTAAAATCTGATTATCGTGGTGCAGGATGTCCCTATCCTGCACATCATCGGCATTAGCGCAGTAGGGTGAGGACACCTTGCGGCACGCGGAAACCCAATAATTCGTTGTGGTGTCAGGTGTCCCCACCTGACACCAACTTTTGCAACTCACGACGCCGGCGCGAGGGTCGGGCTAACAGCAGAACACCGCCGGCGCTGCTCAAGATCATATCGACCCAGAACCCCAGGTGCGAGAACAGGAAGGCAGTCTCAGACGGCACTCCCACCCTTCGCAGCAGATATACGAAGGTGCCTTCCCGAATGCCTTCGCCGCCTATCGACAACGGGAATCCCACGGTGGCGGCAATCATGATTGGAGCCGCGAACAACAGATCGGTCACTGCGACGGTGGACCCAATCGCGCGGGACGTGCACAGGTACACGCCGATAATGGCACTGTGGACGCCTAATCCGCACACTGCAGCCGCAATCAAAATTCCCCGGTGTCCTCGGTACCTGGCGACTGCATCACCGGTTTTCCGCACGGTTCGGCTGATCTTCCCTTCCCCCGGCGCGAAACGTTGCGCCAGTTTCAATATACCCCCCGGCGACCAAAGAATAGCAGAACTGACAACGACCGGAACCATCAAAAATAGAGCCAGCGCCCACAGCACCCCTGGACCGAAAATCCGGATACCGAAAGGCAGGGTCGCCAAAACCAACACGGACAGAGCGAAGAATCCGGTGACTTTCTCCACCAGGATCACGGTGATGGATTCCACGGTCTGACCGGTGACCATCGCGACATCCCAGGCGCGGTATCCGTCCAGTCCGATGGTGCTGGGTGTGAAGGTACCGATGAAGCGACCTTCCAGGAACGCGGTGATCAGGTGCCGGGCGGAAAGCCGAATCCCCTGACCCGTGAGCAGAAGATGCCATCGGAACACGGTACAAGCCATGCCGATTGCCTTGATTACAAGGGCAAGAACCATCCAGGGGATAAGCCTTGACAAAGAGAGCCCGCGGACTTCCTGCCACAGGTCGCTCAACTTGACCGGTATGAAGGTGCGGTGGATTCCCAGCAAATCCGGTCGAAACAGGAGTGTAAAGAGCGCCAGGGTGATCGCGATTCGCACCAGGTGCCAGACCAGGGTCCGGATCCCGATTTTCCGCTTTGTGCCGGACAGGGTGCCGGGACTCCGCTCGTTTTCGCCCGTTCTCACCCTAAGTATCCCAATGCGCGCAGCCGTTCTTCCACCGATCGCTCCTCCTCCGGGGAATACTCTCTCGCGTCGGGGGAAATCTCCGACTCAGAGTCGCCGTAGCGGGGTGGAACCGCCCTTAATGATTCCGGACAAACGAATCCCGGAATGATCTGACCATCCAATTTGTCCGGAATGGCTTCTCCCATCAAGTATAGGGCAGTCGGTGTGGTGTCCTCTATCTTTGCCCCTGTGATCTTGCCAGGTTGAACGTCAGGACCCAATCCGAACAGGATTCCCTGGGTTCGATGGAAGCCGAGTGGCGTCCCCAGCGACGGGGAAAACCACTCGCCGATATTCAACAGCGGGCGCCCCAGTATGGCGTAGTCCCGCGCCAGGAAAATCAGATCCGGCGAATATTCCGCCTGAGCGCCACGATACAGATCCTCCCCCCGCCAGATCCTGTCAATTACCGGCTTCCCTGCATCGTCCTTCAATGCCCTCAGTGCATCCTCGATTTCGGTCACGAGATGCTCATCCGGCTTGGTTAGGTAAATTCCTTGCGATGGAATCGATGGGAAATAGGCGCGGGTTCGCTCCCAATCGATGGATGCCTCCAGGTCGGATTTGAATGATGACCTGGTGCCGCGGACTCTGCCGCGCAACCAGCTTTGAAATCCATCAGGCAGCAACCGTTTGACCCAAGGTTCATCATTCAGCTTCATGGCAGCAAAAAACAGCCGTTTTTTGACGGCGGCGCCGGATTTGACCTTCAGCCATCCGTGATCCTGAAGCCATTGATTGACGTTGAAATACGCTTCCGTCCCGCCGAAGCCGTGATCGGAGACGATCATCAAATTCGTATCTGCTGGCAGATTTGCGGCGATGTCTCCGATGGCGTCGTCCAGTTTCCTGTATAAGTCTTTGACCCGCGGGCGGATCAATGATGCCATGTGGGAATTGTACAGATCGAACTTCGGATCCAGGTATTTCCAGAACAGGTGTTGAATCCGATCGGTCAGGATGAAGACCGCCATCATGAAGTCAGGCTGGAAACGCTTTTGCAGATAGTGATACGCTTTGACCCTCAGATCGAAGGTCCGTTCCACATCATCCAGAAATGCCTGTGCGTCGCCGGGTAACTCCGTATCGTAACGGGGAATATCGATATTGACGACGTAGTCGCCCAGCGCCAGTTTCATCTCATGCACCAGCTCCGGCGGATAGGTGTAATTCTCGTCCCCGTCGGGGGTCATGAGCCCGGAAATCATGGCGCCGGTCACCGGCTCCGGGGGATACGTCAAGGGGACATTCAGCATCACGGCGGATCGCCCGTTCCGGTTCAACAAATGCCAAATCCGGGGCATTCGGACTGACCGCGATGATATCAATGGTCGATTGCGATCCCGTTTGGGCGATTCCCGAAAATCCAATATCCCGTGACGACCCGGGTTGACGCCGGTGCAACAGCTTGCCCACGCCGGCGGAGTAGTCGCCGGCATAGTGGAAGCCAGCTCGCCCCAGGCACCTTTTTGCCGGATAGTGCCGAGGTTGGGCATTACGCCTTCCTCCATGTACGGATCCAGCAACAGGAAGGCGGCGCCGTCCAAGCCGAGTAATATCAACTTTTTCTTCATGGCAAGGGCAACGGTCTGCCGACTTTGGGTCGTTGAGTTACCGTGTCATTCCCGCGAAAGCGGGAATCCAGTTTCCAATTTTTGGGTTCTGTGGTGTCAGGTGTCCTCACCTGACGCCAGTAATGCAATCTTCCGCAGGGTGAGGACACCCTGCGGCACGGGGAATTACACAAATCAGACTATCTTTGCGCCCACCATCTGCGCGGGCGGCGTAATCCCGAACATCCCAAGAATCGTAGGCGCCAAATCCACGATGGACGGATTTCCTGGCGTAAGCTGCCAATTGGTGAAGAGCACTCCGCTGGTATCCTGCACATCCGAGGCGGAATGGTCGCCAGACCAGGCATCTCGATTGTCTTCCACGATGTCGACACCAAATCCGCCCAGCAGAGTCTTCACCGACGAGCGATAGCCGTCGTAGTAGCCCAACTGCAGATCGGGAGCCTCCGATGCAGCGCCTCCTTTGAAGACCTGGCTGCCAAAGTATATCGCGCGAAAAAGCGATTCGCCGGTCAAGGGGTCTGACTCTGCGAGCAGCTTCTGGCGCAAATCCGCCAGCAGGTGATCTGCATCGTCACCGGGCGCCACGGTTCCCGACTGCTCCCGACCTCTCAAGTTGAGGTACATGGCGCCGGTGCCCAGTGCATAGGCTTTGGTTCGCCGCCAATCCACGTCGGGGAAAAAGCTATCCGCAGGCACCGGATCAGGAAGTCCGCCTTCCGGCGTATTGCGGAATCCCAGGTAGCCGTTCCGGGCTAACCACGAATTCAGATGGAATCCGCGGCGGAAATGATGGAATCCATGATCCGAGAGCACGATCAGCCGGACGCTGTCGTCGATCCGTTCCATCACGCGACCAACCACTGCATCCATTCGCTGGTACACCGTTTTCAACGGTTGCCCCAGCCGTGCCACTGCTTCCGGATCATGCCGAGGATGCGACGGATCCAGATAGCGGTAGAACATGTGCGCGGCACGATCCGTGGCAGTAAATACAGATATCAGAAGATCCCAATCCCGCTTGTCGAGTTGGGACAGGAGCAACCGTTCGCGGAAATCCATAATCTCCAGTACACGGAGCAAGAATCGGTCGTCGGGCAAAACGCCTGCATCCACTGCCGAGGTGTCATGCACCCATCCCACGGTTGGGAAATTGCCCAATTCGCGATGGATATCGCTTCCGAACTGTTCGGGATCGGTGATCGGAATAAATTGGCGCGCAGGATCAGTGCCGATGGGCGAAAGATAGACTCGGATCTCAGGCTGAGATTCCAGTACCAGGAAGCGCCCAATGCCGCGAATCGTCCACAGAGATGTCACTGGAAACTCAAAGGCGATCCACGGACTCCAGGACCCGACCGGCACATCACATTGCTGACCAGACACCGAAATTCGGACTGCGCCATCCAGACGCTCGAATTGAATTGGAATACTGACATAGCCGCCGCTGTCCGTCTTACCGGATGACTCCGTTCCCATCGGTGGTCCCGGAACCATGCTTTCCGCACGGTTCCCATCGATCCGCAGTCGGAACAGCCGCCCGCCCGAGACGCCCGATTCGTCGGCACCTGACAAATCAGAACCGTAATAGAAGAAAGTGCTATTGGTTCCGCGGAGGTCAGGGGTTCCCAGACCGGTCAAAGAACGGCCTCCCGGCAGAGTAACTGCGGGAAAAACATAAGGGACGTGCAGGGCTGCGACTCTCACGCCGTTATTCGCCGCCGAAAGCCAGAACGGATCGCCCCGGCGAAGGTTGTACGCCTTGAGTTGTCCGCCCGGCAGAATTCCCAGACGCGGCTTGGGAAACTCGATGCGATTCAAAGCGAAGTCCGGCAGATGAGTCAGCGGATCCCGTTTGATGAAATCAAAAATCCCGTGCTCGCCCGGGTGCGTGCCGGTCGTGAAAGACGACCACGCCACTGGCGATTGCGGCGGATTGGTGCTGCCTAGATACGAGTAAGATCCCTGCTTCGCCAGCTTTTCCAGATTGGGGAAAGCGCCTTCCGCCATCCACGGTTCGAGCAAACTGGGCTCCACGCCGTCGAATCCAAGGACGATCACCTTCGCCTCGAGGGGAGGACGTTTCCGGGTGGATGACCGGGCGCAGCCGCCATTGACGATCAACGGACCAAATACGCCGACAGCCGCCAGACGTTTCAAAATACTACGACGATCCATTCCGAATTGTTGGGTGACGCAAGCCCGCGCCGGGCAACTCCGTCACATGAGGGCATGTGACGGCGTAAGTCGGTGTCAGGTGGGGGCTTAACATGTTAAGCCCGTACGGCTAAGAAATTGTTGGGTTACGCGGGGCTAATCCAACCTACAAGAACCACTAATCCAAGGTGTAAGAACCACCCCCTTTGTCCCCTCTCCAATTAGGCGGGGGATTTTCGTGTGTCGCAGGGTGAGGACACCCCGCGGCATCAGAGAGCGATCATCCTCGTGAGAAAATCAGGTACAGCGTCGTTATGCCCAGGATGATATTCAGAAATTGACTCCATTCCGCCCAACCTGACACAATATACGGAGACCTGCGCGGAATGTACACTGTGTCATCCGGATAGATGGGGATTTCGAACCGTTTTCCTTCCTGGACAAATTCCTTGAGATTGACTTCCTCTCGCAGATCGGCACTTCCGGCTCGAATAATCATACATCTCTTGAGATTGGCGCTGGGCGTAGTACCACCGCACAGAATCAGGTAATCCGCCAGGGTCCTTGTGGAATCATAGGGAATGGGTCCAGGATTGTGCACTTCGCCGATTATATACACTTTCTTAGCTTCGAACATCCCGAGGGACACAGATACCACAGGATTAACCAGGAATTTGGTGTACAAGGTCTCCAGTTTCTCTTCCAATTCACGGGTGGTCAGCCCCATAACACTCACGTCGCCTATCAAGGCGAAAGAGATGATCCCGTCGGGTGGAACAACGGCTTGCTTGTGCAGATCGGGATTTCCGAAAACTGCTATATCGAGGGCATCATTGTATCGTATGCGGTAGCCTCCCAAGGAATCGTTCTGCGCCACGGCGGAGAAGTGACACAGCAACACCAAGGAGAGTACGCAGGTGCTCAAACAGCTTGTTCTGCTCATGTCCCGAGGGATCTCCAGATTAAACGGATGATTTGGTGAGATGATGTGCGAATGTCCTGAATGCCTTGACCGTTCGAGAAATCTGTTTTGGGTGCGAGGCAGTACGCACGAGCGTCTTTGCCAAGTATCCCGGGCGAAGGTAGAATTCGCGACGGGCGCGGTCACAGAACCGAGTCAAGTCGTCCCCGGAAATCTGCGGCGTATCGACCACACTTGAATGCAATCCTTCCGGAGTCAACCAATGACTGAAATCCTGCGACTTCAAGTAGCCAAGGTCGTGCAAGCGGCGATATTCTTCCGTTCCCGGATACACCATCATCGGATAGAACTGCGCGGTGTCCAGGGGCAGTCGTTTTGCCAGATCCAGGGTTTCCTCCATCGTCCTCGAAGTCTCCTCGACTCCGCCAACCAGGAAACAGCCATGGAGATAGATTCCCGCTCGGTGGGCCTCTTCGGCAAATTGCCGCATCCGTTCCGGAGTGCTGTGCTTCTTCCAGGCGTTCAACACCGAACTGGCGGCGCTTTCAAACCCAACGCATAAGGTCCGGCAACCTGCGCGCTTCATAATCTTCAGAGTCTCCGCGTCTACATCCGGGCGGCAATTCGCGGACCACGATAGCTTGAATTTGCTGTCGAGGATCGCCTGACACAGTTCCCGCGTCCTTTTCCAGTCAACAACGAAGGTGTCGTCTTCGAAAAACACCGCCCTGACTCTGGGAAAAACCTCGGAGACCTTCTCCAATTCCGTGATGACGTCGGCGATACTTCGGGCGCGATAGCGCCGACCGGTCATAGTTTGGGGAAACAGGCAAAAGGAGCATTGATGCGGGCATCCGCGGCTGGTAATCAATGTCAACTGCGGATACAAAGCGTTGGGATTGAAGTACCATTCCGACTTCAAGAAACGCCCGAACACGTCGATGACATGCGGCAATTGGTCGAGGTCTTCAACCAAAGGACGGTCGGGCGTGGACAGGAATTCGCCGTTGTGCCGGTACGTCAATCCCGATACCTGAGCGAGGGAATGATGCTGCGCCAGCGCCTGAGTCAAGTCTCTAATGGTGAAGTCATATTCGCGCCGAGCGACGGCATCCACCGCATCGGACATCGCCAGAGTTTCCTCGGGCAAAGCGGAGACGTGTGTGCCCACCATCACACAATATGCTTCTGGGTTCTGCTCCTTCAGCTTTCGAACGACCTCGACATCGTTATGAATGCTGGGAGTGGATGTATCGACGACAAGGATGTGAGGCTGGAAAGAGCGAACGCGGGAAGCGACCTCCTCGAATTCCAGGTCTTCCGCCGGTGCATCCAACAACAGCACATCATGCCGGTCATGGATCAAGACGGCGGCAGCATACGCCAGCCACAACGGATAATACAGAGTTCCGCTCTTGGTGACCGCCGGGGATCTTTGAGACCGGGAATAATGCCGAAAGTAAGGTGGATTAAGCAGGAGAACCCGCATAGTGGCGACGCCGCCTCCTGGTTGAACCGGCACAATTTAATAATATACTCAAAATCTTGGTCAAAATCAAGGATAATCCCCTTTTCCGGCACGCAGTTACTCCGAGCGGCGGCTTCCCCAGAGTTTCAAGACTGCGTCCCAAACCTCATCGACTTGTAGATCCTCGAGGCATCGCGGATTGGTGCAGCCGGAAAAGATTCCGTGCCAGTAACAGGGGCGGCAATCCGCATCATAGTACACCGGCACGAATTTCGGATCGTTGGGCAGGAGCGCTTGCGGGTCGGTAGGACCGAACAAAGCCACAGTGGGAGTGCCAACGGCAACGGCAAGATGCATGGTAGCAGTATCGTGGGTAATGCAGAGAGCGGATCGGCGAATGACTTCAGCAGAACCAGCCAATGTCAGGTGACCTACGCCATCGGCGAGAATTCTGTCATTAGTCAAAGAAATATCCCGAGCCACGTAGTGATCGCCGGGACCCCCGAGCATCACCGTTTTCCCCAGGGACTGGTGAATCTTGTCGGCGAGTTCCGCCCATCGGTAGGGCTGCCATCGTTTTTCGGGGACCGCCTGGCGAGGATTAACTCCCCCTCCCGGACACAGAGCGATCCAGGGACCAGGGCGGTCCTGAAGCAGCCGGTGCGCTTCCTCCACCGCTTCCGGAGGAATGGTCAAGTCCAGTCCGATTCCCCGCTCCTCGGCTCCGGCGGCACGCACCAGATCCAGATAGCGGTCCGGACCGTACCGGCGGTCATCACCAATCCAGGGAATGCCGACCGTCAGCGTGTGATTCGATCCAAAATGGTGGAAGCCGACCCGCTCCGGCACCCCTGCCATCTGGATCAAACGATGTACCTCGGGGGCTGGCTGGAAAATGTAAGCCTGGTCAAATTGCTCGGTGCGCAGATTCCAGATTAGTCTTGCCAATTGTACAATGCGACGCTCGAACAGGTCGGAATCCTGCACCACAATGACTTCGTACAAATACGGGTTGCTCCGCAGCGCCTGGTGCGACCATGAACCCGTCAGGAAGTAAATGTGAGCGCCGGGATTGTGGTGGTAAATCGCCCGCAATGCCGGCGTGGTCATTAGCACATCGCCGATGGCATGGGTCTTGACCAAAATGATGCGCCTGGGTCGCCTATTTCGGTGGTTGGGCATGGTTGAAATCCGGATGGATCTGTAACTTGATTCCCTCTATCAAGAATGATCTCTGCATTTTCCATGCTTCGGACGAATTCAAATTCAGGAGTCGTTTCGCCGTCCCAAAAGTCAGACGGATGGACAGAAGCAGCCCCAGGAACGCACGATGTATCAATAGCGAGGCGCTACCGAAGTTCTTCTTCAGGAAGAGGTGCTTACCTTTATAGTACTCCAGGATCACCTTGTTCCCCCACATTCCGGATACGGTTTGACCACCGTAGTGGATGATACGGGCATCGGGCACGAAATACACCTTCCAACCGGCTCTCTTGATCTGGAGACACCAGTCAGTCTCTTCATGGAAGATGAAGTACCTCTCGTCCTTCAAGCCCACTTGCTCCAGCGCTTCTCTGCGCACCATGATCGAAGCGCCGATGACCCAGTCAACTTCCCGGATCCGGTCGTGCGCCGAGAATTCGGGAAACCATTGCCCTGCCAGTCGAGGAAATAGCTTCCGCGGAAAGAAATGCTTCAAAATCATCCGACCCGGAGTGATGAACGCTCGACAGGTGGGTTGCAAGGTCATATCCGGATTGAGCAAGTTCGAGCCCACCGCGCCGCAGTCATGGCGTTGATCCATAAAGTCGACCAACGTATCGACTGCCCCCCCCAGCACCACAGTATCGGGATTCAAGCAATAGATGTATCGTCCGGTGCAGTGCGGAATCGCTTGATTATTGGCTTCGGTGAAGCCTCGATTGCGGTCATTGGCGATGACTTTGACCCGGGGAAACCCATCGCGGACCGCTTCGACGCTGCCATCGCTGGAATTATTATCGACGACATACACTTCCAGACAGGCTCGTTTGGTGGTGTCGAACAGGCTTACCAGGCACGGGATCATCAAGTGCCGGGTGTTGGTATTGACAATGACCACCGACACGTCGGGACGCTCGTGATCCTCCAGATCGATGCCTTCCACAAACACCGTTGATGATTTGACTGCAATCGACATAATCTACAGTGGCGCCACCGGAAGCCTCACGAGACCCGCCAGGGCGCGAAAAAAGTGACGAATCGAATCACTGTGATAGAAGAAATACAGATTCGTAAGCAAGACCAGCGATGTAGCGGCAAATGCTATAGAGTATTTGAAAGTGAAATTCCGGAACAGCGCCACGCCTGCACAGGCTCCAAACAAAACAAAGAATGGTTCGTACGGGAGACGGAACCGCGGAGTAGCATGGAAAATGACCTCCAGCAGGACCAGGCTCACGAAGAGTACATAGAATACCGTCAATTCTCGCCACCTGGCGCGCGTAATCCACAGCCCCGCAATAAGGAAGGGAAAAAGACAGCCCCAGGAAAACACGTATCGACCGAAATTGTCGAAAAAATAAGGGACACGAAGGGTATCTTTGATGATTTTGACCACGACCGCGCCGGGATGTTGTCCCATGAATTCCACGGTGCGAGCAAAGTAGGCGCGATTCAATCGGGCTTCGTCTGACGGGATCGGCTGACTGGGATATGTGTTAACATACACCTGACGCAGCATGGGATAGCCCAGCAAGTTGTCTTCGGCAGTCAATTGGAAATAGATTTCGCTCTTGGCGCGTCGTCCTTCTTTGGCGCGATAGGCTTCGGCACGACTGAAGTCCTGATGCTTCGCTCGGTCCAACTGGTGGAATCCCAGCCAGAAGATGTGCCCCCCATTGGACGATACCGGGATAAAAGCATGGTGGACATGCCAATTGCGAGCAGTCCAGGGCAGAACGGTCACCACCGCTACCACTCCGATTGCGACACCCTTGAGGAAACCCTGAAAACGGGCTTGGGGAAACCGCCAGAACATCCAGAACGGAATCAAGAGCAGCAAGGTGGCTGCGCTGGCGCGTGCTAACAGTGTCAATCCCAGGAAGATGCCGGTCGCGAGAATCCTACCCCAGGTCGGCTCTTCTTCCACCAGAATCAACCCTAAGATCGCCAGAGCCAGCAACGGAACAAAGATCGTCTCCGTCATCAAGGAACCGGACATACCGATGAATGCAGGATACAAAGCGCAAATGAACGCTCCGACTGCGGATTCGGTTCGGGAGAACCGTCGACGGGCTGCTAAGTACACGATAGCCGGAAGTGCGGCGCCTATAAAGGCTTGCACCAGCCGCACCACCGCATGATTGACGTCAAAGATCCAGTAGATTGCCGCCAGAAATAATGGATAAATCGGGGGGCGAAATGACGACAACGCGTCTGGACCGTAACCGAACCCGTCGCCTTGGGCGACATGCCGTGCAATCTGGTCGTAATCCACTTCGTCCAGATCCACGATAGCAGGGACGGCAGGAGCAATCAACACATACAAGACCCGGGCGACTAATGCCACTGAGGTCAGGATGATGAGGAATCTGCCTGTGTTTCGATCGATCGCAAAGACAGCAGAGACTCGACTTTCTTCCACAGATCATCCACGGTTATGTCATAGATGCACGGCGGGGTCGGATGGTCGCAGTGCACCTTCTTGGCATTGTGAAAGCTGATGCAGGGGCTGCACGGCAGACCTTTGTAAATCACTTGCTGGTGCTTGGATCGCGGTCCGTAACGCTCCGGACTTTCCGGTCCGAATATGGCAATGGTGGGCGTGCCTTGCGCTCCCGCCATATGCACCGGTCCGCTGTCATTGGAAATAAAGAGGTTGCACCTGCCGAGTAATGCAATCATCTGCCGCAGAGTAGTTTTTCCGGCTGCAATGATGGGACTACTGGTCATCTGCGCGGCGACGTCCTCTACATATTCCTGTTCCGCCGGGGAACCCAGCAGCAGAATCTTGACCGGACTTGAATCGACGATGCGGTCCGCCAATTGTGCGAATCGATCCTGTGGCCAGCGGCGCTCTCGCGCCACGTCGGATGCATTAACATTGATACCAACCAAGAAGTCGCCATCGGCGATATCATGCTCCCGGCAGAACTGGCTGACGAATCGATGCTCGTCGTGATTCAAGGTGACAGGTATCAGTTGTCCGTCACCTTTGGCAACACCCAGCGACGCCGCAATCGATTGGAAAATGTCACTGATGTGCTCGCTCTCGTCGAACACAACTGGATGCGTGTAGAGTGACTTGACCCCCTGTGACCGCACGAATCCGACCCGGGACGCTGCGCCGGACAAATACGCCAGGCTTTCCGAAAAGTTGGTCAAAGGGTCCAGATCGATCACCCAATCGAATTTCTGCCTGCGCAGCTTGACAATCAGCTTCCCGACTTCCCAGGTGAAGGGCAGCATCGACTTCAGCGGCAAAGTCAGCGTGTAATCATACAGATTATTGTTGTCGTACAATCCTCGATTCTGGGACAACGTCAGGAACGTAAGAGAGCAATCGGGGAATCCCTGCCGGATCATATTCAGCGTTGGACCTGCCTGGATAATATTCCCCAGTCCCCAGAATTTCGTAATCAGCAGCCGATCGCCGGATACAGGCGTCTTCGGGACCGACCGACTCTTGCCCGACAACAATATCAGGAGATTGCGGACAATACTGACCAGCTTTCGGTCGATGAAACGAATAGCGTCAATGGTCACAAGGTAGCCTGCGTTGGGTTGCGGATGAGATTGCTTCGCTGCCCCCTTAAGGGGCACTGCTCGCAATGACGGAAAGTCAAATCCAGGTCAGGTAACGCCGGACGGCTTTCAAGAACCGCCAGGCTTCCGACGGCTTCCGAAACCGGATCATGGTGCGGGCGATCAGCCTGGGGCGCAAGTAGAACGCCTTGACGGCGCGATCCCGGAACGATTGAATCTCATCCGAGGATAGATGCGGGTAATTCAAAATGGCATGGCTTTGATCGAACGACGCCCAGCCGTGGTTGTCGATCCATCCTGAAGCCTGCGCTTCCTGGTACAAATCGGATCCGGGCCAGGGAGCTGCACAGTAGAATTGAGCGTAGTCCAGATCCAGGTCCAGTGCCAATTCCAGGGTTTCCGCCAACGTTTGCTTCGTGTCGCCCGGCAGCCCCAGGACGAAATGACCAGCAATCTGGAATCGATGTTTTCGAGCTAAGGCGACCGCAGTCCGGGTCTGTTCCACGGTCTGCTTCTTCATACTACGATCCAGGACGCCTTGATTGGCGGACTCGATGCCGAATGACAACATCCAACAACCCGCAGCCCGCATGGTCGCCAGAAGTTCATCGTCCACATGATCCACCCGGCTGTTGCAGACCCAATGCACCGGCGGCGACAACTTTCGGACTTCCTGACACAGTTCCAGCATCGCGGTGCGCCCCAACGTGGTGGATTCCGACCAGAAGAAGAAGTCGCGGATACCGAAGCGTTCGCCTGCCCACTGGATTTCCTCGATGATGCGTTGGGTGGATCGGCGGCGGACTCTCTGCCCGTAGTAGCTTTTCGCCACGCAGAAAGTGCACTGATAAGGGCATCCCCGCGCGGTAGTCACCAGCAAGAACGGTCGTCCCACGAACGGCAAGCGGTACTCGGCGACTGGAAACAGGTCCCACGCCGGAAACGGCATTGCGTCCAGATCGTCAATGTAGCCGCGATCCGGACCGTGCTCGATCTTGCCATTGAGGCGGACCGAGATTCCCGGACGAGCCTCAATCCTGTCTTTGGTCTTCAACGATTCCGCCAGATCGCGCAGGGAGAATTCCGGTTCGCCGCGTATAATGGCGTCCAGGCTTGGCGCATGGGCAAAGCTGTCTTCCGGCAGCACGCTGACATGGATTCCGATGGCAGCGATCACTGCGTCAGGTAAGACTCTCCGAATTTCCTCGATGGTAACCACATCCTGCGGAAACGAAGGCGTTGAGGTCGCCAGGACGACCAGTCGAGGCTGGGCTGCCGTCAGATGATCCAGGAATTCCGGCAGATTCCAACCCTGAGTAGGTGCGTCCGCCGCCAAGACCTCGAATCCGGCTTCCCGGAGCACTGCGGCGGATTGAGCCAGCGACAGGGGGGGCCACACTGTAGTCCAGACGCCCTCAGATTGCTGACACCGACCCTCCCGAGTGAAGCGGGAGTTGTCGGAAGTGGGTGGATTTGCCAGGAAAATTCTCATGGCTCAGTCGCGGTTATACTTGCCTCTCAGGCTGTTCCACCGGACTCGGAAGAGGTCAGCCACCATTCGGGAACCGTGCCGAAGCAGTCTGATACTGGTATGGGGATCGTTTCGCCAGCGGATTGGCACCTCTGCGACGCGATAGTTCAACTTCCGTGCAATAAGCAAGGCTTCGACATCGAAGGCGAAGCCGTCGATCAGGGCGAGGGAAAATACGTCTCGGGCAGCCTTCCGCCGGAACAATTTGAATCCGCATTGAGTGTCTTTGATTCTTTTAAGCACCAACAACTGAATCAGATCATTGAACACGAAGCCCAGCGGTTCCCGGTAGAACGGCTGATGCACCTCAATCTGGCTGTTCTTCAAAGCCCGGGAACCAATGGCGACATCAGCCGCCCCCGTTTTGAAGAGGGGCAGTAATTTGTCCAGTTCTTCGATGGGAGTAGATTGGTCCGCATCGTACATCAGGATGAGATTCCCTGAGGCTTCAAGCATCCCGCGCCGGACTGAGAATCCCTTGCCTCGATTGACTTCGTTGCTGACAAGCCTCAGACCCGGAATCTGTTCGATGAAGCTGCGCGTGACCTGGGCGGTATCGTCCCGGCTGCCGTCGTCCACCACCAGTATCTCATGTGTCAAATTCCTGGAACTTGCGTAGTCTTTAATCGCTTGTAGAGTCAGTGGGATGTGGTGCGCCTCGTTGTACGCCGGAATCACGACTGACAATTCGGGGACTGGTGACATAACACCGACTCTCTCCAGTGACATTGACCTATCCGATGCCGTGTATCGTCTGGCGGACTTGTTGGAGCCATGGGGCTGCGAAGACCATGATTAGGACATTCGCGAGAACCACAGCGCCGATCACCACCCAGGGAATCCATTGACTCTGATGGCGGCGAAACAAGGCGATGACAGAACTTGCGGCGAAGATCATTCCCACCGTTTCGATGGGCAAGCGATACCGGATCACATGCAGCCCGACCGCGCTGATGACCCAAAAGGCGACAATCGCGATATGGAGCAGCATGAATCGCCGTCGCTGGTGGCGCGACTGCCACAATCCCCATACCATGAAGACTGCCAGGACTCCGTAGGATAGGCTGTATTGCCGATGCCGCCGTTTCAAATCCGGATCGTGGAACGGTTCCCAATATTTGACCGCATTCTTCAAGATTTTGATCGCCGCTTTGCCGGGGAATTTGGTCATGGTCGCAAATGCTTCGCGGAACAAGCGTTTGTCCACCTGGGCTTCGTTCAACCCATCGAAGCTATGCACATAACGCATCTCTTTCGAGCCCAGGCGCAGCAGATATCCGCGGACTGTCTGAGCCATATAGGGACGCATCACCGTGACCGGGTCTTCCCCGGCATCGATTCGAGCCCGGGTGATTCCGTAGATGCGAATCAGCTCCTGCTGAATATCCTGGCGGCTGTTGACGGTGCCGTCCGGCGGCAGTGGATTGTACCGCTGCCACAGAGTGTAGCCTCCATTGGTGGTGATAGGTACCCATCTGCCAAAAACCCGATGATTCCGGAGACTCCAGGGCAAGATTACCGCAAGAGCGACCGCACTGAACACCGCCAGTCGCAGAAGGTGTTTCCAACGTTCGCGCCCGCCGTCAATCAGCAGATACAGCGCCCACAGGACTATCATAGGCAAGACGGTCGATCGAGTGAGCATCGCCAAGCCCAGACATATTCCCCCCAGAATAATCGTCCCCCACCCGCCCCGTGTCTTCTGGGAAAATCGGCTCCAGCACAGCAAAGTCAACAGCAGCAGAAGCACAAACGGAGTCTCGGTCATGAAGGAATTGGAGAAGACAACCAGCGACGGATAGAACACCGCGATGCTTGCTGCCAACAAGGCAGTCGCTGGCTCCACGTATTTTCGAGCCAGGGAGAAAACCACCGGGGGAATTAACGATCCGAGGAGAATGAGCACCACTTGCACACCGATCGGGTGCGGACCGATTACCACATATACCGCGGCGCCAAGGAAGGGCAACAGAGGATTTCGGAACGCAGTCGGCACCCCGGGATAGAATCCGAATCCACCTCCCGAAGCCACGTTACGTGCCAGAACGTCATACTCTACCGCGTCAGAGATCATCTCACCCCCGATCAATCCATGATATGGATAAGGGGAAACCGCCATCGCGATGATCCTGACCATCAGCGCCGCTACGAAGAGCAAGCCCAGAATCTGCTTACCCGGCAACGCAGCCACTCGATCCCACCTACTCAAGATGTTCGTAGAACTCCTTTCCATTCTTCAGGAAATCTAGTACATTCAACATTCATCATTCAAAATTCAACCTTCCCCTATCCCCCTCTGATACTGAAGTCGATGGTCGTAATTCCTGCCTTGATCACGCGCTTGAGCTCGCCGAAGTTGGAAATTCGTGTCAGAGCTTTCAATAGATACCCCGGGCGCCAATAGAACCGACGATACGCTATCTTCATCCACTGCTCCAGTTCCTTCGGGTCCAGGTTGGTGAAGCTTTCGTTGAAGAAGCTGGCGGTATGGAGGATTCGGAGATCGCATCGAGATCCGTCTTTGATTTCGGGTCGAATCTCAGCGACCATGTCGAACAGTTCGGTGCCTGGATAAGGGGTCAGAATCCCAAAGGCGGCGTTGGATGGATTCAACTCTTTGACGAAGTCGATCGTGCGCTCGATGGTTTCGCGGGTCTCGCCGACATTGCCCAGCATGACATGAGCGTGCGTGTCCAGTCTCAATTCGTTGCACCACTTGAAAATCTGACGGATCTCATCCAGCTTGATGCCCTTATTCATCTTATCCAGGATTTCCTGTACGCCCGATTCGACCCCAAATTTGATCATATGGCAGCCGGCTTCCTGCATGAGCGCCAGCATCGGTTTGTCGATGCCAGCCAGACGACCGTTGCAAATCCAGCCGAGATCCCACCCCTTCTCGATAATCCCACGGCAAATTTGCTCGTTACGCTTGCGGAACATGGTGAAGGTCTCGTCCCGGAAGAAGACCTCTCTGTACTCCTGTGCAACAATCAAATCAAGTTCCTGCAAGACGTTTTCTGCAGACCGGGCTTTGATGACATTGGGATACAGTCGAGGAACGGTGCAGAAGGCGCATCGCCCCACGCACCCTCGGGATGTCACGGACACGGTGTAGGGATATCGCTTCACCACCGGATTGAAGTAATCGTGGTCGGGAAGCATGGAACGATCGGGGAATGGCAGGTGATCCAGATCCCGATCCATAGGGCGTGAGTTGTTGACGACGACGCTGCCGTCGTGGCGAAACGCAATGCCAGGGACGGTTTTCCAGGAACCGTCATCTTTGGACAACTCGCTTACGATGTCTGCCACTATGTCTTCAGGATCGCCCAGGATCGCAATATCGATTCCTTCCCGAGTGAGAGTCTCCTGGGGCAAAAATGTGGGATGGGTTCCGAAGACCATGGTTCGGCATCCAGGGCTGTGTTGCCGGATCTTGCCCAGGTTGCGGGCGTCTTCGTTAACTGTCATCGTGGACGTGGATGCAATCACTACTTCTGCGTCGCAGCCTCGTTCCACGATGTCGTAGAACCGTTGCCTCTCAACGGCGCCGTCCAGGAATTGTACGTCATGACCGGCATTTTTCAACACGGTGGCAACGTACAGGACCGACAGGGGCGGCATTTGCATCCCGCCGATTTCTTTGCCCTTGCACCAGCATCCGAATATTTGATCGCGAACCACGTTGGCGAAACTGGAGCTGGCTGGATTTAGTACCAATATCTTCATTTCGTTACGCGTAGGCGCCGATTTATCCGCCTGTGGCGGACTTGTCGTGCGCCTTCTCTCCTCACTTTACATACCCCAGAGCCCGGTATCGTTCCTCCAGAGCAGCGTCGATCCGGGACGGCTCGGCTCTGGGATCATCCCGAAGCTTGGTGTCATACGTATCCACATATTCCACCGGGGTGCCTTCACCCTCCATCGCCTCGGTCAATACCCGACCGTCCATGTCGCGCCCCACCGGAAGTCCGAACAGAGACAGTATGGTCGGCGTGATGTCCTTCACGCTGGCGCTGATCGTTTCGCCGTGACGGATGTCATTTCCGGACATGATCAGTACACCCGCCGGAGCCTTGGAATGCTCATACCGACCCCCGGGATAGTACTGGTGATCAAATCCGTGATCCGAGACCACCACAACAGTGGTGTTGGAGTCAAGAGTGGCTACAATCTGCCCGATGGCTTCGTCCAGAAATACTGCGTATTCCGGCACCAAGTCCTTCAGCCGATCCACATTCTCCTGCAGCAGATGACCCTCATGCCGCTCATGGAAATAGTACGGCAGATAGAAATGCTCGATCGGATCCATCCCATTCAAGTAGATCGCGAAGAAATCCGGCTGAGGTCTGGATTTCAGCATGTGCAAAGCCACGTTAATCATGGTCTTGTCTTCGGGATAAGCGAACTTGAACAACGACGCCCTGGCTTGACGATCGAAGAGTTGATAATCACTCGTATTGATGTACCAATCCCGATCTTGCGGGGTTCGAAAATGGATGAAACGAGCGACAGAATCGACCGGAACATCCTCCGGTTCCACGTTCAGCGGTGTCAATTCCGCCAGAAGCTGTGGAGGAAACACCGTATATGATTCCGCCTTTCCCTTCACTCCAATATCATACGCTACCACGCGATTGTACAGAGCATGATCGGATACGATATATCCATTGACAGGCTCCGCCGGATAGCTCGCCCACCAATTCAGCACCCCGACCGAAAGCCCGGCGTCCGACAGAATGTCCCACACCGCCTCCGACTTCCGGAACGTCGAATTGATAGGCATCACCTGGAAAACGAAACCTTGCATCCAGTTCAATTCTTCGCAACTCTCGGGAATCCGGGTGATAGGCAAAGTTGCATCGGTGATGGCGAATTTCCATACGGTAAAGGACGTGATGTGGTGTTTTTCCGGCACCTTGCCGGTGGCGATCGTCGTCCAGATCCGGGGCGATTCTGTCGGAAGCAGCGTCTGAAGATTGGATCGAATCCCCCGCTCGATCAGATGCTGGAACACAGGCATTCTTCCTTGCTGGATGAGCGGATCGATGATTTCCCACCAGGCTCCGTCGATCCCAATTACAGCCACTTTGGTGTCGGGATTGGGCGCGGGCAAGATTGGCGATGACCTGGTCAATCGCACCGACGGAACCCAGACCAAAGGAATGATACTCCAGACCAGACATCCCGATGCCACAATCGCGCACGCACGCACTATCCATCCCTTAGCGTGTTCTTCCAGCCAAACCAGAACCCGATACGCTATCCAGCACACTACGCCCCATAGGATGCTGCCGATAATCTCAGCCAGCCAGCGCAGATTACCGGCACCGGCGAATATGTGGATCGACAACCGATTCCGCACATAGTAGAACAGCGCCAACGACAGAAGCACGATGACACCGTGCGACACCAAGCTGATGCGACGACGCCTTCCGAGGACAAACGCGCCGACAATCAGCCCGGCGACCATCATGATCAAAGCATAGATGATCCCCAGGTGCAATCGCAATTGCGCCTGCAGGTACGCCGAGTACAAAGAGCTATTGAGTTGAGCTATCCGGATTGCGAACCCTGTGCCAAGGATCATCCCTACGATCATCCCCGCCACCAAACCGGACCGCAACCTGTGCCAAAGACTGTATCGTCTTGCGGACAAGGTCATTATGTCTCCAGTGCATCGTTAGCGAACAACCATATGACCCAGCAAAACCTATTGCAGGATTCTGCATCCTCCTCTACTTGGTATATCCCAGAGCCCGAAGCCGTTCCTGGATTGCCTCATCTATTTGAGACGGTTCCACTCTGCCTCGATCTCGGATTTCCGTCTCGTAGGTCTGCACCCATGCGACCTGCACATTTCCCTTGTTGAAGGCGCTCGTGACGACCTGACCGTCCATGTCGCGCCCCACCGGCAGTCCGAAGAGTTGCAAAATAGTCGGTGTGATGTCCTTGACGCTGGCAGTCGTAATCTGGGCGCCCCTCTTGAGATCGTCACCCGCGATTAGGAACACACCGGGCGGGGCGTTGATGTGATTATAGTTGCCGTTGGGCTCCAGACCATAATCGAAGCCGTGATCGGAGACCACGATGATGACGGTATTGGGATCCAACACTGCCATCAGCCGACCCACTACCTCATCCAGGTACACATAGTATTCCGGCACCAGATCTTTCAAACGCGCAATGTTGTCGGGACGCAGCACATCCTGGTGCTTCCGGTAGAAATAGTAGGGCAGATACTTGTGTTCCATCGAGTCCAGACCGTCAAGATATACCGCGAAGAAATCCGGCTGTCCTTGGCTCCTCAAGAGCTGGAGTGCTGCGCGCACGATAGTCTCATCTTCCGGATACGAGAATTTGAACATGGCAGCTTCGGAATTTTCGTCAAAGATGCGGTAGTCTTTGGTGTTCCGATACCAATCTTGATCCTGGACGGTCTCGAAATGGATGAATCGCGCCACCGAATCCACGGGAATCGCGTCAGGTTCCACCACACACGGCTGAATTTCCGCCAGAAGCTGCGGAGGAAATACCGATCGCGGATCGCCCGACGTCTTGTCATTCAACACATAGCGAAGAGTCTTGTCATACAAGGCATGATCGGACACGATGAATCCGTTGACCGGTTCCGCGGGGTAACTTGCCCACCAGTTCAAAATCCCTACTTTCAAACCGGCGTCGGACAGAATATTCCAGATAGCTTCCGACATGCGAAAGGTGGAATTCATAGGGGTCCACTGAATGACGCGACCCATCATCCACTCTAATTCGTAGCAGATTACCGGTATCCTGGTCAGAGGCAGCACGACTCCGGTGACGGGGAAGGTCCACACCGTGAATGCGGTGACATGGTGCTTCTGGGGATTCTTTCCGGTGGATATGGTATTCCAAATAGGCGCTGACAACGTGGGGGACAATGTATGGCACGGGGATCGAACCCCCCGTTGAATCAGGCTTTGGAACACCGGCATCCTGCCTTGATCGACCAGAGGATCAATCACATCCCACCAGGCGCCGTCGAGTCCGATCAAGGCGACTTTGACGCCCGGATTCGGAGCCGGCAACACAGGCTTCTCGCCAACCTGAACGCTGGGAGGGGACGCCTTGGAGACGTGGTAAGCGCTCCACATGAGTAGAAATCCGCCGACAAGCAGGGTGAGTCGAACCGTCCATCCCCTGCCGTGCTCTTCAAGAAATAACAAGACCTTAAACAACACCCAGCACGCGAACGCCCACCCCACGCCACCCGCGATTTCCAGAATCCATCGAAGCATTCCCAATTGCGACCAGATGTGGTATGACAGCCAATTCCTGCCATAATAAAAGATCATCAGCGCCCCAAGCAGGATAATCCCCTGAGCCACCACCCCAACTTCCCGGCGACGTCCCAGGAAAAATGCGCCAACGATCATCCCGGGAATAATCAAAAAAACCGCGTATAGAGCCGCCATGTGAAGGCGCAACTCCCCACGCAAAAACGGCGTGTGCAACGAATCATTGATCTGTGCCAGGCGAAATGCGATGGCGATTCCGAACAGGGCACCCATGATTACACCAGCCACCGCTCCCGAAAACAGGCGTTGAGAGAGTGGGCGATAGGTCAACGGTCGTGTCATCAAACCTCCAGGATGCAGTTCATATTCCCAGCGCTGTGCCCAACCGGACACTTATAGAATATTGGATCCGCCTGTGCCTACTCTACTTGAAATACCCCAGGGCTTTCAGTTTCTCCAGGATAGCTTTGTCCGTATCGGAGGGCTCGACTCTCCCCCTGGAACGATCTCCGTTGTCGTAGCTGTCCACCCAGGTGATGGGGGCATCCTCGTGCTCAAAGACCTCCGTCAGCACTCTGCCGTCCATGTCGCGACCGATCGGGAGCCCATAGAGATAGAGGATCGTGGGCGTGATGTCCTTCACGCTGGCATCGGCGATGGTTTCGCCGTGTTTGACATTGTCTCCAGCGATTAAGAACACACCAGGCGGCGCCTTCAGATGGTCATACATTCCGATAGGACGTTGCATTCCACGGTCGAAACCGTGGTCGGAGACCACGATGACAATCGTGTTAGGGTCAAGTGCTCCTAAGAATTGTCCGACCACTTCATCCATATAGACATAGTATTCAGGGACCAGGTCCTTGAATCGGGCGACATTATCAGCTTTAAACACATCTTGGTGCTCCTCGTGAAAATAGTAGGGGAGATACCAGTGCTGCATGGAGTCCATGCCGTCCAGATAGATGGCGAATAAATCGGGCTGGGGGTGGTTTTGCAGAAGGTGCAGTGCCGCCCGAACCATGGTGATGTCCTCAGGATAGGAGAACTTGAACATCGCCATCTTAGAATGCTCGTCGAAGATCCGATAGCCGCGAATACTGGCGTAGTAGTTCCAATCTCCATTGGATAGGAAGCGGATAAAACGGGCGACGGAGTCTTTTGGAATGCTCTCCGGACTCACTACCAGCGATTCCAATTCGGACAGCAGGTTCGGAGGAAATACAGACTCTGAGCCTCCACGTGATTTCTCATCCATCACCACGTCCATTGCCTTGTTATAAAGAGCATGGTCGGAGACCACATAACCATTGACAGGTTCGGCTGGATAGCTTGCCCACCAGTTGAGGATTCCGACGGTCAATCCAGCATCGGAACAGATATTCCAGATGGCATCGGACATACGAAACGTGGAATTGATGGGAGTTTGCCGAATGATGGAGCCCATCATCCACTCCAACTCCTGGAAACTGCCGGGGATCTTGGTCAGGGGCACGACCACGCCAGTGATGGGAAAAGTCCACACCCGAAACGAGGTAATGTGATGTTTGGAGGGCATTTTTCCGGTGGCGATGGTGGTCCAGATCAAGGGAGATTGGGTGGGGAGGAAAGTCTGGAATTGGGCTCGCACGCCTCGACTCACCAGGTTTTGGAATACCGGCAACCGACCTTGTGCCATCAGAGGATCCATCACCTCCCACCAGGCGCCATCAATCCCTATCACCGCAACTTTGACATTTTCTTTGGGCGCGGGAAGCGTGGGTTTCTGGAGAGCTGCCCCAGATGCAGAAGGCACCAAAGCAATCTGGAAGATGCTGATGGCTAGAATCACCACGGTCGCGGTGGTCAGGATCCACAGCATCCACCCTCGGAAACGTCTTTCCAGGAACGACACGAACCGATAGAGAAGCCAGCAGACGACTCCCCAAGCGATAGCGCCCACGATTTCCAGCGGGATGCGCCAGCTACCGAAATCCGCCCACAGCCGCACCGACAGCCTGTTGCGCCCATAATAGAAGACGACTGCAGCCAGAACGATCAGCATCACGCGCTCGGTCGGATTGACCTCACGGTTCCTCCCCGAGGAGAGACCGCCGACAATCGCGCCCAGGATCATGACGATTACGCCATAGATGACCGCCAGGTGGATGCGAAGCTGCCCCTGCAGAAAGTGAGTGTAAAGAGAATCGTTGACTTGCGTCAATCTCAACGACACGCCCATTCCGAGAAGAGCGCCGACAATTGCCCCGGCGAAGAGTCCGGACAAGAGGCGGTGCGACAGAGGGCGAGTTCGCAACTTGAGTGTCATTATATTTCCTCCCTGCCGAATTCGGCACACTTGACAATCACTCCATGCACACTGCTCTGTGGGCAACAACAGCACCCTTTCGAAGCTTCGAATCGACTCAGTTGAATACCTAGATCGGCAATTTTCCGTCGAAGCACTGGAGACGTCAACGCGCGGGTCTCACTATTCCAATCATAGTCCCATTGATAGCATTTCGCCAATTCTTCGTTATCGGCACCGGGATGGCAAATCAATTCGGTGGTGCCATCCGGCAATTCGGACAGGAGGCGATCGACGGACTCAACGGTCAGACGCCCGCCTAACGATGTACCCGCCACGTGATCCGGACTCCAGATTCCGGCTCGGTCCATGTCTGGCGCCGACCGCCGTGACAGATATTCCAGCCCCAAGCTCTTCCAACCACGCTGATTGGCGATGAGTTCGCGCTTCGCCAAGCGGATGCCGGGTATGCCGAATTTCTGAATCACGGGCAAGAGCCTCTTTCCCAGTGCCGGAAACAAATGGAGATGCTGATGCGAATCAACATGGGTCGGGGTGATTCCGCTATCAAGCACTCTTGCGATCTGAGCCTCGGCTTCCTGCTGGATTTCCCGCCAGCGAATGCGACCCGTGATCAATCGAAACAGCATGCTCTTCCAGGACGGGGGGAATCGACCATCGCTGCCTACCAGAGACTCGATGTCTTCGCATTTGGAGAGAGGGATCTCCGCCACGAACGTCAGGTGGATTCCAACGCCTAATTCGGGATTCGCCCGCGCTAACGACACTGCATCGTCAAACGCCTGCCCACATGCGACGATGGAAGCGGAGGTCAAGATGCCGTTGCGGTGGGCATCGATGATCCCTTGATTGATCAAGCGATGGATTCCAAAGTCGTCGCCGCTGACAATCAGCCGCTTCATCGAGATCCCTTCGAAAATGGTGGTGCTGGCAGACGCCCTCGTCTGCCAGGAGGTCGATACCCATTGAACAGATACGAGGTCATATCGCACACGATTTGCCATATTACAGCGGGACTTGCCATGGTGCTCTCCCCCACCACGCGGGGATAATACTTGACACCCATTTCCCGAATTCGGAAACCGGCGCGCTTGGACGCAACCAGTAATTCCGCATCCAAGAACGAGCTGGCAGTCTTCAAGGTTATAGTCTGAAGCACCTTTCGACGGAACAACTTGAACGAAAAATTGACGTCGCGGACTCTGAGCCCGAACAGCAGGCGAATCAACATATTATAAGTCCGAGAGTAGATAGCTCGCTTCAAGGGCTCGTCCCGATTCAACCGATAACCGATGACGACGTCAGCTCCATCCATGAGTTCCAGCGCCCGACCCAGGTCCTTAAGATCCACGGGATTGTCGCCATCCACGTAGAACACCAATTCTTTGGAAGCTTCGGCGAATCCGGTCCTCATGGCGCCGCCCAGTTTGCGGTTCTCGCGATGGTGGATGACCCGAATCCTCGGATTCTGTCTCGCCAGATTGTCGGCGATCTCGCCAGTACGGTCGGTGGAGGCGTCGTCAACCACCAGGATTTCGTAGTCGGAACAGAGATCAGACAACACCTCCACCGCGGACCGAACCGCACATTCGATATTCCCTTCTTCGTTATAAGCAGGGAAGAAGATGCTGACCTGGGGCTTTTCTGGCATATCAGACTAATCCGTTTTCGAATACGAGGTTGAATTGGATCGAGTCAGCCGATCCAGCAGCCAATACAGAGCGGAAGAGGCGAACAGGATCAAGACTGCGTCCAGGGGCAGGCGGTGCGGGATACCGGCTGCAGCCACCGTGTGCACTGCCACATAATACAGGACTAATAGATAGAAATAACTATAATATTTCCAGCGTCGTGCGTGAATGACCAGCCCAAGAAATCCTCCTATCAGGACCAATCCCATGCTCAGGGCGCCTGCCAATTTTCCTATCCAGGCCGGCAGGAATGCAGGGACGATCCGGATCAGCGAATAGAATCTCAGCGCTGCCAACTCCACGGCGACTTTGGGATTGGCGCGCAGGAAATCAATCACGCGGCGTGTTAACGCGCGATCCCGCTGGAATTCGTCCATCTCCTGCGGAAAATCAGGGAATTCGATCAGGTCGGTGCGATGCAATTTGTCCAGCCGCGATAGCGCATATTGATGATAGAGGCTGGTCACCCCATCTGCCGTCGCGGAAAAATTCAAATATGGCTTCGAAAAGACGCAGTTATTTGCCTCCCACAAGTTCCGCCCACCCTTGGTGGGGGTCGTGGTGAAGTGTCCCATCACGATGGCGTTGCGCACCGCCCATGGCATTGCTACTAATGCTATTCCGGCGGCGACAATCAACGGATATTTCCACTGGTGACTTGATCTTAGCTTTTTCTGGGACTGCTCATCGGGATCATCCGTCCTCATGGCTCGTCGAATCTGCCACCACGCCAGAACAAGCACGAGTATCATCAATGGAAGAGTGGCTGCGCGGCTGAGTTCGTTCAAGCCCCATGCCATACCCATCCACAATGCCGACCAACCGGTGGGATTCTGCTGGAAATGCACAGTCAATGCCATCGCCAGCACCAGGGTGAAAACACCCAAGCCAATAGTCCATAGGACAGTCGTCAAACCGATGAAGGCGGGATAGGCAGCGTAGATTAAGGCAGCCAGAACGCCCTGGCGCTGACCGAACAGCCTAACACCCATCCACCCCACCAGGAAACACGCAAGTGCGTCAAAGAACGACTGAAAGAGCCTCACGGAACCCGGATAGGGACCGAACACAGCGTAGGCAGCTGCCATCATCACCGGATATGCGGGCGGGAAGAATGCCGTCGGACGGTTGGGTTGCACCACTCCGAAATATCCGAGTTTCTTGACATCCTCATGCACAACGCCCCGCTTGGCGTCCTGATCGAAGATATCCGGAATCTGGAAGCCCCTGCCCACCAGGATATTCTTGGCAAAGGCGTCGTACAACGGCTGGTCAGCGGCTGGCAGCAACCGATCCCAGCCGACAGCCAACCCAACGGCAATCCGGATGACCAACGCCACCACCGCGATCAGCACTATGGGCTTCAGACTTGTGGTTGGCGCGGTGGTCATGGCTTGGAAGTTCCGATTTCAATCCGTTGGAAAAGAGCGACGCCGGGTCCGGAGAATCCCGCCACCGGTCGATAATTCGTCAGGAATTCCTGGTTGGTCAACAATTCCTGGATGCCAGGATCGGGATTCCGGGGCGGTTCGACCGCCAGATTTTCCGCCGTCAACACTTCCACGTAATCAGGACGTCGGGACAAGACATACTCTGAATCGTACCGCCGTTTCAAATGACCCTTCGGAGCAGTCCGTGCGATGTGCCGATCCGCCAAGCCGCTCATATCCAGGGTGGGACGACCCGTGTAGTACGGCACGGTTCCGGCGTTCTGCACGGCAACTAATGCGCTCTGGGGGGAATGCTGGATCAGATAATCAGCAACCGGCAGATACCTTTTGTAATCATCAAATCCGCCATAGCGCTTGATATCGCGGAACCGGGCAAGGTAGGTAACGTTGAGGCTCAACACCGTGACCAAGACGCCTACCAATAGCATCGCCCATTTCCGTGCTCCAAAGGAGAATGCATCGGATCCCGGAAGTATCTTGTCGCGCAGCCATTCGTTAAGCAGTGCGAATCCCTGGCTAATGGGAATGATCAAGAGCGGAATGATCGGCACATAGTACCGGAACAATGCCATCCAATCTGCTCCCCCGAGGAATACTACGTATGCCGCGAAGATGCCGGCGATGCCGAGACAGTATGTCATCCAACGTCGCTTTTCCGTGGGCAGAAGCGATAGGAAGCCGATTCCGATCAACGCTCCGCCTCCGAGCACGCCGAGAAATTCCAGAGTATATCGGGCGCCACCTAAGATTCCGCGCAACCCACGTCCGGTCTTGACATAGAACGTATTGGGAACCACATCGCCGTAGTAGATCCATCGTGCCAGTACAAACGGGACCGCCAGCACAAGAAATCCCAGGACGCGCTGCCAGTCGGTAGACCGCCAGGGATGAGCCCCCCGGAATGATTCAATCAGTCTTATCAGAACAAAAGCCGCCAGGAATAGCAATCCCTCCGGACGAGTCATAGAAGCCAACGCAAACAGGATCCCGCTAAGCCAACCGCCTTGATTCCGATCTTCCTCGTGGAAGGCTGTGACAATGGCTGCGAGTACCAGAAACCCGAATAACGGTGTTTCCAAGCCGCCGGTCGCCCAGCAGGCGATGGGGGCGGACGACGCGAAAAGGAACGCCGCCCACAAGCTGGCATCACCATCTGAGAAAGAACGTAACCATGCCAAAAGCAGTACCAAACTTCCCAAGGTCAACAATGCACCCAGCAGCCTGGACACCAGGGGTAAGTCCAGAGGCAGCGCGGCGGCAATCGCAAGAATCGCGACCCACAGCATATTGGTCACACCTTCGACCCGCTCGCCCGGATTGTACACGGGACCAAATCCGTTCGCCCAATTCTGTGAATACCGAAACGAAATGAAGGCATCGTCCACCATGGTATTCCAATAGACCAAGCAGTGGAATACCAGCAGCAGTAGAGCAACGATCCACAGAATGCGATGCCAATTCGTCAACCGATTGTTCCCTCTCCAAGTGGGCGCAACCTGAGTTGCTGCACCTTGTCCGCAATTAGCTGTGAGTGACCATGATGACGCCGGCGACGATCACCAGGACGCCACCGAAGCGAAGCCAGGTCACGGGTTCTTTGAAGATCAGGTACGACAATATGACGATTAGAATATATCCGGTGCTGAGTAATGGATAGGCGAAGGACAATTGCACCCGGGACAGGATAATAAGCCACATCACAGTGGATAAGCCATAGCAGCACAACCCCAGCCACACGAAAGGGCTGGCAACCATGGCAAGCAGACCCGTAGCCAGGTGACCAAGATCGATTGACCCGACCCGCAGCATGGCATATTTGAATGACAATTGTCCGCAGATTCCCAACACAACGCTGATCGCGACCATAATCAGGGGATGCATGCTCCCTCCTACTTTCCCGGGGGATAGAATTTCGCCACCGCGGTTTCCGGTGTACTCCAGATGTCGGATCGATAGATGGTTCGGGCTTCCTGCATGGGCTCCAGGACCGACTTGTCCAATCCGTATTGGATGAGATACCAGACGCCGGAAGCGCCTCGGTCGAAGGTTTGTTTGAGGTCGTCCTTTAACACAGTGGTTGATTGGAATCGCCCCATATCGACCCCTTGTACCCAGAATTCGAACTTGTACTCATCGAAATGATCCCTGGCAACGTACTTCTTGGGGTAATAGTATTCGAAAACAGCCGTGCCGGTACGCCGCAGATCGGTCATGACGACATCGTCCGGCTGGGATTCGGCTACAATGCGCTGGGCGACGGCTCGAAAATCGGTGATGCCGAAAATATGCGGTGCATCGTTGCTGGCATAGATGCCGTAACCAACTCCGTTGACAATCCACAATGGGATCATCGCGATCCACCATCGGCGTTCCATCCATTTGACCGCGGCAGATGCCGCCAATAACCCGAATACCGGCGCCAGATTAGGAAAGCTCAGGATATCAGCCTGGCTCTTGATCATGCCTACCAGATGCACTACCACGAAAATGCCGAGGAACAGCGCGGCTCTGCGTTTGGCAATGATGGCGAAGACCCCTCCTACCGCCATGGCGAACACAACCACCACGGTCACCCAGAACAGCGGATTGGTCATCACCTCGCGCCACCCGGGACCGTGGAAGATGTACCCGGATCCGAGATGATACACAACGCCGATCAACCGCTGGCCGATGGTTGCCAGCGAGTCGCCGCCAGGGCGGATCTCCGCCAGCGCCCCAATTCGGAGCGTCAGCTGCGCGATCGTAGCGCCCAGGATAGGCAAGTATAGAATCAGCACTGCCACATTCGCGATGACCCACGGAATCCACTGCTTTAGTCGTCCCTTGAAAGTCGCCAGGAAGTACAGGTTGACCGCGGCGAACGTCCCCCAGCCGTAATGATGCGTATATACACAGGCGGTCTGGGCGATGGCGTATAATATCCAGGCTTTCAAGCCGCCAGTGCCTTCCACTGCCCACCAGAATGCGAACAAGGACGCCACCGACAATGCACCATAGAAGCTGTATGACGTGGCGTTGCAGGCGGTCTCCAGTCCGTAGAACGAGATCGCTGCCCACAGCCCTGCCGCCCATCCCACGCGCGAGTCAATCACCGTGCTTCCCCAGTACCAGGTCATTACAACAATCGCGACCCAGGATATTGCCGACAGCAGCCTCGCGACGAATTCGCTGTCACCTAACAGGGATACCACAACATGCTGCGACAACAAGTACGCTGGAGGATGGAAATCGTTTCGAGCAGCAAAAATCACCGTGTCGGGCGACTGCCGGGCGATCTTGACGTAGTAGGCTTCGTCAGACCACAAGCTCTTGTGACCCAACTGGGGCAGCACGATCAGCAGAGACACCAGAAGGATAATGCCTCCCGTGATCCACGGGCTTGTCTTCATAATTTTCCGACCACTTGTAAGGGCGTTCGCCGAATGGGATTGGGGACCCGATCACTCTCATCACATCGTGCAAGCCAGGTCATCCAGTCAATCTCGCCGGGATAGCGACGGAATTCGGGTTCCAATATCTCAAAGAATTTCCGGGCGACCTCGATCATTTCCTCCGAGGAGTTGATAGATGATGGGACTTCGAAGGAGCGGTACATTTGCAGCAGATGGCGGTCGCCGGGTCGATGATGGATCAAGCTGGGCACGATCCTGGCGCCGGTCAAGGCTGCCAGGCGAATCCATCCGGAAGACAAGTAGAGCTCTTTGCCCAGGACGCGCACCCAGATTCCTTTGGTCCCGGACTCCGCAGTGGAGGCGATCTGGAGCACTCCGTTCTTCTGAAGCCATTGGATCATCCACCGAGGAGAATCGCTTCGAAATCCGACGTGGTGGATCCTGCGCACCGGGTCCAATTTCGCTGTTCGGCTGGCAGACGCATAATCCGCATAATCAGAGGACACCACCGACAGGGGATACCCCCGCAGGGCGATCGAGATATGATGGATGCGCTCATCGCCGAAATGCGGATAGGGAAGCACGACCCCCTTGCCGGAGATCAGCGCCTCGTCAAGATGTTCCAAGCCCTGGAATTCCACCCAGTCCTGGATACTGTCTCGAGTCAACCGAGGAACCAGGAATAGCGACAGGAACTTGCGCTGATGATTCAACCAGAATTCGGACAGGATGCGGTCGGCTTCGGCACGATTCGTGTAGGGCAAAGCTTCCTGAATGGCGTCCAAATACCGTTTTGGGGAGCGGTTTCGTCCTATATACCCTATCCTCCGCCGAATCATTCCCAGAGGTTTCGCCAGGCGATCCAAGCTGGCTGGATCGGTGACAGACCTGCGCACCACATTCTTGAACACGGAGTAGTGCACTCCCATGGCGGCTCGAGTCACGCGATTCAAGGTCTTCCCCCCAGACAGCTCTTAAGCCAGAAGGCAGCGTCCCGCAAGTCGCTCCAGATGGGATGGTGGTTCCGCCACACAGCACTGCAGTCGTAGCACAGCGGCAGAGTGTCCAGGTCCTTGTTTCTCAAGAGTCTCCTGGCTTCCGTCATCGCCGGACCGTTCCAGACGTCCAGGATCTTCTGCTCCGGGAATTTTCCGATCTGCCACAGGTGATTCAAATCGCCACAACAGCCCAGAAACGATCCATCCCAGCCGATGGACACCGATTGCCATAATGCCTGACACGGAAAATATCGTGATCCTTTGCGGGTGACGAATCCCGTGGCTTCCTGTTCGGGCCAGGTGAAGGGTGGCAGAATTTTGACTTTGTCCAGCGGCAAGCCATCGAAGTGCTTTTTGAAATCCGGTCGAAGACCGTCGGACGCCTCAGGCATTGTCTGGATAATCTGGAGCACCGTCAATGGGGTCTTGCTGCCCAAAGATTTCTTGACCTGCAGGAATCCCACAACATTCGCCAGGGTGGTCTGGTAGGTCGCACCTCTGTGCACCGCCTCATATTCCTCTGCATTCTGACCATTGAAACTGAAGCTGATCTCATGAAGCCCTGCCTGGATCAGATTCCGCCCCAGATCAGAAGTCAGCCGGGTAGCGTTGGTATGGATGACTGTCCTCAACCCGGAGTGCGCCGCATGCTCGACCATTTCCGGCAACTCAGGATGCAGCATCGGCTCTCCCGCCAGGAAAAATCGGACTTCGCGCACACCACTGTCTGCCGCATCATCCAGAACGGCTCGGGCAAGATCCAAATCCATCAAACCGGAAGGGCGGCGGCGATCCAGGGAACACACCGTGCAGGTCAGATTACAGGCGTTAGTCGGTTCGACATTGACGTACTCCGGCGGATGATTCAAATGTATCCGCCGCTGGTACCACGCCAGCCGCCAGCGTATGGATTGGATGACATTTCGCATTGGATCAGCCTATATGCCGCAGGGACTTAACCTGTTAAGCCCCTACATAGGAATACCGCCATCAGTGTCGTCATGGCGATGCTTTAATCTCCACAACGCCACATATCCCTTGTACAGCTTCTCTATCACCGCGTTATTGGGCGGCGTGTAGAACATGGGAATCAATTCCTGCTCATCGTCCGGTAACAGATTAGTCTGTGCAGTGATAGCACCTTCCTTGACCGCCAGATTGAAAACGGCGGTGTGAGGCTCGATCCGGATTTTTCCAAGCAGGAAGCCGTTCCATCTGCCCCTGAGCTGCCATCGGGCTCTCAGGAAAAATCCGATCAGAGAGACGAAACCTCCCAAGGTCTGCCCCGGCGGATTGGCAAAGAAATTGTACCCCACGCGAAGCCTTGGAAACTCTCGAACCAGTTGATATGCTCTCTGAATATCCGCTCGCGTTATTCCCTTGCCCAGACGTTTCAGGGCTTCGTCGGTATAACCGTCGGGTGAGAACGATACCTCGTAGCAACCAGAATCCACCAACAATTCCAGGAAATCCCGGTCGAGATCTTCTTCGTGCAGCCACGCCGACCAGCGCAGCGGCAAATCACGTCTCATCAGTTCCCGGCAGACGGCTTCGGCATGATCGCGGGGATGATTGAACACGGAATCCACGAACATGATTTCCGGCACGCCGAATTCTTCCCACAATCGTTGAATCTCATCAACCACTTTCTTAGGTTCGCGGAGGCGGTAGCACTTGCCGTTCAAGAATCCGTAGGTGCAATACACGCACGACAAAGCACACCCCCGCTTGGTCTCGATACCGACGGAAGCCGATTCCTGGATGTATTGCCTGGGATCACACAAGTCCCATCGGGGTTGATACCATTGATCCTGGCTGGGAGGCGGTCGTTGTCCCGTACGATGCACCGTGTTGCTTCGCTGAGCGTCATGATCACGATTGACGGGATCCGCCGACCCGTTTCGATGATAGATTCCGGCGACATTCTGGGGATGATCAAGATGCTCCAGAAGCTCAGGAAACGCCTCTTCTCCTTCCAACGGGACGCCGAAATCCAGGTCGGGATACCGTTCCATGATGGCTTCCGCATGCACCGAAAAGCCCGAACCGCCAATAATCCGTTTGGCGTTCGGCACAATTGTCTTGATACGGTCGAGGGTTGGCTGCAGCGTTTTGATATACGCGAATGGGTCCCGAAATTGCGTAGTATCCACATTGCGAAGCGACAGTCCAACTACCTCGGGCTGGAATTCGGCAAGCTTCTGTTCCAGGGATTTCCAGGGATCGAGCGAGATGTTGGGATCCATCAACCGGACGTCGTGATGTCGCAGGGCACTTGCAATGGTCGACAATCCGATCGGGTAGATCGGCTTCTCCCTTCGCCCCAACCACATCTGTACTAACAGGACTCTCACGACATCAGGTCCGCAGTTGATTCGCGGCTACAAGGCATTGCCGACAGCTTCTCGAGCACTCTCACGGTGACTGAGAAGCTTGCGCTTCATAGTCCTCAAGGTTTTCGCAGATTCGTATATCGCTTTGTACAACGGCTTCAGGTAATTGTGGTGGAATGTCCCCACCATAGGCTTGGAGAGCAAGAAGCGGAGAATCCACCGTGGGTATAGCCGATAGATTAGCGACAGCAAGACGCTGAAATATGTGAATTCGCGCGACTGGTAGTGCTTTTGGTACACTTCTTTGTGGATGTCGCCGATCAACCCTTCTCGGACACCTCTTTCGTAGAGCTCAGTGCCAGGGAACAGCGTCAAGGAAAATAGCTGCAACAAGTACGGTCTGGGCAATTCGACGATTTCCCTCAGGGTCTGCACTGTATCCTCAACCGGTTCCCAGGGATTATCGATGATGACATCATATAACACTTCGATGGACGGATGCCTACTGAAAACTTGTGCCGCATTCCGGACGTGTTCGACCCCTCCCCATTTCCGGCGGAACATCGCCAGCGTTTCCTCGGCACAGCTCTGGATGCCGACTTCCACGTAGCACAAGCCGGCGGATTCCAGCGCACGAACTTTGCGCTCGGTGACGGCGTTGGGCGTTGCCAGGCACCGGAACGGAATCCGGAAACGCTTCTTGTACTCTTCGGCGAAAGATTCCAAATCATTTTCCGAACTGGCGAAAAAAGAATCATCGGAAAACACGAAATGTCCAACGGGAAACCGTTCCGCAGCGACTTCGAGCTCTTGGAAAACATGTGGAAACGATCGGGATCGATACACCCTCTGTCCTTGGTACAATTTCCTGGTGTACCAGTTGACGCAAAACGTGCACCCGTAAGGGCATCCCCGCGATGTCAAAATCTGGTACAACATCTTGTCGCTGTCCCACAACATCCGGTTGGAGGCATAGCTGACGAACCACTTGTCAGTCAAGGGCACAATATGCTCGCCGTCGGGCAGCAGCACAAATTGATCCTCGAAATTCAAATCGCTAAATGGGAGAGAATCCAGGTCGGTGATCAGAGGACGCAGCTCAGGGCGATCCGCGCCACGTACCCACAGGTTCCTGATACCGGAGAGGTCTTTCCCATTGCTCAACCGCTGCATCACCTCCAGCAAGGCGTCTTCCCCTTCGCCAATGCAGGCTGCGTCCGCATATTGGATACATTCCTCCGGGCGCACGGTGGGGTGGATTCCGCCCCAGATCACGGGAATCCCCAATTGCTTGTGAATATGGTCGGTTAATTGGATGGAATGCTGGAAATAATTCGTCATCAGCGAAATACCAGCGAGATCGAATCCCTGCGCTAATTCCGCCACCTGGTCCAGCACTCGATTCGGATATTTCCGGGTGAAGTCCGGCCGGAAACGATTTTCCGGAAGCAGCGTCACGTCCTGCAAAAACAGGGATCGCACTGGATACCCGGCTTGCCGCAATACCGCCGACAACGCGCGAACGCCGGGAGCCGTGATATCAGAATACGGACTTATGAGGAAGAATGATGCTTTCTTGGTGTCTGTCATAATGTCACCAAATCATGACGATCAGTGTCATGGACATCCCACCCCTCTTATCCTTTAGAAGTATCCGGAATAACCTCAGGGCGTCCGCCGAGCAGATACTTGATGATCTTCAGTACCCGCACGAACCCAAACATAGACCTGTACAGTGGTATCATCAAGTCGCGCTGGAATAATGTTACCATGGGTTTGCACAGAAGAATCCGCAGCAACCACCGAGGGAAATTCCTATATATTAGCGACAGCATCAGCCCGAAATACGAATAGTCCCTGGATAGATAGTGCTTCCGGTAGATATCGTCTCCGGGATCACGTATCAGTCCTTCTTCAATGCCCCGATCATACAGTTCCGTGCCTGGGAATAGTGTCAACGAGAACAACTGCAGCTTGTACGGTCTGGGAAGTTCGACCATGGCGCGCAAGGTTTCCGCCGTCTGCTCTTTTGGCTCCCAGGGATTGTCGATAATCAGGTCGAAGAAGACCTCCAGGCGCGTCATATAGGGGCTCAGTACCTCGGCTGCCTTCTTGACCTTTTCCACGCTGCCCCATCGCCTCCGGAATAACGTTAGTGTGTCCGGTGAACAGCTCTGGACGCCGACCTCCAGCCAGCACATGCCCGCATCCAGCAACGCCTTGACTTTGCGATCAGTAACCGCATTGGGGGTTGCCAGGCAACGGAATGGGATTCCGATGGTCTGCTGGTACCGTGCTGCGAACGATTCGATCTCCTCCTCTTTGCAGGCGAAGAATGAGTCATCCGATATCATCAACAGCTTGATCGGAAATCGATGCATGACCTGTTCGATTTCCCGGAACAGGTTGTCGAACGACCGGCGGCGCAGGGTCGCCTTCCCCTGGTAGAGTGCCTTGGTGAATCGGTTGATGCAGAAAGAACACCCATAGGGACATCCTCGCGTGGAGATGACCTGGAAGAACATGTCATCGGTATCCCACAACGCCCGAGTCGAGGCGTAATGCACGAACAGGGCATCTGTCAAGGGTCCAATCGTCTTGCCATCCGGAAGCAGCACGTATTGATCGTCGAAATTCAAATCCATGAAAGGCAAGGAATCCAGATCCTGCACCAGAGAGCCGATTGCTGGTCGTTGATCGCCGCGAGCCCATATCCCATCGATGCCGTGAAGATCCTTCTCTTCCGTCAGACGCTGCATCACTTCGAGCATGGGGATTTCTGCTTCGCCGATGCACACCATATCAGCATGCTGCAGGCATTCCTCGGGCAGCACCGTAGGATGCACTCCGCCCCAAATGATAGGAGTATCCGTGTGCTGACGGAGATGGTTAGAAAGCTGAACGGCGTGATTGAAATAATTCGTCAATAGCGAAATACCAATCAGATCGAACCCTTGCGCCAGCTCACTCACCTGATCCAGCACCGACTGCGAGTACCTCATGCCGAAATCAGGGCGATAGCCGAGTTCCGGTTGCAAGCTCAGATCATACAGAAATAGTGTGCGCACGTGGTATCCTGCGTGTCTGAGTGTGGCGGACAGCATCCGGACGCCGTTCGCCATGATGTCAGCGTACGGGCTGATCAGCAACAGGGATGCCGGTTGTTGTTCCATCATATTACACGAATCGTGGTGCAGGATGTCCCCATCCTGCACATCCGCCGGTGGCAGCTTCTGTGCTGTCAAGTGTCCCCACCTGACAGCCACTGATGTCCGCAGGGTGAGGACACCCTGCGGCACTCGCACCCGTCTCATGGGCATGCTGCCCATGAGCAGCCACGGGCGGGACGCCCGTGCCGCCTTACCTACATTTCCACATTAATCACAACGTCCTTGGGAGCCGGATGGCGGAAAAACATGGTCTTCAACCGTCGAGCCACCGCATAGAGCCCCTCGAAGAATCTGTCGAAAATCGGTCGGCTGCCAATCCTAACCAGGATCGGGATTCCAAGCATCTTAACCGCCCATCGCGGAAACCACTGCACACCCACCAGGGTGAACAGGAAATTGACATAGCAGGCACGTTTGCCCTGAAGATCTTCTTCCACGATGGTGGTGTCCGCCTTGGTGATGATCCCCTCCCGAACCGCACGGTGGTACAATTCCGTTCCGGGGTAGAATAGCAAAGGAAACGACTGCAGATGATAAGGACGCGGCAACCTCAAAACCAATCGCAGCGTATCCATCAGATCTTCCACCGGCTCCCAGGGATTATCCAAAATCAAGTCGTAGATGATCAGACACTTCTTCTGGTACGGTTTGACGATCTCGGCGGCACGCAGAACCCTTTCCGGAGTACTCCATTGGCGCTTGAAGAGCTCAAGAGTCCTGGGACTTCCCGATTGAATCCCGATCTCCAACCATCTGAGCCCGGCATCCATTAAGAGACGCACCTTTTCCTCTTTGATCAACACCGGCGTGGCGTTGATCCGAAATGGGGCGCCGATCTTTTCTTTGTACAGGCTTGAAAACTTGCGGATGTCTTCGGTCTTGTATGCAATGAAGGCATCGTCAGAAATCAGCAAGCCCCGAATCTCATACCGCTGATGGATGGCTTCCAATTCGCCCATCACATGCTCTACACTGCGGGGTCGGTAGCCGATCCTCTCGCCTGCCGCTGCGTGCATTGCCAGATTGCCGCAAAAGGAACATTGATGAGGACATCCCCGGGACGTCAAGATGTGATACGTGTACAGCCCTTCGTGCACCGGACCCAGATACAGATACTTGCGATTCAATTCTTCCGTGGCTGGCAAGAGCCTTCGATTGTCCATCGACACTACAAATTGACCGTCGGGACCATAATCCGGATAGGGCAATGCGTCCAGGTTCCGGTTAAGCGGGCGGCTGCTATTCGATACGATCTCTCCATTTCTGCGTCCCCAGATATTGGGAATCGAAAAAGGATCGCCATTAAACGCCAGAGCCTCCAGGAATTCCGGGAAGGCAAATTCGCCTTCGCCGACGCAGATGTAGTCCGCATGACGCAGGCTTTCTTCCGGACAAAGAGTAGGATGCACACCGCCCCAGATAATCGGAACCTCCAGGCGCTGGCGAAAATACTCCGTCAGCTGCGCGATCCGGTGATAATACGGCGTCACCAGGGACATCCCGACCACGTCCGATCCGCGGGCATGGTCGAGGGCTTCCGCCATCAGAGTCTCAGGGTATCCGGCGGAGAAATCCACATGATAGTCCGATTCGAATCCCATATCCATCAGGAACAGAGTCGTCACATCATGCCCCTTGTGCTTGAGAATCGCCGACAGAAGGCGCACTCCGATGGCGGTGAAATCCGAATATGGGGAAATCAGACAGACTCTCACGAGCAACTACCTGCGTTTGTCATCCTGAACGAAGTGAAGGGTCCCAATGGCGTTATCATAGCACCGGCATCCCGGCCGCGCATGTCAGATTCTTCACTGCGTTCAGAATGACCTTTCTTGCATCGAAACTGACTCTCACGAACTGCGACCAATGTGAATCAGATCGAGCAGATCATTCCTTGCCACCACGCTGAACGTCACGAGATAAGCCCCCAGCCCGATCACGTAAGCGGGAAAAGCTCCCAGCCTTTGCGCAAAGTACATTACCGCGATGAATACGACACTGGCAGCGAGGGGGCGCAAAATCCACCTGGGAAGCAACGACCCGCGCACCGCGAATTGAAACAACATGAATGCCAGACCGAACACGACGATTTCCGCCGCCAGTTTGGCATAGACCGCGCCCATGAAGCCCCACTTGGGGATCCATAGGAAATTCAATACCACATTGACCACCAAGCTGGAAAACGAGGCGATGAATACCCACCATGCCTTATTGACCGAGATCAGCCCCATGTCAAACATGAATTCCAGGGATCTCAAAAACACTACCGCGGCAAGAATTTGCAGGACAGGCGCCGCCACCGCGAAGGGCTGCCCGTACAATAAAACCATCAATGGCTTGGCAATCAGAGCCAAGAGCACCACCCCGGGGATGACCGCGGCTAAGAACAATTGAGCGATCTTGCCGCCCAATACTGAGACATCTGAATTGGACGTCACGGCTTTCCGACTGAATTCCGGCAACAATACCGCGAATGCCGGCGTAATGAATGTGACCATTCCCATTACGATGCGATACCCGGAACTGAATAACCCTACCTGAGTGTCGTCCGTCAAATGCCTAAGAATCAGGATGTCTTGTTGAAACAAGGTGCCGTTGCAAAACAAAGATATTGCCAGGGGCAGCGCCTGGGCGAAGAAAAACCCGACCTGGATCCTATTGAACTTGAGACTTACAGGGACAAGGCGTTTGTGAACCCAAATGCCCACGAAAATCGCCTGGAAAAGATCAGTCATCAGCAGGGCGACAAACAATAGGATCAAGCCACCGCCGGATTGAAGAACCAGGACTACCCCAACAAGCCGCAAGACTTGATATATGACGGTGATTAACGCCTTCCGGCTCATGGCATCCCGCGCCAGGAAGACTCCTTCCGCGATCCGGGTGAAGCCGGTCCGGAATATCATGATGCCGATGATCCCAAGGTAAACCGCGGTGCGGACGCCTTTGGTCATCCCCAGCGCCTGATTCCCGATGATGACGATAGGAATCAGTCCGATCAAGAACAGAAATTTCAACCCCAGCACATTACCGAGTTCGAGGCGACCATCCCCAGGGCGACGGCTGATCTCGCGGACGAAGATATGATCCAATCCCCAGTCCATCCCCATGGAGAAGAGGGTTGCGAACGCTACCACAAACGAGAATTGCCCGAACCCCTCCACTCCATAGGCACGGGCGACCAAAATCGACGCAGCCAAATTCCCCGCAAAATCGACACCCTTCGCGGTCAGGTTCCACACCGTGTTCCTGGCGACAATGACGGTGCGAGGTTTCTTCGTGGCAGGGGCATCCTTCCCATGACTGACCACTGGCTCGACGTCCGTGGGACTGTCTTCGGACATCACGGACGTCCATCTCTTCGCAAGTAGGGCAACAGGCGATTCACTTCGTCCATCAGCTCGCCGAAGGCGGCAAAATCCAGGGATTGCAGCCCATCGCATAACGCTTTCCGGGGATTGGGATGCACTTCGATCATCACTCCGTCGGCTCCTGCAGCCAACGCGGCACGAGTCATGGGAATCACCAAATCTCCTCGACCGGTGGAATGGCTGGGATCCACGATTACCGGATGAGTGGTCAGCATCCGAAGCAGCGGAACCGCCGACAGATCCAGCGTATTGCGGGTCTCGGTCTCGAACGTCCGGATCCCCCGTTCGCACAACAGGACCTTCTGATTCCCCTCTTTCACCAAATATTCCGCAGCCTGCACGAATTCCTGGATGGTCGCCATGAAGCCGCGTTTCAAGAGCACAGGTTTGCCGGTCTTTCCGACCTTCTTGAGCAGGGAATAATTCGCCATATTCCGCGTGCCAATTTGAATGATATCACAGACTTCGCACACCGCGTCGAGGGTATCTGTATCCATAGCTTCGGTGACAATCAGCAAACCGGTGGCATCTTTGACTTCCTTGATAAGCTCCAATCCTTCTTCGTGCAACCCCTGGAACGCATTGGGCGAGGTCCTCGGCTTATACGCGCCGCCTCGAAGAATCTTGACTCCGCGGCGCTTGACTTCCAACGCGACCGCGAAATATTGCTCACGGTTTTCGATAGCGCACGGACCGGCGATGATCACCGGAACCCCTTGCCCGAACACTACGTCGCCTATGGCAAGCATTGCATCTCCTATACTGGCTTGCGCCCATCGCATGGGCATCCTGCCCATGCCTGTTCACGGGCGAGACGCCCGTGCCACGCGCTCGATCAACGCCCGAACTGCGAGATGATAACTTAGAGCCCCCAAGCCCTGGATCTGACCCCAACACACGGGCGCGGTCAGTGATTCGTGCCGGAACGGCTCTCGAGCCTGCAGATTGCTCAAATGCACTTCGATGACAGGGATGTCAATCGCCGCCACCGCATCCCGAATCGCCACCGAGGTATGAGTATATCCTCCGGGATTCAAGACGATCCCCTGGGATTGTTTCGCCGCTTTCCAGATGACTTGTACTAACTCACCCTCGATATCCGATTGCACAAAATCGAATTTGATGTCAGGAAACGCCGATTGTAGCCCCTGGTTGATATCATCCAGAGTTTCGGTTCCATATATTTCGGGTTCGCGCCGCCCTAAGTGACTCAAATTGACGCCGTGGATAATCGAAATCGTCACCGATCCTCCAGGATTGACTCATAAGCCGATCGCACCTGACCTTCGGGGACGGTCACTCCGGTCACCGGTACTCCAATGTCCTTCAAGAGTACCCATTGCGGGGTCTGGCGCCGAACTTTCTTATCGTGTACCGCAAAAGCCTCCATCGTCTCCACCGGCGGCAATGACGACGGGAACTCAATCGGCAAACGTCGAATCAGGCTTCGAATGCGATCAGCCTGCTGGCATGGCAGACCGCAAAGCTTCTCGGACAATGGCAGCACCGCGAGCATCCCCAGCACCACAGCGGTCCCGTGCGGGATATTTTCGAATCCATCCGCCGCCTCCAGGGCATGGGCGACAGTATGCCCGAGATTCAAGACTGCTCGCTCGCCATGGTCCCGTTCGTCCTTCGACACAATCACCGCCTTGACTTTGACGCACGATGCAACCACCATTTGCAGAACATCCCGATCCCGCGCCAGGATGGCATCCAATCGAGTTTCCAACAATTCAAACAGATGCGGATCGCCGACGATCGCGGTCTTGATCACCTCCCCCAGTCCGTTAACGAATTCCGGCTCCGGCAAGTCGGTCGAGAACCGGGTGTCGCAGATCACCAGACGGGGAGGGTAGAACGCACCCACCAGATTCTTCCCATACGGCAAATTGACCGCGACTTTGCCGCCGATGGCGCTGTCAATCTGCGACAGCAAGGTCGTCGGTATCGCGATCCACGGTATCCCCCGAAGGTATATTGACGCCGCGAAGCCTGCCAGATCGCCGAGGACACCGCCTCCCAATGCGATAATCATCCCGTCGCGAGTTACCTTCAATGCAGCGAGTTGGTGGATCAAGGCTTCCGCCTGGGCGAAGCTTTTCAAATGCTCGCCATGCTTCAGCACTAACCGGTGGGCAGTTCGCGGCAACGACGGCAATTCCGAGTAGTGAGCGTCCACGCCGTCATCCGTCACCACTACCAAATCCCCGCCCGGATCGAATGCGGCAAAGAGCTCTGGAAACCTGTGGATGATCTGATGCCCGATCAAGACGTCATAATCTGAGGTCGAGGCGCGGACGTGGATAGCTTCCATATCATTTGCCTCCGGGAAAACGGGTAGCGGAATGGACTTGACGCAGCAATTCCTCCGCCACGTCGTCGTACAAGGGTCCTTCGTTGGCATCCAACACGCGCTGGATATGCTCATCTTGAATCAGCGCCGAGCCCGACCGGTCAGGATCCGTGTCCTGCATCAGAAGCTGTGACCGCCGATTCAACAGCGTCAGAATTCGTCGATCCAACCGGACCAGCTCTTCCTCAAGATTCAAACCTGGTCTTTTCTCAGCGGCGTGAGCTTCCAGCCCGTGCATTCTCTCGGCGGTGGTTTCCGATGCTTCCAGTACCGACCGAATGACTTTCCCTCCGGGCGTGCGCGGAAGCTCCTCTCGGAACTCGAATCGGCGTGGCACCTTATAGGGCGGCAACTGCCGCTGGCAGTGTTTTCTCAACTCGGTACGAGTCGGATTCGATCCTTTGACCGGCACGATGTACGCCTTAGGGATTTCGCCCTTCATATGGTCTCTGGCGCCGATCACTACTGCTTCCTCGACGTCAGGATGCTGGCTCAGGACTCGTTCGATCTCCAGCGGGAATACCTTCATACCGCCCACCTTCATCATGCCGAACCGCCGTCCCTGGAACGTGTAGAAGCCGCCATCTTCTCGGCGGGCGATGTCGCCGGTGCGATACCAGCCTTCAAAGAAGGCACTCTTCGTTTCCTCCGGTCGATTCCAATATTCCCCCACCACCGCCGATCCTCTCACCCACAGTTCCCCTTCACCAGGACCCTGGATCGGATTTCCGTCGCCATCCATCAATTGCACTTCGTAGCCCGGGCAAGGTTTGCCCAGACTCCCTGGAACAGTATCGCCGATAGGAGGAGTGGCGATTGCGATCCCGGTTGTCTCGGTGCTGCCCCACACCGGCAGGAACCTCCTGCCAAACGTCTGTTCGAACTCCTCCACGAAAGACAGTGGCGAATCCATACCTCCGCTTTCCGGAGTCCTCAAGGAACTGAAGTCATAATCCGGAGAATCCGCCACACTCAGCAGCGACCGGTACATGGGGGTCACGCCCATCATGCAGGTGATGCGATGTCTGGTGATCGCTTCCGCGATGCTTCGAGGGTGGATCGAGTCCAGCAAGACAAATGATCCGCCCAAAAGCAAAGGACGAGCGAAGATTTCGTGAGGGTGGGTGTGGATCGGAAACATGCACAAATGCACGTCGCCGGAATGGAGTTTTAAAGCTTCCGCGGCGCTTCGCGCATTTTCCAGGATGTGACGATGGGTAGTGATAGCTCCTTTGGGGCGTCCGGTGGTTCCAGAGGTGTAATTCAAATAGGCTACATCTTCTGGCTGCACGAGATGTGACGGAGATACCACTCGCTGGCTTCTCATCACTCCGCCCAGTCCGTCTGATCCCTCAAGTCCCGACGAGAGTACCTTAGGCGGAGCTACCGGAAGCGCATGAGTTGCTCTTACGCGAGTGCGATTCACGTAAGTCGGAGACGTCACCGCAATGTGTGGCTCGGTTTCCAGAAGCACCGAGTCGAAATCCTGATCATTAAGCTGCGGATTGACCGGCACGAAAATACCCCCGGCTCGAACGGAACCCAGGAAACACAATACCGCTTCCGGCGACTTATCAAACACTCCCAACACCCGGTCGCCTGGTCGAAGTCCCGCCTCCTGAAGCAAATGGGCGCAACGCCACATCTCGTCGCGTACTTCCGCCCAAGTCCAGGCGCGGTCACGGAAGATCATCAGAGGGTCGTTCGGCGTCTTGACGGACCGATGCTCCAGCAGCCCAGAAAGTGTGTATGATAACGTCTCAGCCATGATACGGTGTTCCTGAATTCGCCGGGGGAGATTCTTCACTGCCCCCCTCAAGGGGGCTGGGTTCAGAATGACCAAACAGGGGCAAGCGATTGCAACGTTTTTTCCGCATATAGAATTACAATATACGAAACAAGTGCATTTTAATCAAGAGCATCGTGCTTTTTTTTCCAAATTCCGTACAAGTACGGGCTTTTCAACCGGATGTACAGCCTGCTGCACTCTCACGGCCTGGCAGCTCACGTAGGGGCTTAGCATGCTAAGCCCCTGCCTCTTTGCCCTCACCTTACAGAGTGAGGGTCGGAAACCTCCGAGTGATGGGAAGTACTCCGACCCTCTACACGTGCATCACCGGCATCTTGCCTGTTACTAACACCAGATTTCGTTGGTGTCAAACGACTCGTTTGACACCAGATTGCCTCCACCGGTTGGCGATCTCTGGTCTGGAGCTTGACTCACTTAATACTATGCGGGCGCTCGCCCTCGATGGGCTTGTCCAGATAAGCCAGGTAATAGTCGAAAATATGAGGAGCACAACCCGGGACCCAGACGATGTTCCCGATATCGCTAAGTTTGTAGTACAACTCTTCAGTGCAATCGCCGAAACAGAAGACTCTGGCGCTATGGCGTTCCACCACGGATGCCAATTGTTCGTCGGAGAAGTTCCGTCCCAAAACGACAGTCTCAACGCTGGATTTGAATCTCTCTTCCCGTGCCAAGCGATCCAGCGAATGCCTGAGCGCGGACTGGCACCCCACACACGCTGTATTTTCCAACACCTCAATATTCTCGTAGGTGCCTGCAGAGCCAAGCACCGCCCGTTGGAAGTTCCTCCTGACATCCGCGATTGCTACGCCTTCAAAATCGACGTCCATTAGATTGATAGTCCCAAAGCCAGCCTGGTGCGCCAGCCGAGTGGTGGCGACCTCGCCCGGATCGATCCCCATCATCGCGCTGCCTACCGCATCGACGGCGACGATATCTTCCGAGCCGATCAGGACGCCCATGTCAGGGACAGTGATACCATACAAAGGCGCCTGACCTTCCAACGCCCAAATACCGTCGATAATCGTCAGGTCCGGCTTCAAAACATATAGGAAATCCACCAACTTCTGATACAAGTCGTTGCGGTGATTCTGCAGCCTTTGCTCGTCAGTGACAAAACCGTACAGGTTCTTGATCCCCAGCGACACGGTAGTGTGCATATGGGTCTTCAATTTCGGCAGATTGACGATCACCTGATATCGCCGAGCCGTAATGGGGAGCAAGACATGCCGGAAGACAACGGCACGGGGATTCTCTATTTTGACCGCCTCTTCTTCATCGAAGGGCACGATGACGCCGCCATGTTCTTTGATCCAAGGCTCCAGTTTGGCTTGCTTAAATCCTGCGCGTGACGGCAGTCCCCAACCCGGCTTCTCACCAACTGCCACTTCGGCTGCGCCCCAATCCCGAAAGATGTCAATCAAAGCCAGAATCACCCTGGGATCGGTGGTAACCGCCGGCACCGTGTCAGGCTGCGGTCGGACCAGATTGGGCTTCAACAGCACCGACTTGTTCCGAATCCGCGTCGGATCCCAATCCAGGTGATCCAATAACTCCAGAAGACGATCTCGGAGGACTTGCAGACCCTTGTCAGAGAATCGATACGGAGATTCCGATGGTTCTGAGTACCTAACCAGTGCGACTTTGGATCTACTATTGGTCATTATGCACTCCAGATTATTGGTTAGGGCTCGTCAGAATCGGTTCGATCTCCACCAGACCCGCCAGGGAATCATCGTGTTGATCAAAGATCAATGCCTCGATTGTATCCATATTAGCGGTGCCCCACCAGTTATGGCTGGCATCGGCGTCCAGCGCAGAATAATGCGTCCAGCTCAATCCGGTGCCGATTTCGAACGCATTATAATGTGCCGTGGCGGTTGCGTTCCCTTCCACGCGAATCGTCTCGCTTTGCTTGACAAAGTTGTTACCTTCGAGATACGGAGATCCTGCCCTGATAATGATGCCGGTGTCGGTCCCCCGGAATTGGTTGTCCAATATCGCCACACTGTCCGGGATGTCGCACACGATCCCAATGCTGCAATTGGAGATAGCATTCCCCTCGATCGCCGCCAGAGCGATATTACCCTGCAAATGGATGCCTTGTCCGAATCCATCGATGGTGCAGTCGAGAACACTCACAAAATCGCCGCCCGCTATCCGAATTGCGATAGGGCTGAGCAGATTCAACGTTCGGCTGTTGACGAACTCGCAGCCAGAGATCGATATGTCCATTGCCGCATCACTTCTGATTCCCGCAGAATCACAATACAGAAACCGGCAATCCAGGAATTCCACCGCAGCGCTGTCGATGATGACTCCGACTGCCGCGTACATAATATCCACATCGTGCAATATGGATTGCTGTCCGCCGGAGATTTCGAGTCCTCTCCAGATGCCGGTATCCGATCTGACCGTGATTCTTTGGTTCGGCGTTCCGTACCATCGGGCTTCCCCCTGGACATCAATGGCTCGATTCCATTCCACAATAATCTCAGTGCCAGCTTCCACTTCCCAGACCACGCTGTCAGGAATCAACAGGTCATCAACTATCCGAAACGGGCTGTCTGCCGCCCGCCAGGTAGTATCCGAAGCGATTACACCGCCGACATCCATCGGCTCGCGCTCGCCCGCAGTCATCAGAGGATCGCCGTGGCAGCCTAGGAGCAGGGATGCTAACGTAGTGACAAAGAGGAATAGCGGAAGGCACTGCAGGTTATCAAGGATGACCCCCCTTTTGTTCCCCCCAGCAATAGCAGGGGGGAGAAGATGGATTCCCGCTTTCGCGGAAATGACATCGGTCGGCGTGCGAAGGGCAGAGATAAGCGTCGTCTGAGTCATCATCAGAACCTCACCTCCAGTCCCAGCAGGGGCAGGAAGGTGGGGAATTCCAACAGCTCTTCCCGGACGCGAATATCCCGTGACCAAATATAATCCACCGCATTGGCATGAGCCGTGGCGTTGATTATTTCCACGAACACGGTGGCGTCCAGCCCGAAAGGCACTATGTCATGAGCCGCCTTGAGATCCCACCGGAACGTCTCCGGCAGCCGGTCGGTTCCGAAAGGTCCATAGGTAGCAATCCAGTCTCGAGTGATCTTCGCTGCCGTGTTTGAATACACATAGACGCGCCCATCCACCGGCGAAATTGGGAAGCCAGTGCCGAAGAATAACTCGCTGGACAATCTCCAGTCGTACCGAACGCTCCATAGCAATGCACCTAACACCGTCCAGCGGCGATCCATCAAGGTCGGCTCCAGCATATCCTTGGCTTCCCGTTCCGAGACGCCAAAGGAGCCGCCCATCCAGCCGGTAATCGCACCTTCTCTGCGTCGTGCCAACACTTCGATGCCATTGGCATAGCGTCGGATCCCCTCGTAGTCGTGCTCGCGGTCATGCAAGTACCCAGTGACTTCCCACGACCAACTGCCGCGATGCACTTCAATTCCCGCCGACCATTGGGTGGCATCATACAGAGCCGTATCCACCGGCTGGGTGAATGTTCCCCACGACCCTTTGAGAATCACAGCCGGCGTCAGGTAGTAGCCTAAGGAGACTCTCGGGTTGATTCGATACAAGTAGTAGCCGTGACTCTGGATAGCACCGCCGTCTAATACCTGCCATCCGTAGCCGTCGGCACGAACACCGGCAGCAGTGTGCAATTGCCCCCACTTGACCTGAGCTTCCGCGAAGCCCGCTCCGTACACGTCACGGAGGGTGCCGGACAACTCCGCCTTGGCGACCGGGTCCCGACGATCCCCTTCTTCGGTTTCAACGACTCCTCCAAAAACGAATCGCCCGCCGGAGGACACCAGGACAGTATTGTCTGCCCTGATCCCGACGCGGCGGTTGTTCCAATTCTCCTCCGAGCGCAAATCGACATTGAGGAGGGATTCCCGGGTCTCCCACCCATAGACAACCATGCGACTGAACCAGCCGGCGGCAGGTGTCCATGACCAGCCCAAACCTCCAGCCAGCAGCTGATTGCGGTGATCCAGAATCCCGGTAGAACTCGACGATTCCAATCGGTCGCTGGATACCAGGTAGGTCAACCTGAGGCGATGGTCGCGACCGGCATCGATGCGTAGCGATCCTTGAGCATCACGAATGGTGGGACGCACGAACCGATCCCGAAACGTCTGCTCCAGGAATCGATAGACGCCGGGATCGTAATTCAGCCGCACCCCGCTCACCCAATGCACCGATTCCGCAATGGGGACTTCCCAGCCCAGATTTCCGGTCAAATAGGTCAAAATCACCGATCCCTGGAGCTCATCGGCGTCGCTGTCCTTCGATTCCACTTGTAGAAGCCCGCCCAAGGCTCGTCCGTAATTGGCAGGCATCCCGCCCTTCCACAGCTCAAAGCGGTCGGTCACCAGAGGATTGAATATGGAAAGGCTTCGCGACAGCAATCCGAAATGGGTGGGACGGGGCAATGAGATTCCGTCCAGGAGCACCCTCATCTCGCTCATATCCGCACCCCGCACCGACCAATCGGCGTCATCCGGATTCCTTGCCACCACGCCCGGGATCAGCGTCATCGCCCGCAGCGGGTCTTCGGTTCCTCCGGGCAGGGCGGATACTTCGCTGCGCCGAACAATCATCCGTCCCGACGTCGCCTGGTCCTCGATCCGTTCCCGGTCTATCACCAGCTCCACGCCCTGAAGCTCCAGGATGTCCTCCTTCAGGACCACCAACAGCGTCGAAGTCTTGGCTTCGGAAACCACGACCTCCAACGTGTCGGTAAGGTATCCCAGGTGGCTGAAGACGAAGGAATAGGAGGATGGGGGTAATCCCGGGATATTGAATCGTCCCTCGGTGTCAGTAGCGGCGCCGTAGCGATGAGTAACCGACATCACATTGACACCGGCGATCGGATATCCTCCTGGATCCACGACCCGACCTGCGATATTTCCCGTTTCGGCGCTTGCAGTGCTGCAGATCAGAAACAGAATCGCAACCAGGGTCACACGGGCTTCCAGCCCGTGTCCTGACATGGGCAGGATGCCCATGCGACGGGACAGGGAAACGTTAGGATGAAAGCCAGATCTCCGGGACTTTCCTGGTGATTTCGAATTCTTCACGGGGATAGCGCCTGAGCTTTTGAGGACCCTTCTTGCGAGCCCATTCAACCATCTTTCGAACTTCGGTTTCCAGGTCTGCCTTGGGCTCGAAGTCAAGCAATTCTCGAGCCCGGCTGATGTCCGAATAGGCGATGTCAACCTCGAAGGGGCGATGGGGGTGAAAGATGGGCGAAAAGTCAGATTGAAATGCGTCGAGCACCAGCCGCGCGATATAATTGATGGTCACGGGGCGGTCGCTTCCAAGATTGATGATTTGCCCGAAGCACCGGGGATCGAATCCCGACTTCGCCAGCACCGGAGCCACATCCGAGATATGAGTAAAGGCACGCTGCTGTTCGCCGTCTCCGAATATGACTGGAGGTTCGCCTTTCATCAGCCGATTGATGAATATCCCGAGCACATTGCGATAAGGAGACCTTAGATCCTGCCGGATGCCATAGATGTTGTACGGGCGCAAAATCACATAATTGAAGCCAAATTCCTCGCCGTACAGCTTGAGAAGCCGCTCAACCATTGCTTTGCCGATGCCATACGGATCCACCGGCTCCAATCGATCATCTTCCCGGAATGGCGGTCGGGGATCGGCGCCGTAGGCGGCGATACTGGATGTGAAGACGATGGTCTCAACACCGGTTTCCACGGCTGCAGTCAGCAGCTTCAGAGATGACAAATAGTTGTTATAGGTATTCTTATACGGCATGAATACGGACAATCCCTCCGCGGGATGAGCCGCCAGGTGATACACGACTTGCACGCCCTCCAGGTCGCGGAGTTGCAGCGCATTGACGTCCTTCTGGACGAAATGTGCCTTGGGATGGATATTCTCGCGGTACCCGCCGGACAGGTCATCGATCACGGTCACGTCGGCACCGCTGCTTATCAGGTAATCGACAACGTGACTGCCCACAAATCCCGCCCCGCCTGTCACCAAACAGGTCTTGCCCTGTAATTGCATCTAATATGTCCCTTCTATCTGCTCGCGGAGAACGGTCATTCGTGCTATGGGCATCCCGCCCACGAAATTCCCTTCCCCGAGCAATTCCAATGTGCTGTCAAACGGGACGTTTGACACCACTGCAACGGTAAGATAATGGGGTCTTACGCCTTGCGATTATGAGTAGAAAAAATCCCCCGGTGGTTGCCCTCCGGGGGATACATGGAGATCTATTCACGCACAGAGAATGGGAGGCCGCAATCGGTAATTACTTCAAGTACACCATCTTCCGAATTGCATTGAAATCACCTGTTTGCAACCTGTAGATATAAACACCCGTTGCAACTGCGGTTCCGAAATCGCTCATGCCGTTCCAGATCACATTGTGCAACCCAGGCGCGGACTGACCATTCACCAAGGTCCGAACCAACCGCCCCTCGGTATTGTAAATGCTCAACACTACATGACCGGTCACCGGAACATTGTACGAAATGACCGTCGAGGAGTTGAACGGGTTGGGGTAGTTCTGCGCCAATGAATAGGTGATCGGCGTCATGTTGGGGGAATCCTCGATCCCCAGAGCGACTTCGATCACGTCATGGTAATAGTGGACAATGCTGCTGTTATCCGGTTCCGACACGCAGTTGATGTCGAACGCCACCGATTCCGCATGGGGCAGGGTCAAAAGCGCGAAGTATCGGGTTTCGACTACGGTCCCCTGCGTCCAGTTGTTGCCATCAGCACTGTCCGACCACTCCGTGATCCGGATATTGCTGAAATTCCCGTTGACCTCCATGTGGTACAGCACAGCGCCCACCGGCAGATCTGGATGGTTCGATGCCGTGACAATACCCTGGATGCTGGCACGGTTCTGCGCTGGGGTCACCGAAAACACCCGCAAGTCATACGCCAGAGTGTACAACCCGCCTGCCATGATCGCATCGCCGTCACCGACCGTCTGATTGGGGGACATGGATCCGTACGCGATCGTCCCTTGACTGATTGTCGTGTACACCGAATCGCAGTCCAGCTCGCCGTAATCCTGTACGAAATTGAACGTGACTTCCGTGGTTTGACCCACATTGTGATTGCTGAGCGTGACGCCCACGACTGGCGAGAAATCCTGAGCCGACGCGGCAAATACTACAATCAACATGGCGGCTAACGCCATACAGAGTACATTAATGACCTTCATTCAAGGCCTCCTTTCTGTGACTTTTTTCCCGTAACGATAGAATATAAACAAATCTGAGCGTATTGTCAAGCAAAAAAGCACGATCCTGCCAAATTTTGTCGCTCAAGCAAAATACAGCACTAATTCCTTGTCCAATCAACCGTCGCGTGATCCACCATCTATCTACGTTCCATAATAACAATGAGCTATAACACCTGGCTCCCTATATGATCTGATGACTCAGTCTTGTCCCAGGAGAGGATTTTGGGTCCTATCGCGGATTTTCCATCCGTTGAGATTCCCAGATTTCGAAGATTTTCGCCAAGACTTCCTGCTTTTTTCTGGTCATTTCCGCCTTGGTCGAAGACGTGAGTGTTCCGGCTCCGGCACCGACATGCCCGTCCCCCAAATTCAACTCACGGAGAATTTCTCCCACGTCCTTGCCGTGCATTCTGCCGTTCATGTTCAGCGACAGGGACATGGAGATCGACAGGTCGTTGGATCTGACTCCGTGCTGGTACAGGGGCTGAATTTCCAAGAATGCCAGCGCCTGAGGAAAATCCAGCAGCGCCAGATTCTTGATGATCTTCTCACGCACATGCAAGCCGGTCATATCCAGGACGACGATTTCGCAATCCCGGTCCTCGGGCAGAAACGAGGAGATCTGCCGGATGATCTGGCGCATCCACTGCTCCTGCTTCTGGGACTGAGCAACCCGCTCAGCGATCCAGGGCTCCTTGGAAGCTGCCTCGAGGGAGGTGTCTCGCAGCAGTGTGACCAGATTGCGCAGGAATCGGAGCTTTTCCCGCGTGGTGCCGGGGGCTTTGATCGCCCAATCGATGCGCTTGGCGGGAGTCTCCCGCCGCCAATCCTCCACCGAAGTGTACCCGAAGGAATCGATGATGTCAGCTTCCTCCGCCAGCACCCGGAAATCATCGGGCAAAGATTCCTCTTTCGAAAAGTGATCAAACACTACCCGGCAGCACGACAGCTTGTCGGCAAATGCGCCCGGAATTGCGCGAGGATCGATGCCGCGAAGTTGTACCTCAGCGAGATTTCCGGCGTGATGATCGAACCACAAACCTGCCACCAACGGATACGGAAGATCGCAGATAATGTCCCTATCCGTCACCGAGATCTCGGACCGGGTGATTGAATTGGGTCCCGCAAAGACCACTGTGTCAATATCATACATGTACGAGCAAATGGCGGCTGAAGCCACGCCGTCGAAATCGTTGTGAGTGATGATCCTTTCGAAATCGCGTTCCACAAATGCACCCCGGAGAATAAGGCACGGGCAAAATGCCCGTGCTATAGGTCGTGCAACAGCCAGTTTCGTGCTGCGAAGTGTCCTCACCCTGCGGTTAGAAAATCCGTTGGGTTACGGGCATAAGCCCCAACCCAACCTACGCTGCAATGCCGAATAGGTCAAACGCCGTTTGGGTGCAAACCTCTCCCACCTGTTCCGTCGGCACCCTGTGTATTTCCGCCAATTTCTTAGCGACGGACAAGACCATCACCGGCTCCGACCGCTTCCCTCGATGAGGAATCGGCGCCAGAAACGGGCAATCAGTCTCCAGCATCGTCTTTTCCAATGGAATCTGCGCAGCGATGCCGGGCAGAGGAGAATTCTTATACGTAATGTTGCCAGTGAAGGAAATATGGAATCCGCGGCGAAGCACCTCTAGGGCGAAATCAGAATCCCCGCTGAAGCAATGGAACACGCCGCCCCGGTTGGGGATTCCCTCGTCATCCAGAATTAACAAAATGTCGCGGTGAGCGTTCCGAGTGTGGATTACCAGAGGAAGATCGTGCCGTTTCGCCAGGTCGATCATTTCCCGGAACGTCTGCTGCTGCATCAGACGCGGAGACAGATTGCGATAATAGTCCAAGCCGACTTCGCCCACCGCGACGATCCTGGATTGTTGCCCGGGGACGACCCTCGATTCGGAAATAAGGCTTTCCAATTGTCCGATGGCGTCCGGAGTCGCACTCTGAGCCTCGTGAGGATGGAATCCGACTGTGGCGAAAATCTCCGCCCTTTGCTTGGCAATCTGCACCGCCCGCCTGGATGTCGGCAAATCGATCCCGATATCGATCATCAATACCAGACCCGCCTGGACGGCTCTGTCAATGACGGCATCACGGTCGCTGTCGAATTCGGAAAAATCCATATGAGTGTGCGTGTCGCTCAAAATCATCATTGGTAGCGTAGGGGCTTAACATGTTAAGCCCCCTACAGGACAACCCTCGCGGACTCACCACAGGCGGTCGGTAATCGTCCCGGGATAGTAGGAATCCAGAATTCGATCAAAAGAAATTCCCGTCCTTGCCAGGGCAATCCCGCCAAGTTGACACATGCCCACGCCATGACCCCATCCACCACCTCGCAGCCGAAATCCGCCGTCACCACCATTACTTTCCACCACAAACATCGAGCTGGGCAGATGGGTGCGAGACAGCAACTTGCGAATCGCCAACTCTCCTCGGATGGTCGCCTCGCCTTCCGATCCGACCAGAAGAAGTCGAGTAATCCGCCCGGAAGCACCACGAGTCAATGGGCGCAGCTCCCGGATCGTGGCAAGATGCGTACCGCCATTTGCACAGCGCAGTCCCCCCTCAGTCGCCGGCGCATTCAACACTTCTTCCACCTGGTCCGCCAGTTCCTTCGCCTGCCATTCCTGCTCCCATCGGAACAGATTCTTGGCATGCTCCAGCGAATTGGGGTACTTGTGTACTTTGGGATTGCAATAAGCGTTGTAAGCCGGATCCAGAACCTCTTCAACGGTGGCGGCTTCTTTGCCACGTCCGCCGCCGCACGACCTGGACACAAGATACGGAACCGGCTCTCCGCCCCACACGTCGGAGTAATTTTCCGACTTGCCGCCACAGATCTTCGAATAACGGCAATCCGCCGGTCGATATCCCATCACTCGCACCAGTCCCCGCATCGACTTCAGCACTCGGGTAATCTTCTTGTCAATCACATCCGTGCCATAATAGCACTGGCAATGGTCCTCGGCGCACAAGTCAAACGGATCTGCGCGATGATGCCGGGAAACGGTAGCAAGGACGGTGGAGCGTGCAGCCACGCACTGAGCCTTCAAATATTCGTCCGGTGCGCCCAGACTGGCTTCCGACGACGTCACCGATTCCAAATACGACTCGATCGGCAATTCGTTGACGACGGTGATCCCTTCCGGATCATCTCCCATGAGCATCAGTTTTCCGACGTAGCGTACCGTCTTGCGATGTTCCCAATGGAACTGCTTTCCGATGATCACATCGTAGATGGAGAAATAGGACTTGCTGCTTAGCGGTTCGATTCGAATCAAGGGGTCGCGAAACAGCTCGTCCCCGATTCGAACTTCGACCGCACCCGCCGGTTCCGTGCTCTTCAGGCGGTCGCCAGGTTCCACCAGGGGCCAAAATAGGTCCGGCTTTGCCTGGACTCGATCCGACAATTCACGGCTCCATTCCCGCGACGCCTCTCCGGCTTCTTCCAGGCTGCCATAATCGCCGGCGACCACCCATCGAGTCCGCGCATCCCACGTCTTGCCACGAATCGACCACAGCCGACCGGCTTCCAAAATCGAGAGGTTCCCGTCCACCCCGATCTTCTTCAACACCGGCAGCCAGCGAGTGATCGACTCGGTGGAGAAGAATTCCGACAATTTGACCGTATACCGTCGCCGGGAGGTATGCTTGCATCCGAGGGGAGAGAATCGGAACTTCAGATGCAGGTCGGCAATCCGTCGGGAGCCGAATCGCCCCATCCCGGAACCCGTGGTGACAGACCACTGCCCGTGGAGGTTGACCAACACTTCCGGAACAGCTTGCAGCAAACCAATCCGAACGGTCGGTTCGCCGTTCAATTCGCCCTCATGGGCGTCACCGTCGAATGAGTCCAATGACATAGGCATAACACGAAAAGAATATTATACATAGAATTAGAAGTACGATTAGAAGCCACAGAATCCCCCATTGACCGGTCAGAACGAACAGCGAAACCGGAGCCACGCCGACCGCAGCCACAATTCCCAAATACAGGAACACTTTTGACAGCGCTCGATAATATCTCCAACTGCGTCTTCGGTCTCGGTTAATGATTCGAGTCATCGATCCTCCCACTGTGTTTCCCCTATGCCGATTTCCGAAGATCTCAAGGGAACTCGTGTCTGATTCGAATATGCGATCTTCGGGTGATGGCATCAAGATGGATGCCGGAGCAAGTACATCAGAATGGCTGCAGCCACTGCCACGTTGAGAGAGCCGACTCCTGCTCCGGGTTGCCCGAGAACCACCCGCTTGTGACAGATGGCACGCAGGTCCGCAGGGATCCCTTCCGCCTCATGCCCGATAATCAGAGCGGTTTTCCCGTGCCGGTGCAGAATTTCCGCAACCGGTGTATCGCCATTGGAATCCAGAGCCCAGAGTTGCACGTCCCTGGCTTTCAAAGCGCCCAGATTGTCAGCCAGGGTCGCCGATCGCTGCAGCTTCAGATGGAACAGGGAACCCATGGAACCCCGGACCACTTTGGGATTCCAGGGATCCACTGATCCGTCCCCGATCCAGATCGATCGGATGTCGAACGCATGCGCCGTCCGCAAGATGGTGCCCAGATTGCCCGGATCGGACAGAAAGGGAATGACCATTAGGATATCCTCATCACTCTCGATCCAGTTTGATGAAGCCTCGCGGCAGATTCCGACGGCGATGACTCCTTGAGGATGCTCCTGAGAGGACATTCGCTCCACTGCGCCAACGGGCACCTGCTCCACATCTACCCGGTTTCGGCGGCACATTTCCCAGACGCGCTTGCCGGCATCGGAGTCCCGGATTTCCGAGGTCAAGAACACCGTCTCAACTGGATATCCGACACGAAGCGCTTCCTCCACGCACAACAAGCCTTCGATCAGGAACCGCCTGCGTTCCCGTCGAATCCTGGCATGCTCCAGGGCAGCAATCTCGCGAATCTGCCTATTCGTCAGCCCAACCACGTTCGAATCCAACCTTGCACCAGTTACACCGTTCCTCGAGAAGCCCGGGCGCCCATGGCACGTTGCCGCTGACCTGCTTCGGCTCGTAATCCTCCGGTAAGGATTAGCGCTGCCGAGCACGCGGCAGCGACTACCAACAATGCCGCCCCAAGCCACGGACTACCCAGCAGCACTTTCCCAATCCCGAACATCAAAGCGAAGAGTCCGACGGTTCCCATCACACACCAGGCGATTACCCGGGCAACTTCTCCTTCCGCAGCGGTTACCGTCGCCGTGTCCAAGGTGGCTCTGACTGGTTTCCAGGCACCCCAGGGTCTTGTCCGGCGGCAGAATTCGGCAAGCTGCTGCAACGGGACCGGCGGAGTCGCATAAGTCACCGCCAACCAGACCACTGCCGAGCCGAAAGCCGTGATGGTGATGATCGCCGGATAGGAGACTCCGGCATCGGCGTACTTATTCAACAGGTACAGCGTCGAGGAGATCACAGTGGATGCGATCATGGCGCTGATTTCGGTCCAGGCATTGATTCTCCACCAGAACCAACGCAGGATGTACACCGCTCCGGTGCCGGCTCCGAACGCCAGTATGAACATGAAGGCTGCCCGTACCGAATCGATGAAGAGCGCCACCAAGACGGTCAAGGCGGACAGGACCAGTACGGTGACCCTGGATGCAACCACATAATGGCGGTCGCTGGCGTCTTTGGTGACGAACCTTCGATAGATGTCGTTAATAACGTAGCTGGCGCCCCAATTCAACTGGGAATTGATGGTGGACATGAATGCCGCCACGAAGCCTGCGATCATCAATCCCAGCCATCCCGCCGGCATAATATCCATCATCAGTTGCGGATACGCCATTTCGGGGTCTGCGATCACGGGATACACGATCAAAGATACCAGGGCGCACAGGATCCAGGGCCACGTCCGAATCACATAATGAGCCACGTTGAACCACAACAAACCCCACATGGCATGTTGCTCGTCTTTGGACGCAGACAGCCTCTGGATGATCTTACCGCCCCCATCACTATTCAAATACGCCCACCATTGTACAAAAGCGTATACCGCCAGAGCGACTACCGCTGGAGTCCAGAATCCCGCTTCCCAGATGGAAGTATGAACTGGCGGATGGGGGAAAACGGTCACCAGGTCGTGCGAGACCGACTTGACCAGGGAAGACAAACCTCCCACATGGCGCACCGCGAAAAAAGCGAATATGATAGCAGAACCCTGGGCGATGATGTACTCGATGAAGTCAGTGAATATCACGCCCCATAGCCCCGAGGCATAGGTGCAAACGAAGACGACACCTCCGGCAATAGGCAATGTGACTTCTTCCGGTAAGCCGGTGACCGCCTTAGCAACTTTTCCCATCCCTCGTAGCACCATCGCCATGGCGATGGTATTAACGGGAACTGCCAGCCAGAAACCTCGAAATGCCCGAAGCCATCGTGCGGAGCGACCGGAATATCGCAATTCCGTCAGCTCCACATCGGTCACTACGCTGGCTCGGCGCCACAAGCGCGACAATGCAAAGACCGAAAACAGCCCGGACACCCCCAGACCCCACCACACCCAATTCGCCTGTATGCCTCCGGTCCGGGTCCAACCAGTCACCAACAGCGGTGTATCCACCGAAAAACTGGTCGCGACCATCGAGGTCCCTGCCAACCACCACGGAAGACTGCGACCGCTTAGAAAATATTCCTGAGTGCTCCGCTGGGCGCGGCGAGTGTACGCCAACCCCACTACCAACACCACTGCGATATAGATGACGATGATAGACCAGTCCAGGATCGACAGGGTCAACGAATGGAACTCCTCTCCTCAAGATGGCAGATTGTGGTGACGCTGGAGATTCGGAAGTGAGGTTGTCGTCGTGCTATAATATAAGCAATTATTTTCAAAACGCAACCGTAAAATCACAGCCACGAAAATTTTTTTGTGCTTTGGCTCTATCGCTATATTGCCTATTGACAAAGCCTTAGAAAATTTCGGGTCTTTGAGAGTCTCCTGTTGATATTGTGGCGGATTTTGATTATATTAAAGGAGCGCGCGCAAGACCGGGAAGCTCTGTGGTGGAGTACCTGCGTCGTCATTTCAAGGGCAAGAAATCATGAATAGGCAGTTACGACTGATAGGCGGCAGCTTCCGAGGGCTGATTTTCGGTGTGATGTGGTTACTCGTGACGTTGTGCATGGTACCGGCGACGAGCCGGGCTGCGATCAATCGGGGACCCTACTTGTCGTTCGTCAATGACCCGAATCACTGCATAGTAGTCAGTTGGGGGACAGGATTGCCGTCGGCTGGGATCGTGCAGTTTGGGACCGGCATTCCCTATTCCGATGTGGCGGTTGAGGCAACCTCAGACACCTTGCACCATGTGGAACTCAGCGGGTTGACGGGAAACACACATTATTATTATCGCGTGATATGCGATTTGGACACGGCGACTGGCGATTTCTGGACCGCCCCCACGCCCTCACAGGCTTTCGAGATCATCGCCTATGGCGACAGTCGAAGCAATCCCACCGTCCATCGCACCGTTGTCGATCGGTATATGCAGTACCCGCATCGACTGATCCTGAGCACCGGCGACCTGGCGTACCATGGGGAATTGTGGGAATTCGACGCCTACTTATTCCAACCGGCAGCCACCGCCATGATGACGTCACCCTTCATTTCCATCGTCGGTGGTCATGACTCCGACCCGTGGAACACACCGCCCAATTTCACATTCACGAACTATCAGACCCTCATGGAATTGCCCGGGAATGAGCTCTATTTCAGTTTCGACTACGGTCCGATGCATGTGATCGCATTGAATTCCGAAGTGGCATGGCAGTATGGACCGCAGACGCCGGAAACTCAGTGGATTGAGGCGGACTTGACGGCGACGAATCAGCCTTACCGAATCGCGATCTTCCACATGCCGCCGTACACCAGCGGAACCGGCAATCCCAACAACATGGGAATCCGGCAATATTGGTGCCCGATTTTTCGACAACATCACGTGCAAATGGTTCTCAATGGGCACCAGCACTTTTACCAACGATGCGAGCCGGGTGATGGAATCAAGTATGTAATTACGGGCGGAGGTGGAGCCGGGCTGTACACTCCCACTTTCGATTCCAGCTACGTAGTCGCGGCGGCTCAAGCCTACCATTTCTTGTGGGTCGAGGTCAATCCCGATTCCATTCACGTCACTGCCATCGATACGGCTAACACAGTATTGGATGAGTTCAGCATTCTCCCCTGGACGCCCAATGTGCCTGCGCAAGTTCGGTTTGTCACCATGCAACAGGCTCCCAGCAGCAGCGTTCAATTGACGTGGAATGCGGTTCGGCAGAATACAATGGGTGATCCCATTGTGGTGGACCAATATCACATCTATCGCGACCCGGCGACTCCTGATTTCGCGCCCGATTTGCTGCATTTTCTGGCTTCCACACCGGACACCACCTGGACGGATATTTCCGTGCCGCCGGACATGATCCATGCTTTCTACAAAGTGACCGCAGTTTTGTTGAATCCATGAAGGGCACCTCCGGCGTCATTGCGAATCCCTCGGCAAGGGATGTGGCAATCTTGGGTGGCGAGGCAATCAACCGCCGGCTTTTTACCGAAACGCTAAATTATTTTTCGCAAAGCGAAACAAAAAATCACCTTTCGCAACATGCCTTCTTTTCGACAAGCCAGTGAACGCCGCATTCCGCTTGACGACATCGAGGAGACCTTCTACAAGTCATCTGGTCCTGGCGGGCAGCGCAAAAACAAGCGGGAAACCGCTGTCCGAATCCGCCATATTCCTACCGGCATCACGGTGGTCGCCACCGAACACCGTTCTCAGGCGAAGAATCGTCAACTGGCGATGGAACGGCTGAAGGAAAGACTGCGCGCCCGCAGCCGTCGCCGAAAACGCCGTATTCCCACCCACATTCCTCTCACCGCCAAATCCCGCATCTTAGAATCCAAACGCCACCGGGGGAAATTGAAAATCTACCGAAGCAAGATCCATATCGAAGAATGAGCCTCCGCAGGGCATGACCGGATCAGCAGAAGAAACCTCATTTTTCTCTTGACTTTATTGGTTTTTTTTTACATTCCGCTGGCATTTCCTTCCAAAACATCCTGACATCTTTTCCTGGTGTGGAAGTCATTATTTCTTGAAGAGGAGGCGATTATGGGATGGGTTAGAATATGGTCGCAGATTCTTTGCGGTGTGCTTTGTCTCTTGCTGATCGTATGCGGCTGCCCTTATGCCCAAGAATACCATGAAGAGGTATTTATGGAATTGCTGGTGCAACGCGATGAGAATGGCTAGTTGATGGGACCGACAGCTATTGGCGTTGACTTTGAGGGCAACTTCAGCTATTTGCAGGGCGATCTCTTGAGCACCTACAATTTTCAGGGTGATAGGATCCGCGTCGCTCTGGTTCAACCTGGCATGGACTTCTGTTACGACGAACAGGGCAATTTCTATATCTCTTGGAATTGTTCGGGCGAAGTTGTGATTCGAAAATACAACCAGAGAGGAGACCTGCTGGGTGAAATGACCAATGAGGTCAATCCGGAGGGTCCTCAGGACATGAGGAACATCATCCTGGACGAGAAGATCAGCTACCTCCCGCATACTGGTTTAATCCTCAGCGGGGGTGGCTGGGGGTATATTCCCATCGATTTTCGGAATGGCAAGTTTCCCGATATGACCGCGATGAGACACCAACGCCAGGATATGTACACGTCCGCCAACGCCCATTCAACACGGAATCGAATAAACCACGAGACGATAGATCTAACGATTTTCAAGAACGGTGAACCACCCGAGACATTGCGGTTTGAGGGACGCAAGACGGTGAACGTGGCAATTGTGTATTCACTGGACACGCAGCATCAGTATTACTATGTCTACGATTACAATGCTGACAAAGAAAAGCGCATCCGCAAGATAGTGAAGTATGACGGTGACCGACTCATTTTTTCAACTGACGAGCTTCCGATAAATAGGATAGATTTTCACTACGTGAACGGCAAGAAGTTTGTGGCAGACTCCAAGGGGAACATCTACTACTATTCGGGAGATTCGGGAGGTATCAGGATTCTACGTTGGACATTAAAGTAGGGTAAAGCAATACAGGAGACCGGTCATGAGAAAAATGGCGACTGCGTGGTACATTGTCATCCTGCTGGCCAGAAGGTCAGCATGCAGCGACCCGCCTCCAGAGTACGACGGATCTTCGGTGGCAATGATTTTGGAAGGGGTATTCCGTATCGGATACCCTTTTATTTATGGAAATTCCTTGACAAATCCACGCCTTTTTTGTACATTTCCTGCCGATGGAGAAGCTGAATCCGTCGGGTGAGGACACCCAACGGCACGCTCTACAGCACCCACGATTCCTTCCGAAATCCCTTGACAAAACGCCTGCTTTTTCTTATTTTTACTGTCGGTGAAAAAGGTATTCTTAAGGTGAGGGCACCCGACGGCACATCACCGATAACACATCAAGTCTGGTAGACGAGGGCGTCTGCCAGCACGACTTGGATTTGACGGCACAGAAAATATTCGGAGGAAAGGTATGATTAAATTATTGGTAACAGACGGCATGGCACAAGGTCCGGTGCAGAAATTGAAAAAAGCCGGATTCCAGGTGGATGAACAACATTGCGAACCGGATGATTTGAACAAGGTCATCGGCAACTACGACGTGGTGGTGGTTCGGTCGGCGACCAAGATTCGCGTGCCCCAGATCGACGCTGGAGCTGCCGGAGATTTGAAGCTGATTATCCGAGGCGGCGTGGGGGTGGATAATATCGACGTGGATCATGCCAAGGCAAAAAATGTCAAAGTAATGAACACGCCAGCGGCATCGTCGGCGTCGGTAGCGGAACTCGCGGTGGGCATGATGTTCTCGATAGCTCGAAATATCCATACCGCTCATATCACCATGCGGGACGGGCAATGGGAAAAGAAGAAATTCTCGAAAGGATTCGAACTGGCGGGCAAATCGTTAGGGATCATCGGCACCGGTCGAATCGGGATCGAAGTCGCCAAACGATGCCACGGATTGGGCATGGGACCGATTTTGGGATACGATATGTACATCGACCATGTGGACTACCCAAATCTGAAGCTGGTTTCGAAGGAGGAAGTGCTGAAAAAATCCGACGTTATCTCCCTGCATATTCCTCATGCCAAAGGGGAACCATACGACATCGGCGAAAAGGAATTCGGCATGATGAAGGATGGCGCAGTGTTGATTAACTGCGCCCGAGGCGGTTCGGTGGATGAGAAAGAACTGTTGAAGGCACTGGATTCCGGCAAGGTCAAGGCGGCGGGGATTGACGTCTATGAAGAGGAGCCTACGACGAACGAGGCACTCAGGAAACATCCCAACGTGGTGTTGACACCGCATATCGGGGCTTCCACGGTGGAAGCGCAGGATCGGGTGGGGGATGAAGTGGCGGAGATCGTTATGGCGGAGTACAATAAGTAGCATCCTTGGAGTGCGTAGGCTTGCCTGCGCTTCAATTGCCTTGGGGCTTGCCCCGGGCTAAACTCCAAACAGGAGCCAATGGTACGAATCCTTGAAGCATAGCGGGAAGCAAGCTTCCCGAGCCAAGGCGCAGGCAAGCCTGCGCACTCCAAAACAAAAGCCCCGAAAGGGGCTTTTCTATTGATCGCTGCAACGCCATATAAAAGTCTACGTAATTCCCTTTCCTGAAAAGATTTGTGGCTATACGGGAAACACAAATCAGAACGCATAGCCAACTCGAAGAGAAAACATGGGCTCTATGGTGCGTGATGCAGGGAAAAAAAAGATGCGCATCAGCCCCAAGAAAAGCCGGGCATCCACAAGGATTTTGCCTTTACCCGCAACAAAGTCCAGCCCTCCGCCTAAGATTATGCCCATATCCACAGCACGATCCCATCCGCCGAAACCACCGGTGTGACCCAGGGCCCTGCTTTGCACATATAGAGTGAGATCCGGACCAATGAACAGACTTGGTTGTGGTGTTCCTGAACCTATGAGAAATTTCCACAGCAGAGGCATTTCCAAACAGTCCATGCGCACTTTTTCTTCATAGGAGGTATATCCAAGCCTGGATTCATGCAAGTACTTTTTTGTGAAGCCCCTGATGGCATAGTAGAACTCCGGTTGAATGGCGACCCGGTTGCTGATATAATGTGTCAAGAAGACCCCGATAACCAAGCCAACGCGATTGTTCACGCTGACGCGAGATGCAGAACTTGCACCTGTATAAATGTGTTTGTCGAAGTCTAATCCGATTTTCAATCCCCACTCGTCCCGTCCGCCAGCCAGGGATACCTCGTAATCGCTTGCTATGATTAGGACTACTGCAAGCACGGTCAAGAGAAACCGTTTCATCTTCTCATCCTCCTCGTTTGATAATCCATTAACATTGCGCGTTAACTGAAATTCCAAATGTGGCGATCTATGTGCAGCACCCAAGTCTACCTGTGCATAGGGCAAGGTCTATGCCTGTGTTGTATGTCAATAATATCTAGGGAATTATCTTGCGGAGGAGAGGGAAGTTCTGTATGACGGAGTGGACAGTAGTACACTTGAATGAACAGAGGGGACAATGCCACTCAGAATTATCTCAGCAGGGGTCGGGAAGGGGGAGCCACAGAGACCAAGCGGAGGTTTTCAAAAGATTTCTTGATTAGTCAGGTGCCGAAGCGTGACTTCTGCACGAAATACGGCGGCAGCAAGCTGCCGCAATCCAAGGGAAAAGCCCCGTTCGGGGCTTTTCATTTTCTCGGCAAAGTCACAGTGCTAGGTGGGGACATCCGATACCACACTTGAATGTCGGGTTTCAAGGGAACCCGACCTACTTCTATTTCAACAGCACCATTTTGCGGATGTGAGTGAAGGCGCCGGTTTCCAGGTGGTAGAAGTAAATGCCCGATGATAAGGAACTGGCATCCAACATCGCCCGATGAGCGCCGGCTTCCTGGTATTCATCAACCAGAGTCACCACCTTCTGACCCAATACATTGTACAACGCTAACTTAACCGCACCGGCTTCCCTAAGGCAATACGGAATGGTCGTGATTGGATTGAAGGGATTGGGACAGCTTTGACCGAGTGAATATTCGTAGGGTTTTAGAAATCTAATGTTTGCCAGAGAATCAAGGCTTCCTCGAGTAGGTCTCAATGCAAAATTTTCCGTTACGAGGGCGCCCTCGGAAATTTTCACACCGGGTCGGTAATCCAAAGAATATCCTGGCGCAGTGCACGTAACGGTGTATTGACCTGTCAGCACCTCCAGAATAACATATTGACCCTGGTCGTTAGTCTGAGTCTCATAGAACGCTTGCGGAATGGCAACTGTCGCCCCCGGAATCGGTGCTTGCGAAGGATAAGTTGTCACAGTACCACAGATTCCGCCATACGCCAAGTTCTCCAGGTTGGTGAACAGGTAAGACCTACCATCCTGCAAATGAGCCGCCCCAGGAGCATACCCATCTGGCAGACCTTCATGATATGTAACTTCTAAACCATCAGTTTGGGTATGATTCTCAATACCCACTGTTGCGTATCCATTGTCAAGCTGATTGCCCATAATATTTGTTACAGTAAGGTACTGGAATTTAATCATACCGTCTCCAGTTCGGGTATGCCATATTGAAGGGTCATACAGAATGATTTCAAAAGTCTGCACAGGAACGGTATCTAATCGGTTTCTTACACGTGACCATTCGATAACTAAATACCTCTCCTCTTCATTGAAGTACCAACACACATGACCATAATTGTACGGCGGATTGACATTGACTCCAACAACCAAATCGTCCCAGAGCGCCGCCAGCATAGCATTCGGACCTAAGGGACCTGGAATTCGGTAATTTCGAAAGTCTGCAAACTGAGTTTGGTCTCCCAAAGCCGCCCAGCCATTGGAACAAATCGTTATACCATTTGCGCCTGCTTCGTAATCAACCCCGTACATTCGAAAATCAAAGGGCAGAGGAGCTGCAATAGATTCATCCAGGTCTTCGTCAAAATCTTCTAAATCGAGGTGGCTTCCTGGACCACCAAAACCGGGGTCGATTTCGACCCAATTGTATTGACCGTACTGAAGCTTTACATCATATCTTGGCTCTTCTTCTGTATTGTCATAGCAATAATAACCATAGGTATCTGGTCCGGTGGGGTCCTGCAAAGTGGGTGAACCAACCTCGGCAACAAAGGTGACCGTATCGCGAAATGGTGGTTGGGCATTTCCTTTTAAAGCGAGAATAAAAGCAACGGGATGCCCGGGAAAGGTTTCCAGGGGATTGCATTCAAGAATAAAACGAT
>Ga0299915_10000015_pt1:0-25000 | contig 131161 bp, 127 predicted proteins | sample RVTome_13_FD_200263 | JGI IMG/M metagenome (GOLD analysis project Ga0299915, IMG submission 200263) | Soil microbial communities from uranium-contaminated site in the Upper Colorado River Basin, Wyoming, United States - RVT92D227 (version 2) ...
AAAAATTCGGCGATCTTGGCGGTCTGGGAACGGAATGCAGCGATTTCTTCCGGGGAAGCCGTAAAGAGCTTGTTGTAGGAATATTTAATGTGAAGGCTCGGCTGCCGGGAAGAGAGCGAGTGCCCCAGCGCAATGAGCACCGGTTTGCCCTCCGACACCTTTATTTTTTGAGCGGCATCAAGCAATTCTCCCAGAGAGAGGGCAATTCGGTTGGAGGCCCCCCATTTGTTGATGTTGCCGAACCTCTCTTCGCGGGGGAGATATATGCGTCTTGAGGTATAATACCACAGTGAAGTCAAGCCATAGTCCGGTTCACCAATGATAATCGCATCATCATATTCCGGATGGCTGTCCAGATACTCCGCAAAAGCCTTGTTCGAGCTCATCTGCCGGGTGACGTCCAGATGGACGCGATAGGCGGCAAGAGCGATATGGAAGACAAAAATGCCCGTCAGCACGAGGTACACGGCGAGCAGATGCAGGGACAAAACTTTCCCCTTCAAGCGCCTGAGAAATCCATCGGCATTGGCCCAGTTCGCGGCGATGGCATTCTTTATGTTCTGCAGTTTTATCTTTGTCAAATCGCCAAACGCGGTCAAGGACGTTTGACGATAGACGATCCAGTAGAGGGTGATCATCAAGAGGACAACGAGACCCTGATGACGGGCGTGGCTGCCGTAAACCGTGCTGAAAAAGGTGCACATGGCGGCCGTCCCCAGCCAAAACGTCACGGCGGCCAGCGGGCGAATCAAGAGGCCGATGGTCAGACTGTAGAATAGGAGATTTCGCACCGGATTGGACAACCTCGAGAAGGCGGAAGTGAAGTGCGGGCCGGGATTCACCAGGTCAATCAAAAATGTCTTAATGACCTGAGCAAGATTCGCGGAATAGACCGGCGTCAGCGCTGTATCGCGAGGCGGCAGGGCCACCGCAATCGAGGCGACCATTCCCGCGGCAACAATGGACATGCCAACCATGAGCAGGACGACGCCGTGAAGATTTATCGAACGGCGCTCCATCAGCAACTCGTCCAAAAACCAAAACGCGGCCAGGAAGGCGGCGAAAATGCAGGCAAAGGCATTGGTATTCGCCAGCAGCGCCAGGATCAGCGCCAGCCACAACGGTTTTTGCTTGCGGTAGGGATAGAGCGCCGCGAAGGCGAAGAAGAAGACCATGCTGATGGCATAGTTCCTGCAATGGATGGGGTATTCAAACAGGGGAAAGACGCCGAAGATGAAGAGAATCTTCTGCCATACCAGGAAGGGGGAATACCGGAAAAAGATGAGAACGGCGATGAAAGCCAGAGCGATGTTGACGATTTTCAGGATGACCGGATCGGGGAAAACCGAGTAGGCCAGGCGCAACAGAACATACCACAAGACGGGATGTCCCTCGTTATTGATGGCAGCCGGGAGCTGCGAATAGGACGGGGCTTCGATGGCGAGGACAAGCGCGCGAACTTCGTCTCTGCCCATTTCGTGCCGGGCGCTGACGAAGATGACGATGAGCAGCCAGAGCAGTAGGATCGCCGCTGACGCTGCTCTTTTTCGTCTCGAATCAAAGCTGCCGGCAGAAATAAAATACGCGGTCCAGCCGGTAGATTTTTCAGAGGTCTTCATGACGTTCATTGTGCCGTGATAAATCACCCGATCAGGCGGCGCCAGGCTGAAACGCCTGTTTTGCCAAGTTACATTCCAGCAGATAAATTACTGACGGTATTTTTTAGAATCAAGAGCTTTTGTCAGATTTTAATTAAATAGAAAGAGCACGGCGAACCGTGCTCTGGTGTGGCGGGAAAGGCGAATTTCAGGGCATTTCAAGCGTTTTGTGCCTCATGCTGGCGCAGGTAGCCTTCGATCTGATCCAGGGTGAATTTGGACAATCCGACGATCTGGGCTCGAGAGCGGAAGGGAACGGGCAAGACGGTGCGGGCTTCGTCTTTATTTTCCGCATCCACGGTGATCCAGGCTTTGTGCACGCCGTCCTTGCAGCCCCAATCGGCGTGAGTCAGATAATGCGAACCGGATTGCAGAAAGATCTGGACGGCGCGGATGCAGGCCACCTCATTATCATCGTGCGGAACTTCGATAAAGAATCTGGACATGATAGGAATTTCCTTTCTATCGGCTAGGAGTAGAGCTTTCAATAATCATACGAAGTGATTCGCCGCCCATTGGGCAGCTTGATGCGATTTTCACGCGCGTTGGTCTTCCAGCTCGGCCATCAGCGAATTAATATCCAGGGCGTGCGTGACCCTGGCGATCTTGCCAGCCGTATCGCGCGGCCATTCCGGTCGGGGCCGGTCTGAGTAAATTTCGATGCCGTTGCCATCGGGATCACGCAGATAGATGGCCTCGCTCACGCCATGATCCGAGGCGCCTTCAATCGGCCAGTTCTCGGCCCGCAATCGTTTCAACGCTCGAGCCAGCTCTTTGCGGCTGGGGAGAAGAATGGCGAAATGGTACAAGCCGGTGCTGCCGGGCGCCGGCGGCGATCCTCCGGCGCTCTCCCAGGTGTTCAGACCGATATGGTGGTGATATCCACCGGCGGACAGAAAAACTGCCTGATCGCCCATGCGGGCAGTGATCTCGAAACCCAGGACTTCCGTGTAGAACTTGATCGAGCTTTTCAGATGGGCTACTTTGAGATGGACGTGGCCGATAGTAGCTCTGGCATCAATCGGCCCGCTTTCGCGTGTTTTTGACATGATGACTGGCGCCCCGATCCTTTAGGATCGAGTTTAATTTATGCATATCAGAATCTCTTCTGATAGAAATGACAGTATGGCTCTTGGCCGTTGTGCTCGTAGTAATCCTGATGATAATCCTCGGCCACCCAGAAGACAGTGGCAGGAGCAACTTGCGTGACGACTTTGAAGCCTTTGTCCCTCAGAATGGCGATCAGTTGCTCGGTGATTTGCCCTTGATTTTCGTCGCGGTAAAAGATCGCGGAGCGATACTGATCCCCCACGTCCGGCCCCTGGCGGTTCACCTGGGTGGGATCGTGGATTTCAAAGAAATATCGGGCCAGTTTCTCGAAATCGGTGCTCGAGGGATCGAAGACCACTTCGAGCGTTTCGGCATGACCGGTCCTGCCCGTGCAGACTTGCTTGTAGGTGGGATGCTCCGTGTGGCCGCCCATATAGCCCACGCGAGTCGAAATCACGCCGGGCTGTTTCTGGAGCAGATATTCGGTGCCCCAAAAACATCCTCCGGCAAAATAGGCGGTGTCGGTTCTCGCCATTTGCGATGCGGGGATGAAATTCAAGGAGATGGAATTAACGCAATGGCGCGTGTCCTTCGCCGTAAGCCCTTCACCGAGAAAGACGTGCCCCAAGTGCGCGCCGCAGATGGCGCAGGTGATTTCGGTGCGCAGTCCGTCGGCGTCCGGAGTTCTCTTAACCGCTCCGGGGATCTCGTCATCGAAGCTGGGCCAGCCGCAGCCGGAATCGAACTTATCGTTTGAGCGATAGAGCGGAGCGTTGCAGCGCTTGCAGACGTAGGCGCCGGCTTCGTTGAATTTGTCATACGCGCCGGTGAAAGGCATCTCGGTGCCTTTGTGAACGATGACGCGCTCTTCTTCCGGCGTTAATTTATTGTAGGGCACGGTTTTCTCCTGTGATTGGGTGGTCAAACGCAGTACGGCAACACCAGTAATTACGGCGGCGGCAATCAGCAATACTAGGATTGAGTTTCTCAACCATGCAGGGTCAGATACTTTCATGGGATGACCTCGCTTTGCCTTCATGGTCTAATTGATGACACAATGAAGCCTCTGCCAGAGTTCCAAAAATGGCTTGTGCTTTTGATCATGAAGAATCAAAATGCCCTCGGCAGGGCGAGGGCATAGCTTTGACGGTGCTGAACTTGCCGTCAAACCCACGCAGTAGATTTAGCGCTTGACGGCAACCACCTCCAGATAGTCACCGGAAATAATGGCGGTTTCGTCGCCGGAGCGATTGTACCGGCCGACTAAGGCCAGCAGATCGCGAGACAGATTTTCGCCCTCCGCCCGGCTCAAGAGCTCGTAAGTTTTAACCATAGGGCCAAAATGTGTCCGGTGGAATTCAAGCCAGTGATCGGCCGACAAGAAGCGAAAGACGAAACTCCGGCGCACCGTCTGAAGCGAGGTTATAGCCGCGCCGAAAAGCTCGCGCAAGCGATCTTCCGTTCCCCACAGTGTGGGGGACTTCAGATTTGGCGGAGGCGGCAGATATCGAGACGCCGTCTTGAAAACCTCTCCGATGAAGCTATCCGGCGTCCAGTTGGCCATGCCGATCTTTCCTCCCGACCGGCAAACACGAAGCAACTCGCTGGCGGCCTTTTCCTGATGGGGCGCAAACATGGCGCCGAACGTGGACAAGACCACGTCAAACGATGCATCCGGGAAACGAAGATCTTCGGCGTCTCCCAGCCGAAAGGTGATTTGCAGGCGCTCGGTGGCGGCGCGCAACCGGGCCCGCTCGAGCAGAGTCTCGACATAATCAATTCCGGTGACGTCGCCGTCGCGCCGGGCGGCCGCGAGGGCTGTATTGCCGCTGCCGGTCGCCACATCCAGGATTTTCTGGCCGGGCCGCAGATCAACGGCCTCGCAGAGCTGTTCACTCACCAAAACAATCTTTGTGCCCAAGAGGGCGAAATCGCCGGCCGCCCAGGCCTGCTGTTGGCGCTGCTTGACGCCCGTCAACTCATCTGATAAGTATTTTGACATGCTGACTACCTCTTTCTTCTCGGGGGTTAAGAATCCAATGTGCATAATTAGTTCTATCACGATCCCCGTGCTGTTGATACGAGACCGTCGCCCAGTTGGTGGGCAAGGTAAGCCATTCAACTTCATTCAATATTTTCATGTGCTGAAATGCACAAATTGACATCAAAGCCAGGAGGAAAACGGGATACCATCAGATGGCAGGCGAGTGCAGGAGCTTAGTGGTTGGAGCCGGATTGGGCGCAACGCGACCGACCGTTCCAAGGCGTTGGAAAATGTGGCAGGATTTTGCTCGAGACTACCCGTCAAGCTGCGTTTTGATTTTTCCGGCCTCCGATAGGTTCGCCTTGCCGATACGCAAATGCAGCGGCCAGCGGATCCGGCGGTTGAGTTCCGGTTCGCCCCAGGCAGACATCAGCGCCCCGGCAACTTCGCGCAGCGGATGGCGGTGGTTCACTTGCAGGTACTTTCTGCTGGCGGACCAGCTATCCAGGAAACCGGACAATCGCTGCAAATCCCAATCGGCGCCGGCGATAAATTCAGGCGGAGCGATTTCGGCAAAGGGAAAGGGCAGAGTACGGTAACGCTCGTGCAGGTACTGGATGCGTTCGGGCCAGTAGGCCGCCAAAACCTGGCCATAGTAATGCTGCAGAACGGCATCAATAGCAGGTTCGATTTCGGGGAGGTGATAGGTCCAGACGGCTAGAACTCCTCCGGGCTTGAGTACGCGTTTGACCTCGGCGTAGAATTTATCGAAATCAAACCAATGGACGGCAACGGCGACCGTCACCAGATCTGCCGCACCCGATGGGAGGGAAACGCTTTCAGCCGATTCGACGGCATACTTGATGCGCTCGTGTTCAAATGCCTGCGCAATCTGCTGCGGACTGGCATCCGTCGCGTGAACAAGCTCGAAATATTTGGCGAGTTCCAGGGCGGCTTGTCCATTGCCCGTCCCGCAGTCCCAGGCGAGCCGCCGATCGGGAGCTATCGAGGCCAGGTATGCAAACAGCTCGGAAGGGTAATGGGGGCGATGCTGAGCATAATCGCCCGCATGGCCGGAAAAGTGATCCTCAAATCTCATGACTGGAAAATGATACGGATAATTATCGAAAATGATAATGCCCTCGTTTAAATGAGGGCTAAAATTTTCAGGTGGCATCGGATCTCCGCGCCGACAGCCCTAAATAAGGCCGCCAGGTACGAAGACCTGGCAGCACTTCATTTAGGCGATAGGAAACGGGATTCTTTCGACGATGCGCTCGCCTCCATAGGCGCGGAGCAGCAGAAAACCTTTGCGGGCGTTATGCAGGTGGGTCGTGGCCAGTTCTCTGTTAAACCTTCCCATGCTATGGCGGACTTCAGGATGGAGAACCAGATGGTGAATTCTATCGGCCAGGGCGGCAAAATCCTCGCTGCGGCACAGCCATCCATTGATGCCCTCCCGGACGACCTCTCCGACGCCGCCCACATCGGTGCAGACGACGGGCAGCGAGGCGCTGAAGGCCTCGAAGAGAACATTGGGCATGCTCTCCAGGCGAGACGTCAAGACAAAGATATCTGATCGGCTCAGCGCATCGAGAATTTCGGCATGCGGCGTCTCAGGATGGATTTCTATTCTGTCGAAAATCTCCGGAGACGCAAATTGCGCCAGACCGGCATCTTTCCCAATGCCATAGGAGACGAATTGGACTGCGCTCGCCGGGTACTGCTGAAAGTAGGCTTGGGCCGCAAGCAGGAAGACATCATATCCCTTCACGGGATTGGCATTCCCGACATAGATGACGCGCAGCGGACCCGAGGCTTCGGGCTTTCTTTCGGGCATCTGCGCCCTGAGAGAATTATAGATTACGGAAATGCGGCTGCGAGGAGTCAGATAATTCCTTAGCTTTTGCGCGCACTTATGGGAGTTGCAGATGACGCCATTCCCGAGGATGGCGAATAAGCCGATCAAGGGATTAGGATTATAAATCACACCGCGGTTTATGTAGAGCCGGAATCCGCCGCCGAGTAATTTTGCCAGAATCGCCTTTTTGGTCGGCTTGCTGTGGAAGACGTGCACGACATCAATGCGGTGTTCGCGAGCGACGCGGCGAAGAAAGCGGGCGGAGCGAAGGTTTTTCCAAGTCTGGGTCCAGGGTATCACGCGCGCGCCGGATCCGCTGAGCGCGGCGGTGATTTCGGAATCGGACGGCGAGACCACATAGGTGGAGATCCCATACTGCTGCATGGCCTCGACATTATTCAGCAGTTGGCGATTGCCGCCGGAAATCTTCATGGAATCCGTCAGGTAGAGCACGCGCCGGATTTCGGGCTTCTTGCGGTAATACTTGAAAAAGATATGGGCGCCGGGAGCGCTGGCATACATGAACAACCTATTGCGCAACCAGCGATCATTGTGCGTTCTGCCGACGAGAATGCGATTCAGCCGAAAGGGATCCGTCCCGGGGCCGGTTCGTGACCGCTCCTGAGTGAAGGCTCCTACAAAACCCGCCTCCTGCAGCGCCTGCCGGGAGAGCTTATCGAAATGCCCCCAGGGCCAGCAGAGCAATTGGCGCTCGAGGCCATTAATCTGACGGATGCGGTCTAAGCACCGACGAAAATCGCGCAGACAAAACTCATATCGCTCCGCGTCCGAGCGAAGCCTGAAGATCAATCGGTTGGCTTCGTCAAAGCGCGGCCAAAAACCGTTATAGGCGTAGGCGCTGCCACGTTCGAACACCGGATAGGCGGGATCTGCGTGGGGATAAATGCCCCAGGTCGTCCAGTGAGCATCGTCCGTGAAGTTGCCGATCGGTTTCAGATTTCTGAAACAAGCCTGGTGAGCCGAGGTATGCGCATAAATCTCCATCCCGTAATCTTGAACCAGCGCCCGCAGCTCCGCCGCGTTCATGAATTGAGAATAGTCATGGTTCCTGAGAGCCAGCTTGAAAGCGTCAGAAGCTTCCAATAATCTCGGGCTTTGATCGAGCGTCCGCGGCGGCCCTTCAGGTATGAAATCCGTCGTTGTAAAAAACACCCCGGTCATATTGCGCCGCGCCAGGCTGGGAACGGCGTAGAGCCATTGGCTGAGATGACAATCGTCAAACGTCAGGAGGAGATATTTCCCGTCCAGCTTTTTCCGGCCGGCGCAGATATCCAGCAGGTGCTGAGCCGAAATGGTCTTGAAGCCGAGGTCTTGAATGGCGTCGAGGTGTTTCTCGAAATACTCCAGCGGATGACCCAGGCTTCCGCGAAGGTCGCCGGAGCCGTCAATATTGTGATAACACAGGATGGGTATGCTTCGCCAGGACATCCATATGCCTTTGTTGCGAAATTGCCCTACGAGATGAAGGTAGCTTTTCTGAGGTAAGAATATACCGAAAGGGAGGCGGGTTTGTCAAGGGGAAAGGCGGGGATGGAGCGAAGGGGGAAGGGTGGTGGGGTGGCCTGATCCATTGGGGTCGGGCTTATCATAAGTCGCCGCACTCCAAATGCACAAGGCAGCCCCCTTTCCCAGGTGAACTGCCCTTGAAATTTATTCCCGGCGATAACCTACTCTCCCACGCAGTTACCCACGTGCCGAAGGCATCACCTCGTGACAGCTTCCTCGGCGAAAGGGGACTTAATCCGTCAGCTGACGGATCGGCGCGGGCAGGCTTTCCGCCAAAAGCGGACCGAATTAGAATCCGCTGGCGGGCAGACCTGCCGCTATGATCGCCGGAAAAAGGATTTATCGGCGTCAGGTCAGCGCTACTCTGAAGACCTGACGCAACAGTTAGACAACGCGCTAGTGGTTATGCCAGCAAGTCATTGGGATCGTACTCAATTTGCACCACAAAGAAACCATCATTATTAGAGTATCCCCCAACGGTGTCATTGTAAACAAGTTCTAGGACATCAGTGTGGGGCGGCGACCAATTGAGTAGACCTCCTTCAAGGGCAGTATAGTTTTGCCCATTCTTAACCAGCAACGCTCCAATTCTTTTGTCCGGAACACGCGCATTATGGCGATACCAATCGTACCTACCATGTGCCCCGCGCATCTCTGATGTTTGTGCCTCTGCCGTATCGCCATGCCTGGCCCAACCCGATGATACAATGGTGACCTTAGCGCCAGTCTTAAAGTACAGACCGGTGTTCTCCGGAACTTCCTTTTTCGAGTCGACTTGAATTTCCTTGGTTAGACGAGCCATTTTGAACCTCCTTGTTTGTGAATTGTAATACGTGAACTGCGCTATCTGCACCGTCCGGACTTTTGTCCTGACAGCTTTATTGTCGCTTTAGTTGCGTAGGTTGCGCCAAGCCCCGAAGGGGGGCTTAAGCTCCGCAGCGCGACCCAGCATTTGCTTTGTAAGCAATAAAGGGCAGCCCCCATCCCCAGGTGAGCTGCCCTTTGGATATTTGTTCCCGGCGATTCGGTCAACCGATAAACGCCCTCTCGCCTGCTCCCGGCCATCCCAGTCGGGATTGCATCCCCCATCCGGCAGATAAAAAAATCAAGATGGATCAGATATATACGCCAAAAATATAAAGGGCAACTCACTTAATCAAAGCAAGCTGCCCCAGGCAGATATTTATTCCCGTCGAACCGACTGCGGCTCACCCCCAGGATAGATGGAAGGGGTGGAAGCTTCTTTCGGTCCGGCGCAAAGGATTTTAATGCCGGCTCAAATTACGAACCCTATTATCATTTGTCAAGCATTATCTCATGATTTTCTTATAAAAAAGGGCAACCCCTTCCCCACGTGAGTTGCCCTTGCGGTCTATTGCAGAAAGCAAAGCAACGATTCCGAAGGGGCGGGGCACATGCCGGGACAGTGGATTTCAGGCCACCCTTTCATAAACGACATCATAGTAACTTCCGCCCTGGGGCCGTTCGGCGAACTTGTGGCGCGAAAGTATTCGATACCCGCGCTGTGTCAGGAAGGCATCAATATCCGTGAGTTGGCAGCAGCCGGCGTAGGATTCAAAGTCCGGCACTTCCGTCTTAATATATTTGAAATGCTGCAGCAGTGGAGCCGCTCCCTTCAAAACCAGCAATTCGGATCCCTGCGTGTCCAAAATCAAGGCATCATAATCAGATGGCTTTATCCCTTCCGCCCCGAGCAGCGAAACCAGAGTCACGCTCGATAGCGTAATCTCCTTGATATAATTTACCTCAGGCCAGATATCCCGGTGCAGTTTTAGATCCAATATGGACGAAGATGCGCCCTCATTATTGGAGATACGAAATTTATACTCTTGACCATCCCGATCGGTGACCAGATATCGAAAAGCGATTTGCCCGGGATGATTCTTGAGGTTTGACTGCAGCGATTCGAACACCTCAGGATTCGGTTCAATCCAGATCACGCGCAGACCGTGCTTTCCATAACTGTCTCGTTCCTGTCCGGTGTTCGCTCCGACATGGATCACGCCCGAGACATGGCGCAGGAAGCGATCTGGATTACCCTTGAGTATTGACCTGATGCGGCGAAGGATTCTGCCGATTAGGGGAATTTGCGCGACGATCCGATAACTCCTCTTTAAAATTCTTGCCTCCATGCTCACCGGTTATGGATTTAGATGGGGCATCCAGACCAACCAGAATATGGCCTATCAATTCGTGATGCCGACTAGTTCCTCCCGCGAGTTGCCGCCTTGCGTCATGACGGTCAGCACGACGCCGATATCGGGAGCGTAGAATTTATTTTCTTCGACGCCCGGTTCCAATTCCGTCCAATCTCTGGTCTTGACGCAGGTATCGAAGAAACCGTAGGCGACTGTCACGGTATCATCTACGCTGAGCACTTCCGCCTGGTCCATGGCCTCATCCTCGTAGAATTCCTGGTAATAAGCCTCGCCGAGGTGCTGATCGGGATCGCCCCACATGACGATTCCGGGCAGAGCGCCGTCGACGCCCGCTTCCCAGGATCCCTCCGTGATCCATTGGCCATTTTCCCAGGCCCGCGTATCCTCGCCGAAGTACCAGACGTCTCCGTCCATATTCTGCGCGTGCCAGTCATAGGTATCCTCGAGGGTATCCCCGTTCACGGTCACCACGTCGCGCACGACAACGCAGGTTACCCCCATGACGACCCTGGTGTCCGAGGTCATGGTAACGTCAATATTCTCATAGGTCGTATCGGCGCCTTCGATGATCGTATTCAGGAAGTGCAGAGTTCTGCCGGGCTCGAGGTTGAAGTAGGGATTGTTGACTCCGGAGACGAAGTCGGCCGGATCAATGACCGGGTTATAGCCGCCATTGCCATTGGACGAATCGTCTTCGGATGTACAGCCACACAGGATCACCAGCCCCAACAGAAGCAGCGTGATGGATTGGCATATCTTCATAATGAAACTCCTCTTGAGGAATGGTTGGGTCGTGCGGGTTATACGATAGGATTGCGGGGAAGGTTTCAGGGGCGGCGAGTCAGCGGGTGCGTGGCCCGGCCCTTGAGGGCCGGGTCAATGATAGGCTGCCGCGCCTGCATAGGTGGACGTCACTCCTCTTCCGGTTTCATCTCCCCGGAGTCCTCGAGGATATTGCCGTCGGGCGCCACCGTGACTTCGACGTCCTTCTCATCAGCGGTTTCGAGGACGATCTCGTACCCCTCCAGAGCATCCTTCCCGTCCTGAACCGCCGTAATCTCCATGACCTCCTCGAGTTCGGACTTGGGATACTTCATCTCCACTGCTTTCTTGACGGCCTCTGGGAGCGCCTTCGCCTTAATCGCCCGCTCCCAATTGAAGATCGAGCCATCCTCCTTCACGTCCGCTTCAAATTTCTTCCCCTTTTGCTTAAACTCAAAATCGTAGATGACGATATCGCCTTCTTTCTCCTGAGTCCACCTGTGGATCTCGGCCTTGGGGAATTTGGCCAGCAGGCCGTCCATCACTGCCTTGGGAATCTGGCTCAGGTCGGGCTTATCCTTGGCCTGAGCGCCGGCAGCCGGCATCGCCAGAAAGTATCCGGCGAGCGCGACCGTGAACAATCCGCAGACCGACCACTTCAGACAACGTGAAATCATGAGTACCTCCGTTATTCATGTTCCCTTCAAGTGTGACAATCATCCCTGTATCCGGGATAGCTTTTTTGCATACTCTATAGACGCCTTAATGATGAATAAGTTGCAGGGTGCAAACCGTCCCGGCGGGTGGCCCGGCCAGTCCGCAAGGATCCTCCGCAAGGAGTCCTTCGGACCTTTGGGACTTGCCTGGCCGGGTTTATCATGAATTTGATGCTGTAGCGGCAGGAGTTCCCTCCTGCCGCTTGATGGATTATGGTCAGAACCAAAGTCCCGACCACACAGGCAGACTTTCCCACCGCAGAGCTGTGGGGCAGCCGGGCAAAGAAACTACTCGTCCGCACATTCCGGCGGCATCCAGTCAATGACGGTGCCCCCGCCCTCTTCATAATAGGGGCTGACCAGCCAATTACGGCCGTGTTCCCTGGTGACACGATAATCCCGGACTTTGAATTTGCGCCCGGAGTGCAGATCGAACCGCTCCTCATCCAGCGATGGGACCGGATCAAAGATATACAGCTCCCGCAAAACATCAGCCCTTTTCTCAGCCGGGATGACGTACTCTTCAATCATCACGTCATTCATCAACAGCGGCTTCAGCGGATACGGCAGCAGCGGTTCTTCGTCAGATTTGAGGATCATGAGATCCTTTCGGGGGGTCTTTTTTGACTGGATTGTTTGGCTTACTTTCCCACAGTCCACCGCGGCGGATAGGGCAGCCGGGCTGACAACTTTCCCACAGCAGAGCTGTGGGCAGCAGGCAACGATAGATTCGACTCCAATATACTGAATATTCCCGCGTCAACGGTTTCGTCGAATTTGCGGGCAAACAAGCCTTGACTTGCCAGCAAGAATTCAGCGTCTTTGGATGTGAAGTCTCGCGGACGTAACTTTATCGTTCCTAGCGGCACCCAGTCAATGGTCCTTTTATCGTCGTTCACAATAGTTCCCATGTAACTAGTATTCATTATTACCGTCTGAAAGAATCCTTCATCAGCGATGAAGGTGTGCCGATAGAATCTCTTGAACCTTTCGACCTCAGGACTATAGCAGACAAATTCACAGAACTTCCGGCTCAAGATCATCCACTGATTTCCAATATAAGGAGTCACACCTCGAAGATACGGCCGCTTAAGAATAGGAGTGCTTAGTATGCTATCGCCAGACTCGGTAACGTAGTTCTCGATTCGAGATAGTGTATCAGGGCGAAACTTGCTCTGATTAGCCACTTTGATGAAATCTTTTCCTATATTGCGGCCAAGAAAATCCTGGAGGTACGTTTGCGATGTTAGAGGGAAATCCTGTGCGCTAAGGTTTATGAAGAATTGCCATTCCGAGCCCATCTTCAACAACTCCTTAATGCCTCGCAATTCAGCATCTACCAGGCTGTATCCCCCCCAAAGCATGCTTTCACTTTTCAGCAAGGATGCGTTGGCAAAACCCAGCAAGAAATCTTGTATCTCCGCCAGTAATTCAACCCCTGATCTCTTATCCACATGTATCAAGTAGTAGTTGGCGGGATGCCAAATTGCCCTAAAGAGTCTTTTGAACTGGCTGGGATAGCGATGCACCAAGATGAGGTATGCGATCATGTCCATAACAATCTCCTATAATCTATAAGACGGGTGGCCCGGCCGGCTTGATGGCCGGGTTTATTATAAATAAGGGCAGCCCCCTACACCAGCTGAACTGCCCCTGACAATTAACCGGAACCATGTGATTCAGATCCGCGGGTGAGCAGCACATAGCCCGACCCAAGTGCGAAAAAGAGATATACGACCAGGATGCTCCACCCGAGCGCGCTCAGCACTCCCGAGACGACTGCCACAAGCGTGATGACCACGCCGATGCCATCATAGACCAGCAGATCAAGCAAAATCGCACGCCTGGCGTCAGCGACTTTTACATGCTGCGCGAACCAGGCCAACAGAAGCGTGCCGATCATCGCTGCCCCATACTCCCGGGCGGCGAACATTCCGCTTGCATTCAGGGTCGCCCCCAGTATCCCGAATAGCAGGCCCGGAGCCGCCAGAAGAAAGACTCCGAAGAAAAGGCAAACGATGGCTTTGATGATCAAGAGTGATCGGAAAGTCATGAGCTTCTCCCTTTAGGAAGCTGTTCCGCCATTACTGTGCCGTCGGGTCTCCCCCGACGGGGTCACTGCGTGGCGCACCCGACAACCCTATTAAAGCAACAAAAGCGCAGCCCCCTTCCCCAGGTGAGCTGCCTCTGGAACTTATTCCCGCCGAAGGGGCGATGGCAATGATTCGTTACGCCTTAACAGGCGAAGTCGGTACCGGCGAGCCACTCGCGTCGAGTTTGAAGCAATATGCTTCTTTCATGTTTGCCTTGCCACTGTCCGTGTAGACCAGCAATCGGTGGCCGTCCGTGCGGCATTTTACAATACCATAGGCCGTGCGGCTGAAGGCGAAGAATTGGCCTTTCTTCTCGTCCTTCTGACGATCGGTTAGGCGCGCCTTGCCTTCGACCTTGAAGAAGGCGACTAACTCTGTCACAAAGATGAGCGACTCATCAATCCGGGAATACCGTCCCAACGCACCCATCAGCGTGGCGCGGGGGTGGATGTACTCTTTGCGGGCTGATTCGTCACCGCTGGAGACGATGCTGATGATCGGTGAAACCATTTGAAATAATGCCCCGGAGAAGTCCGACGAGCCATGATGGGGCACTTTGAAAACCTCAGACCGAAGATTAATTTCGCCATTTTGATGCTTGCGCGCCAGAGTGCGGCCGGCTTCATCGTTGAGGTCACCTGTGAACAGAAAGCTGAAGCCGCCGTAGCGGAGGCGAAAAACAATGGAATGACCGTTGATGGTGTGGGACGCGGAGAAGCCCTTGAAGTCCTTTTCGTCCAGATTGAGCGATTCGTGACCAATCCGAGGCCCCTTAGGGGGGGTGCCGAGGAATTTAAGGCCGCGCACGCCATCCTTTTCGGTAAGTATCGGCCCAAGAACGGAGATTTCAAGATCGCTGCCTTTGAAGAAGTCAAAAGCGTCATTCATGCCGTATGATAGTCTGTGGAAGTCGATCGCCGCGCGGTCGTTCCAGGCCGAGAGAGTCTCCTTCCATTTACGGAGCCCCGCGTTCATTTCATCGTCAGGAACAGCCAGGGGATTGTCCACAAGGCCCGTGATGATGGTTTCACCATCAATGACTTCGGTGCGGCCAAATAAATCCTTTACGGGAACTTCATTATTGTTTTTATCCTCGCTGGGGCGCTTTACAAGGCCGTTGTGATAAACCCGCTTGGGCGAGATGAACAGCCGCTTTTGGGGCTCGTCATGGTTCTCCGACTCGTGAATCTTCGTGAGCCCGATGAAGTGATCCGCATCGCCGTGGGTCACAACGATGCAGTCAATCTCCTTGGGATGGTCTGCGCTAGTTCCACGGTAGCGGGCAGCCAGGTATCGGGCGAAAAGCTGATTGTCGCCGCCATCCACCAGAATAATCTTGCCATCCGGTGACTCGATAACGCTTCCGTCTCCTTGCTGGACATCAACAAAATTGACTTTGAGAACGCGATTGTCCTTTCGAGGAATGACGACGTCTGCCGGTTTTAGGCCGGATGACTTGCTGGGGCAGATGTACGCCTCTGTCTCCTCCGGCAAGATGCTGCCGTCGTTCTTCTCCTTGTATTTCACCGTGCTGATGCGAAGGTGCGTGAGAGTCGTTTCAAGAACTTCGACGTAATCTCCCCAGGCAAGCGTATGCAGAAAAGCCTTTCGATCCGGCTGCTCGAATACGTCAGCGAGATCAACGTTGATGACATGCGAGATGGCCATATTCCAACTCCTTTCCGCGAAATGATGCTTTGGCGTCCACAACAAAGTGCTTCAGTATCCGCCGATCCATTAGGATTTGGGCGGTTTCCAAACGAATGGAACTTCTGGGCTTGTCTCCGAATGATACTTTATCACCAAAGCTGTTTGGTTACTTGCTCCATGGCTTGCGGCGGGACGCTTGGGCGCCCCAGCAATGAAACCAGTTTCAGGCAGAAATGCGGGCGCCTTTTCGTAGAAGGCAGATATGAAAGGCAGCCCTCTTCCCCAGGCGAGCTGCCCTTGGGAAATTTATTCCCGGCGACGACCTATCACTTAAGGACGGCTTACTCCGCTCGCCCATGCAGTTACTCACGTACCGAAGCCATCACTTCGTGACAGTACCATCGGCGCGGGCAGGCTTAATCCGCCGTGGCAGATTTGGAATGGGAAGAGGTGTTGCCCAATCGCTATGATCGCCGGAAGAGCATTTATTGGCGTCAGGTATGCGCTGCGCCAAAGATCTGACGCAACAGAGAAGCACTGAAATTTATCAGAAGGCTTTGTTGCTTCGAAATAAACTGCTAACGGTTTTCCATCTGCAGTAGTCTATTTCCTCTTTCTTTTCATCGTTTTCACGGTGCTCACCGCCAGCTCGCGGACAAACGGTTCCGGGTCCGTCTTGGCCATTTGCTGCAATTTCGCTGCCAACTTCGGGGATCTAAACCGTTCCGCCGACTTCAGCATCACTTTACGAACCCCAGCATCCGGATCATTTCTCAATAGATCCAGCACCCTTTCCGCCTGGACTTCTGGAAGGTTACGGATGCCCGACGCGGCAGCTACCCGCAGGACGGGCTCGTTCCTCGCCGCTGCCGCTTCCAGCACTGCCGCGGATTGTTCGCTCTTAATTAGGCTTGCTAAATATGTGGCTTTTGACGCCAGCCCCAGGTCCCCGCCTTGCACCAGTTCCAATAGAAACGGAATAGCCGCCGGGCCGAGTTTTTTCGCGTTTGCATAATCGACTTCTTCCGCATCCAACCTGGCGCGAATGTCTTTCATCGTGATCGGCATAGTTTCCTCCTTAGTTTCAAGTTTCAAAAGTTAACGTGCTCGCCCTCATCGCATTCACTTCCGTGGAGACCAAATCGGGCGGAGGATTGATAATGTTTGCCGTCCCACCGTCGGTCATCAAACGGTTGTTATCGCTAACGTGAATCAGACTCAGGACGTGCCCCACTTCGTGCGCCATAGTCCAGACGGTAGCGACCTGAGCCACCACCGCGCCGGGCTGGCCCGCCGGGTGAGCGGCACAGCCGTTATATGCTGGCACCGTGGAGCGCACAAAGTATACAACTACGTCGCTGCCCCAGGCATTATTGCGATTGCCGAAGAGTTGGGTCTGCTCCTGCGTGACCGTGCCCCGCATGCACGCGCCCACCTCCACGTCATTGAGCGCCGGCAGATTGAGAGTCTCAGTGCTAACCCTATGCACGCGGATCCCCATCGACTCGTAGACTTGCTGCATGGCCACGATCATACGGTCGATCGAGATGGTAGGGCTGGTGAGAATTTTGATGTGCAGGCGGAGGGTCTGCTCGCCGAGTTCGAAGCGGTTATCGGCGGTGCTGAGAAGCCAGCCGCCGAAGCGAGTGCCGTTCGGCGCCATCATCGGCACGTTGAACGTATTGACAGCGAAACGGAAGATGCCGATTCCCCACGGGCTGGTGACCAGAATGTCTGCCTTGCCGTCGCCGGTGAAATCCGCCAGGTTGTCAAATTGGTTGTCGGCGGTGTTGAGCAGCCAGCCGCCGAAGCGCGTTCCGTTCGGGGCCATCATCGGCACGCTAAACGTGTTCTCCGCCAGTTTGAAAACACCGATGCCCCACGGGCTGGAAATAAACAACTCGGCCTTCCCATCGCCGTCAAAATCGGCCGCGGGTCCCACTCGATTGTCGAGGGTATTCAACAGCCAGCCTCCGAAGCGGGTGCCGTTCTTGGCCATCATCGGCGCGGTGAGCGTGTTCCCCGAGAGTTTTAAGACGCCAATGCCCCAGGGGCTGGTGATTACTATCTCCGCCTTCCCGTCGCCGTCCAGATCCGCCATCGTCATCACGTGGTTGTCCACGGTGTTGAGCAACCAACCGCCGAAGCGGGTACCGTTCTGGGCCATCATCGGCACGGTAAGAGTGTTCCCGGAGAGCTTTAGAATACCAACGCCCCAGGGGCTGATGATCACGATCTCCGCCTTCCCGTCGCCGTCCGCATCCCCCACAGGGCTGAAGCGATTGTCGGCGGTGTTGAGCAACCAACCGCCGAAGCGGGTTCCATTCTCCGCCATCATTGGTACGGTAAACGTATTCCCCGAGAGCTTGAAAATGCCGATCCCCCACGGACTGGTGACCAGTATCTCCGCCTTGCCGTCGCCGTCAAAATCGCCCACCGGCCCGAACCGGTTGTCAGCCGTGTTCAGGAGCCAGCCACCGAAGCGGGTGCCGTTTGGCGCCATCATGGGCGCGGAAAGTGTATTTCCGGAGAGCTTCAAAACACCGATGCCCCACGGGCTCGTGACGAGGAGTTCAGTTTTGCCGTCACCATCGAAATCTGCCATCAAGTCAAAACGGTTATCGATGGTATTCAGAAGCCAGCCTCCGAAGCGGGTCCCATTCTGTGCCATCATCCGTGCGGTCAGCGTACTTCCGGAGAGTTTTAAAATGCCCATGCCCCATGGACTCGTGACCGGGATCTCTGCAATCCCATCACCGTCAAAGTCACTTTTCTTTACAGCCATAGTTTAGTCTCCTTTCTGCGGCCTAACGCCCAGCTTAGCCAGCCGGTGGCTGGCGTCCCGGCTCTTTCGGCTCGGGTTTATTTTTTAATATGCTGTCGGGTCTCCGCACCCGACAGACTTTGTAAGAGCAAGGGGCAGCCCCTTTTCATCAAAGCAAGCTGCCCCCGGCAGATATTTATTCCCGGCGATCCGGCTGCCGCTCACCCCCAGGATGGACGGAAGGGGTAGAGATTTCTTTCGGTCGAGCGCAGCGGCATCCAAAAGGATTTTAATACTTTATTAAAATACGGACCCAATTATTATTTGTCAAGCATTATCTTCTGATTTTTTTAATCGAAAGGTCAACCCCTGATCTCCAATGAGCTGCTCTTGAAGATCAACCGCACGCTGTCGAATGCGCCACGAAGTGGCCCCTACCGGGGAAGATCCGACGGCACGTTAAAAATATTGAAAGGGCAGCTCACTTAATCAAAGCAAGCTGCCCCAGGAAGATATTTATTCCCGGCGATCCGCCGGGGCGGACAGTTACCCACGTACCAAGGCATCCACCTGTCGGCGGACAGTACCATCGGCGCGGGCAGGCTTAATCCGCCGCGGCGGATTCGGAATGGGAACACGTAGTGTCGGTGTCTGATGCGGAGACCAGACACGACAGGAGAAATTAAATCAAATCACTGTTTCCGCGATCGCCACCATTTCAGTATTAAATCTGACTTCTTCTGTTCGCTAAGGAGTTGTTGTTCCTTACCAATGATTTGTTCCATTTTAATTCCTGCAATATCTACGACTGCCTGATTTAGAAGAAATATGCCTTGCTCTAACTTTGCCATAATGAAAGGCAACACATCTTCGCCTAATTTTACAATCTCACGATAAGGTTTGTTATTCAGATAATCTTGTGGTCTGGAACTAAGCCGGACCTTTGGATCGAGGATAACTTTTTCCCACTCGGCGAAGAGGGCATCAAATCTTTCTTTTAATTCTCTCTTTTCATCATACATAATTGTGTCTCCTCTCTATTAGCAAATGTCTAAATTTGCAGCGTTATCTGGTTTTTCATAATAACGGATGATATTGCCATATGATCCCCCCTCCAATTCAGTCCGGATATGCATTATCCGCTCAAGACTGCCCAGTTTACTCTCATCCCAACCGCAATCATGTATTTCACGTGAACCGTGAGTGCAATCATTTGGATTCGAGTTATCGGCGTAAAGTGCTACTTTTCTTTTTTTATATTCACGGTTGCCATTGGCGGATACAGACCAACCATAGGATGCGTAAAAGGCATCGAAATCGGCAACTGTGGAACCGGGCCATAACCATTGGTCCATTATCCCTACACTCCATGCAATGCAATTATATGATCCAGTCATTGCACCCGTGACACTCCAGGTTTTGAGTCTGGGGAAGTATCCTTCAATGGTTGATTTTTGGGTTGAAGTTGGCGTGCTACCACGCGGCGGCTTTGGCCCTAAATAGCAGAATATGACGTGAAGGATTTTTCGTAGCCAGCACGACCACATTTCAAGAAAATTATGGAACCATGCCATATTCTACTCCTTTGTGATATTGGCTGAAATTGAATCTAGTCTTTGACCTCGCTATATTAGCGGGTCCTAAAATCAGTCCCTGCGACGGGCTATCCGTTATGGGCACGATCCGGCGTGGGTGGCCCGGCTGGCTTGTCCAGCCGGCTTTATTATAAATAAAGGGCAACCCCTAAATATCAAGGAAGCTGCCCCTGGAATTTATTCCCGGCGATCCGCCGTAGACCAATCCCCGGTCCTGTTGTCCGGAAAGAGGTTCCTAAGCCGACTTAGGAACCATTTCCTGATATGAAAATTCCCACAATCCCGAATTGGCTTTGGCATGCTCAATGGTCATTGTGACGAGATTTCCGTTGCGATCCAAGTCAATATAAATATTTTCACTAATTTCCTTTGTCTCAAAGACTTCTTTGGGGGCGAACTCCACCAGTGCGGTGTCGGTATCAGGAAAGTATTTAACCCTCATTTCTTAATCCTCCCGGAAAGACCTATCGAAAAAGGCATTGTGCACTGTTTCTCCATCGGCCAACAGAATGACTCGCAAATACTTATCCATCTCGAGTATTTTCCCCCATTTCCTTATCCTACCATCCGATTGGATTTCAATTTTTGCCGGATTCTGGATCACGGATTCGATCCAGTCATTCTTGATGAATGCCCTATCGCGTCTATTCTTGACATATTCAAAGTAACGAGTTGTCTTCATCCTTATTCCGAGGAGAATGGCGGGGGAATAATCCCCCGCCCCCTGTAGGCCCCCAAATTTATTCCCGGCGATCCGCCTACGGCGGACAAGTTCTCTACTCTCCCAAGCTGGGAGAGTGAAATAAATTTATTCCCGGCGATGACCTACTCTCCCACGCAGTTACCCACGCAGTACCATCGGCGCAGAGGGGCTTGACGACTCTGTTCGGAATGGGAAGAGGTATTGCCCCCTCGCTATGATCGCCGGAAAAACTTTTGCTGGATTCCGGCTTTCGCCGGAATGACACTTACTTATCAGGAGGCCGGATTGCCCCAATCCGGCATTGCGGGATGGAGGCCATCCCGCCTCCAAAATCAGAGGCTCTTTGGCATTCGAAGTCGAGTACGGGGGCGAAAAATCTGCGGGGTCGAAGAAAAATTTAAGCCAAGTCTCACGGCCTATTAGTATCACTCGGCTTTGACATTACTGCCTTTACACCTGTGACCTATCAACCTCGTAGTCTACGAGGAGCCTTTAGACCCTTACGGGTGGGTACCCTAGTCTTGAAGTGGGTTTCGCGCTTAGATGCTTTCAGCGCTTATCCCTGCCGAACATAGCTACCCAGCGGTGCCGCTGGCGCGACAACTGGTGCACTAGAGGTTCGTCCATTCCGGTCCTCTCGTACTGAGAACAGATCTTCTCAAGGTACCTGCGCCCACGATGGATAGGGACCAAACTGTCTCACGACGTTTTAAACCCAGCTCGCGTGCCGCTTTAATTGGCGAACAGCCAAACCCTTGGGACCTCCTTCAGCCCCAGGATGCGACGAGCCGACATCGAGGTGCCAAACCTCCCCGTCGATGTGAACTCTTGGGGGAGATCAGCCTGTTATCCCCGGCGTACCTTTTATCCGGTGAGCGACGGCAATTCCATACTCTACCGCCGGATCACTAAGCCCTGGTTTCCCACCTGCTCGACTTGTTTGTCTCGCAGTTAAGCTCCCTTGTGCCTTTACACTCTACGCACGATTACCGACCGTGCTGAGGGAACCTTTGGGCGCCTCCGTTACCTTTTGGGAGGCGACCGCCCCAGTCAAACTACCCACCTGACACTGTTCTTGAGCCGGCTTCACGGCGTCAAGTTAGAATCCCAACAAAACAAGGGTGGTATTTCAAGGTTGACTCCCCCTGACCTAGCGGCCAGGGATCGTAGTCTCCCACCTATCCTACACATGCAAGGCTAAGACTCAATATCAGGCTATAGTAAAGGTGCACGGGGTCTTTCCGTCCTATCGCGGGTACTCAGTATCTTCACTGAGACTGCAATTTCGCCGAGTCCGTGGTTGAGACAGCGCCCAGATCGTTACACCATTCGTGCAGGTCGGAACTTACCCGACAAGGAATTTCGCTACCTTAGGACCGTTCATGTTTGTTACTCCACCAGGGAGGTGCGGTCATTTCTGCCGCACTCTGCATATCGCCATGCAGATCGGACTATATCATTCCGTCAGAAGACGGACTCAGCGTATAGTCTCTGGGGATGCTTCAAATTTGCTCAGGATCTCCGCTTCCGTGTAGCGCCTTTTTCCGCCGTCGTTCATGTCCGCTCGGATGCGGAGAATCTCGAGGATTCCCTCGCGTTGCAAATGACGTCCGGAATTGATTAGCGCAGTGATTTGCATGAATTTCTGAAAATCCCGCTTCTTTTTCGCTGAAAGGAAGCCAAACTTCTTGAAGCAAGGTATTACGTTTTCGATGATCGCCGTCAGATTATTCACCTCATAATACCAGACTCCATCTTGACGTTGCCTCATTGTGCCGCATTTCAGATGCCTTTTGAAAAGCGCCAAGATTACCTTATCTCTTTGGGAGATATTAAAGCACATGGACACTTTCCAGGGCATTCTATAATCCATTCGCGGTCGAAACGAGACATTGAAGCTGCCTTCTCCATCTGCAAATCCCGCCAGATAATACCCTATTCTGGAAGGGATTTCATTGACATTGAGCATTGGAAGCCTTTCCTGCTGATTGTCCGCACCTGAACCATTGTCACTAGAAGCCAAAAGCTTCTGAGTAGGCCAGGATCCACCGGAGGTTCCAGCATATAGCTGAGTTTTACAACTACAGTGGTCCGAACTATAGTTACGGCCGCCGTTTACCGGGGCTTCGGTTCACCGCTTCGCCCTGATGGGCTAACAGATTCCCTTAACCTTCCGGCACCGGGCAGGTGTCAGTCCCTATACGTTGCCTTACGGCTTTGCAGAGACCTGTGTTTTTAGTAAACAGTCGGCTGGGCCATTTCTCTGCGACCCCAGACAGCTTTGTCTGTACAACATTGCCATCCGAGGTACCCCTTATCCCGAAGTTACGGGGTCAATTTGCTGAGTTCCTTAACCACGGTTTTCTCGAGCACCTGAGGATACTCTCCTCATCCACCTGTGTCGGTTTACGGTACGGACACCTGAAGTTCTCGCATAGAGGTTTTTCTCGGCAGTATGATTAGGGTCAGTTTGTGGGCTTGCGCCCTCCCCATCGCCTCTCGGCCTTGGGGAAGTGGATTTGCCTGCTTCCCCAGCCTACCGGCTTGGACCAACACAACCAATCGTTGGCTGACCTTTCACTCCTGCGTCACCCCATAGCTGATAACGAACTTCCGGTGGTACGGGAATATTGACCCGTTTACCATCACCTACGCCTTTCGGCCTCGGCTTAGGCTCCGACTAACCCTGAGCAGATTAGCTTTACTCAGGAACCCTTGGATTTTCGGTGTCCCGGTTTCCCGCCGGGATTATCGCGTACTCATGCTGGCATAAGCGTTTCCGTCTCCTCCAGCCCACTTCGCAGTGAACCTTCGTCGGTTAACGGAATGCTCCCCTACCACTCCACCTTGCGGTGAAATCCGAAGCTTCGGCGGCGGCCTTTAGTCCCGTTCATTTTCGGCGCAAAAAGACTTGACCAGTGAGCTATTACGCACTCTTTAAAGGGATGGCTGCTTCTAAGCCAACCTCCTGGTTGTCTGGGTCTTCTCACATCCTTTATCACTTAAGCCGCACTTGGGGGCCTTAGCTGTCGGTCTGGGTTGTTTCCCTTTCGGCCGCGAAACTTATCTCCCGCGGCCTGACTCCCGCGTTAATATGTCCGGCATTCGGAGTTTGATAGGGGTCGGTACCCTTGTGAGAGCCCTAGCCCTGTCAGTGCTCTACCTCCGGCATACATCACGCGAGGCTAGCCCTAAAGCTATTTCGGGGAGTACGAGCTATCTCCGAGTTTGATTGGCCTTTCACCCCTACCCACGGCTCATCCAATGACTTTTCAACATCAACTGGTTCGGTCCTCCACGCAGTTTTACCTGCGCTTCAACCTGGCTATGGGTAGATCACTCGGCTTCGCGTCTTCCGCCCGCAACTAAACGCCCTATTCAGGCTCGCTTTCACTACGGTTCGGGGTCTTAGACCCTTGACCTTGCTGCGGACGAGAAACTCGCCAGCTCATTATGCAAAAGGCACGCGGTCACCAGGACGACGCCGAAGCGCCGGCCCAGCTCCCACTGCTTGTAAGCACGAGGTTTCAGGTACTCTTTCACTCCCCTCCCGGGGTGCTTTTCACCTTTCCCTCACGGTACTGGTTCACTATCGGTCACCAGCGAGTATTTAGCCTTAGGAGATGGTCCTCCTGAATTCCCACAAGGTTCCACGTGCCCCGCAGTACTTGGGAAACGATCGGGAGTCTGTCCGCTTTGGCCTACGGGACCATCACCCTCTATGGTCACCCTTTCCAGAAGTGTTCGACTAGCCGACAGATTGGTAACTCCCCGGGGGCATGACGATACCCCCTGACCGTTCCCGCGACCCCTGCGCCGCAACGCTCGTCAGCTTGACACGGCGTAGGTTTGGGCTCTTCCCCGTTCGCTCGCCACTACTAGGAGAATCACGGTTGTTTTCTTTTCCTGGAGGTACTGAGATGTTTCAGTTCCCTCCGTTGACTTCATCAGGCTATGAATTCACCTGACGATGACCCAGTATGACCCGGGCCGGGTTTCCCCATTCGGACATCGCCGGATCTAAGGATGTTTGCTCCTCTCCGACGCTTATCGCAGCTTACCACGTCCTTCATCGCCTGCTGGTGCCAAGGCATCCGCCTCGTGCCCTTAGTAACTTGGCCGAAAATCCTTCGACCTATACAGATTTTTTTGCTTTTTACCCGTACTCGACTTCGACTGTCAAAGAGCATTCAGCCTTCGGCTGTCAGCAATCAGCTAACAGCTTTCAGCCAAAAATGTTATAAAAAGATCGTGGAGAATACCGGGTTCGAACCGGTGACCTCCTGGTTGCAAACCAGGCGCTCTCCCAACTGAGCTAATTCCCCGCTTTTCCAAGCGAGGCCGGAAGATCGGGCCCGTTGCTTACCGGCCCGCTGGTGGGCCTAAGTAGATTCGAACTACCGACCTCCCGCTTATCAGGCGGACGCTCTAACCAACTGAGCTATAGGCCCGAGCGA
>Ga0299915_10000015_pt1:27500-131161 | contig 131161 bp, 127 predicted proteins | sample RVTome_13_FD_200263 | JGI IMG/M metagenome (GOLD analysis project Ga0299915, IMG submission 200263) | Soil microbial communities from uranium-contaminated site in the Upper Colorado River Basin, Wyoming, United States - RVT92D227 (version 2) ...
CCAATTTATTCTCGGTTTCCAGGAGTCCCTCGTATTTGCTGGAGGCGGGATAGACGATGCCGCGAGGGATCAAGAAGTTGCGGGCGTAACCGTCCTTGACGTCGTGGCGCGTGCCGATCTTGCCCAGAGGCTCGTAATCTTGGCGCAGGATGACTTTCACTGCGGCACCTCCTGCACATAGGGCAGCATGGCCAGATGCCGGGCGCGCTTGATGGCCAGAACCAATTGCCTCTGGTGCTTGGCGCAGGTTCCCGAAATGCGGCGCGGGATGATCTTGCCACGCTCGGAAAGGAAGCGCCCGATTAGTTTTTCGTCCTTATAATCCACGTAGTGAATGCCGCTTTCGCAGAAGCGGCAGAGGCGCTTTCTCAGGGTCTGCAGACCGGCGCCGACGGGCCGCTTGGGCGCCATCTTCCCGTCTCGGCTGCGGTTTCGGTTTCGATTTCTATCGAAGGGCATGCTGGCCTCACAGTCTCAGATTGATTAAGCCATTATTCGACTCCGAATCACCTAACGAACTGGGGCGGCGTTCGGTTCCGGGCTCGGCGTCGCCATATTCGTGAACCATCTCTTCGCCGCCTTGGGCTTCGGCCACGAAGACGGTTCCATCCTTTTTGTTCAAGAACTGGATGCGCCGGGATTTGATTTCGATGATATTGCGGGTGTAACCGTCGTCTATCTTGATGATGCGGCTCTGCAATTCGCCTTCGACCAAGACTGCCGAGCCTTTTTTCAAACTCAGATGACAGCTCTCGGCCAGCTTGTACCAGGCCACGACGCCGATGATGCAAACGTCCTCTTTCCACCGGCCGGCGTTGTCCTTGAATCTCCGATTGGAGGCGATGGAGAAATTAGCGACCGGAATTCCGCCGGTGGTGGTATGGCGGAAAGTGGGATCCTTGATCAGATTGCCCGCGATGATGATGTTGTTCACATCCGGCATGCGCAGCTCTGCCATAACCTCACTCCTTTCCGCTAGATCCTGCCTGTTTCTCTTCTCCGGGGATATCTATCACCTCGTCCTCAATACCGGGGGGGATGGCCTCAACGTCTCGCTCTAACAACGCTAAGCGCTCCTGCTCAGCCAAACGGCTGACCTCGCGGGCCAAGCGTTCTCCTTCGTTCTGCATCAACTTCAGAGTACGGGGATCGCGAAGCAGAATCAGGTGGCGAAAGATGCCGGGTGTGACCTTTAAAAAATGCTCGATTTCCGGAACCAACTCGGCGGGAGCACGGAATTGGGTCATGAGGTAGTAACCGTACTGCCGGTCCTCGATGACATAGGCCATCTTTTTCTTGCCCCACTTTTCCACCGTGAGGATCTCGACGTTCTTGGACTTGAGCAGGTCCAGGTATTTGGTTACCAGCTCCTCCTGCTTTTCAGGGGGGAGCTGGGCGTCGAGAATTAAGGTCAATTCATAGGTTTTCATCTTTTCCCTTCGGGCTTATGCCCCATCCCCGATTGAGCAGGATGAGGAGGGTTATTGGGTCGTATTGCGAACATCGTGTAGGGGCGAAGCACGCCTCACCCCTACACATGGATTACTAAATAAACAACGGGGCTAGTACCAAGGTGATGGTGGAAAGCAGCTTGATCAGCACGTGCAGCGAAGGTCCGGCCGTGTCCTTGAAGGGATCGCCGACGGTATCGCCGACGACGGCGGCGCCGTGCGTGGGATTCTTGGCTTTCTTGCCATCGGCGCCGACCAGGTATTTGCCGCCATGCGCGCCGGCTTCGATGTATTTCTTGGCGTTATCCCAGGCTCCGCCTCCGTTGTTTAGAAAGAGCGCCATCAGGATGCCGCAGATCGTGCCGACCATGAGCAGCGCCGCCACCGCTTCCGCCGAGATCAGGCGATCCTGCTCGGTGATAAAGACTTTGAAGGCGATGCCCACCGAGATCGGCATCAACACGGCGAGCAGACCGGGAGCGACCATTTTCCGCAGGGCTGATTTGGTCACGATGTCCACGCAGGAGCCGTAATCCGGCTTGAAATCTTTGGGGAACTGGATGATGTCATTTATGCGCGGCAGCTTGGCGTATTGACGGCGGACTTCCTCGATGATGGATTGAGCCGCCTTGCCGACGGCGCGGATGGCGAGCGATGAGAAAAGGAAGACCAGCATGGCCCCCAGCATGGCGCCGACGAAGACCACCGGCTTGCTCAGGTCCACGGTGAAGAGATAGTCCTCGCCGAAGCCGGCATACTGCTTGACTTCATCCATATAGGCCTGGAAGAGCAGGAAGGCGGCCAGCCCTGCCGAGCCGATGGCATAACCTTTGGTCAGAGCCTTGGTCGTGTTGCCCACGGCGTCCAGACGATCGGTCTTCTTGCGAATCTCCTCGGGTTGTTCGGACATTTCGACGATGCCGCCGGCGTTATCGGTGATGGGGCCGAAGGTGTCCATGGCCAGAATGTAGGCGGCCGTCGCCAGCATGCCCATGGTCGCCACGGCCGTGCCGAACAGACCGGCATTGGGCAGGCCGCTGGATTGACCGAGATAATAGGAGGCCAATAGGGCCGCGCCCATCACGACGGTCGGCATCCAGGTGCACTCAAGACCGACGCCGACGCCGGCGATGATGTTGGTCGCCGGGCCGGTGATGGAGGCCTGGGCGATGGTCTGCACCGGACGATAGCGATATTCGGTGTAATACTGGGTGATGTAGACGAAGGCGACGGAGGTCAAGACGCCGAGTATTCCGCAAAGAAAGAAATGCCACCAGGCTTGGGGGGCCGCGGGGCTATTCAGCAACCAGTAAGTCGAGGCTCCAAAAGCGATCATGGCCAAGATCACGGCGATATAATAGCCGCGATTCAGCGCCTGCATGGGATCCATCTTCTCTTCCTTGTCCATCCGCACGGACAGAATGCCGACGATAGAGGCGATGATTCCGAAGGCACGAGCCACCAGCGGGAACATCATCACGCCGACGATGCCGGCGGAGAAACCCATATTCAGCTTTTCGGCGGAGGCCGCCAACGAGGCTCCCAGGATCATGGCGCCGATATTTTCGGCGGCGGTGGATTCGAACAGGTCGGCTCCACGACCGGCGCAGTCGCCGACGTTATCGCCCACCAGATCGGCAATGACGGCGGGATTGCGGGGGTCGTCTTCCGGAATCCCCGCCTCTACCTTGCCCACCAGGTCCGCGCCGACGTCCGCGGCCTTGGTGTATATTCCTCCGCCCAACTGAGCGAAAAGCGCGACAAAGGAGGCTCCGAAGCCGTAGCCGACGATCAGCAGTGGGATCTTGGTCGGACTGACATTGCCCACGGCGTTGACCAGGGCGTAAAGCCCAGAAACGCCCAGAAGACTCATGGCCACCACCAGCAGGCCGGAAACCGCTCCGCCGCGCAAGGCGATGCGCAGGGCGTCATTAATGCTCGAAAGGGCCGCGTGGGCCGTGCGGATGTTGCTGCGGATGGAAACCCACATCCCCATATAGCCGGCGAACACCGAACAGAGTGCGCCGAGGACGAAGGATAGGGTTATCCAGGCAGCCAATTCCAGCGAACTGCCCACGGGGTCAAAATCGTGATGCCCCCGGATGAAACCATAGCCTACAAAAAGCAACGCGGCGAAAAGGACAGCGAGCATGATGATCGTGCGATTCTGCCGACGCAAAAAGGCCTCGGCTCCCTGTTTGATCGCGTCGGAAATGCGGCGCATGGCCTCTGAACCGGTCTCCTTGCGCAGAACCCACTGAGCCAGCAGATACGCCGCGATGAGTCCAAAAATGCTGATTCCAAGCACGATTCCTAAGATCAATCCCATGACGGTGCTCCTCAGGTTATCCCCGTTTTATGTATGGCTCTTTATCTCCACAGATTGAATTCAATCTCCGGCTCCCGGGTTGCCCTTCGCCGCCCCCAAAAAATCTCGATTGTAGCGATTCATGGCGCGCGTCAGACCCCGTTCCAAGATGCAGTCCAGAGCCTCGGCGCCGGTGGCGATCATTTTTTTCAGGTCTTCGTGAAGCGCCGCCGGGATTCGAGTCAGAACGTAATCGCTGAGCTCGCCGCGCCAATTTTCCGTATAAATGCCAATCCGGAGGCGCGGGATATTTTCGCTGCCCAATTCGGCGATTACGGAGGCGAGGCCCTTGTGCCCGCCGTCGGAACCGGAGCGGCGAATGCGCAGCGTCCCGAACGGCAGGGCGACGTCATCGCAGACCAGGAGCACGTTCTCCGGAGCGATACGATGGTAACGCGCCAGGTGAGCCAACGGCACGCCGGAGAGATTCATAAAGGGAGTGGGTTTCAGGAACGTGATTTTGTTTCCAGCGGGATTGTAGGTGAGGCGAAAATAATCACCGCGGCCCGGTTGGAAGGTTAGTTTCTTCCGGGCCGCCCACCAATCCAAAACCATAAATCCCAAATTGTGCCAGGTATTTTCAAAGCGCGATCCGGGATTGCCCAGGCCGACGACCAGCGAGATGCCTGCTTGCTGCGACATAGGACAATCCGCCCCAGAGATTACTTCTTCTCCTTCTTCTCTCTGTCCTTGTCTCTGTCTTTGTCCTTTTCCTTTTCTTTCTCTTTCTTCTCGGCTTCCGCCGGTTCCGCCGCCGCCTCAGCACCCTCCTCCGCCGGCTTGGCCTCCTCGACGACCTCGGGGGCCTTTTCCACCTTGGGCGCCAGGACGGTCGCCAGAGTCGCGTCCGGATCTTCCACGATGCGGTAATTTCCGGGCGCTAAATCACGGACGTGCAGCGAGGAACCAACCTTGAGTTCGGTGACGTCCAGTGCGATCTTCTCAGGGATATCCTTGGGCAGGCATTCAATATGGAGTTGATGAATGCTCTGCTGCAGGATGCCGCCCTGCATACGCACACCAAAAGCCGAACCGGTCAGCTCGACCTCGACCTTGACCGTCACCTTATGGCCGCGCACGATGCCCATGAGATCAATATGGATATATCTCCCGGATACGGGATCATGCTGGATTTCGCGAACGATGCATTCGTGCTCGCTGCCATCATCCAGTTTCAGGAGCAGGAGTTTGGGTCGCTTCTTCATGGCCAACTGAAGCTCGTGGGCGTTGAGCTCCACCGGGAGATTGGCCTCATGTCCCAGATAGAATACGCCAGGGACGTTGCCGGCGGCGCGCAGGCGGTTGGCCGCTCCCTTTCCGGATTCCTGCCGCCGGCGGGCATTCAAGCTGATCTGTTCCATGCGTCTTGATAATCCTTAGCGATGATTCACAAAAAGCGAACTGATGGACTCTTCGTAGTGTATTCTCCGGATCGCTTCTCCAAAGAGTTTGGCGGCCGAAAGTATGGTGATCTTGCTGCTCTGAACAGCGGCGCGAAGAGGTATGGTATCGGTCAGAGCCATCTCCTTGATGGGCGAATTCTCGATCCGTCGCACCGCCTCGCCGGAGAGGACTCCATGAGTGCAGCCCACGTAGATATCTTTGACGCCCAATTTGTGAAGAGCGTCGGCGGCGCGCGCCAGGGAGCCGCCGGTGTCCACCATGTCGTCCACCATGAGCACGTTGAATCCGGCGACTTCGCCGATGACGTTCATGACTTCGGACACGTTCTGCGTGGGGCGGCGCTTATCCACAATGGCCAGCGGCGCGCCCAGGTATTCGCTGTAGGCGCGGGCTATGCGGATAGAACCCACATCCGGAGCCACCACCACGAGATCCGGAACGGCCATGGCTCGATAAAACTCCATAAAGATGGCGCTGGCGTACAGATGATCGAAAGGGATGTTGAAGAATCCCTGGATCTGAGCCGCGTGCAGATCCATGGTGAGCACGCGATCCGCGCCGGCGGCCACCAGCAGGTCGGCCATCAACTTGGAGGTGATGGCCACGCGGGGCTGATCCTTGCGATCCTGCCGCGCATAGCCGAAATAGGGAATGACCGCCGTGATGCGCCGCGCCGACGATCGCTTGGCGGCGTCAATCATGATCAGCAATTCCAGCCAGTGTTCGGCCGGAGGCTGGGTGGATTGCACCAGGAAGACGTCGCAGCCGCGGATGTTCTCGTTATACTTGAACCAGAGCTCTCCATCGGAGAAGCGCTTCAACTGGCTGTCGCAAACGCGAGTATTCAAGTACTCGGCAATCTTGGCGGCCAGATGAGGATTAGAGGATCCGGAGAAGATCTTCACGGCATCGTCTCAACGTCGTTGTAGGGCCAATTCACCGGAAAAGAAAGGGGCACCCGCGGTGGACTGGCTGGGGCGGAAGGATTCGAACCTCCGATGCGGGGACCAAAACCCCGTGCCTTGCCACTTGGCGACGCCCCATCGTTCCCACCACCGAGGGGCCCGTGGGTGAGTGAAATGCTGCCTCTTAGAAGGGATCCGGCGTTCCCTGCAGCTCGGGATTTTGCACTACCCGCTGATATTTGTCCAAGATCATCCCTTCGATCTTCTGGCGAAAGCCATTGTCAATGGGATGGGCAATGTCCTTGTATGCTCCGTCGGTTAGTTTGCGGCTGGGCATGCAAACGAACAGCCCTTTGTTGCCTTGAATGACCTTCAGACCGCGCACCACAAATACGTCATCGAAGGTGATGTTCACGAAAGCCTTTAATTTTTCTTCGTTACGCAGATTAATGTTGATTTCAGTGATCTCCATCCGAACCTCCAGAGGGGACGCAGGAACTCTGCGGCCGGAGTTAGCAGGCTGCACGTATATTTAGCAGATATTTTTGCCCTTCCACCTGAATGAGTTCAAAAGCTCGGCGCGCGTTTTCTTCAGAATGGAACACGCCATAAAGCGAGGATCCGCTGCCGGAAAGCGAAGCAAAGTAAGCGCCTGCCCGCAACAATTGATCTTTCAATGCCCCCAGAGCCGGATGATGCCTGAAAATCAGCGGCTCGAAGTCATTTGAGAGGACCTCGGAGAAGGCTTCTTTTTTAAGATCCATTAAATTAATATTTTGTAAGCCTTGTGTCAAGGGATAATTGGCGATGTTTTTATAAGCCCAGGCGGTGGATATGGCAATCTTCGGCGCCAGCAGCAGCATCGGATCACAGATCAGCGGCGCGGCCGGCGTCAGAAGCTCGCCCCGGCCCCGGGCGATGCAGCACCCTCCCAGAATGAAAAAGGGGACGTCCGATCCCAGCTCGGCCGCCAGGCGGAGCAGCAGATCCCCTCCGAGCCGTAGATTCCAAAGTTGATTCAGCCCCTTCAGAACCGCCGCGCCATCCGATGAACCCCCGCCCAAGCCGGCTCCCATAGGCACCTTTTTCGAAAGCACGATGTGCGCCCCGCGATCCAGCCGGCAGTGGGATTGCAGCAGGCGCGCAGCTTTCAAGCATAGGTTATTCTCATCGGCGGGCAGGTCCGGCGGCCCGCCGGCGATGGAGAGCAAAAGATCTGGAGCTTCCCGCAGGATGATCTCGTCATGGAGATCAATCTCCTGCAGGACGCTCCAGATCTCGTGATAGCCGTCCGCTCGGACGCCCCCAATGCGCAAGCCCACGTTGATTTTAGCGTGGGCTTCAATCATCAATTGGTTTATCCCCCCCTTGATTGGGGAAAGCAAGGTGTATTACAACTCCGATTTATTGAGGCCACATCATGCCGAGCCATTTTCGGGATTCTGCCCCATCCCCTATCCGGTTCTCTGGGCGGGTATTTCGGATGCCTGCTCGGCGGCAAGTCTCTTGCGGCGGCGATCGCCCTTTTTCTTCCCGCCATAGTAGTAATAATACTGGTAGTAATGATAATAATAGTAGTACGATCCATAGATGCGTTTGATGTCCAGGCCGTTCAGCAGGACGCCGATCAAATTGGCGTGCACGTTGGAGAGGAGCTGGATGGCGCGCTCGACTTCCTTGCGATTGACGTAGCCCGAGGAGACGACCAGCAGAGTCGCATCCGCGCGAGTGGAGAGAACGGCGGCGTCAGTCACGGCGATTACCGGTGGCGAATCGAGGAGGATGTAATCATAGCGTTGCTGAAGGACGTTCAAAGCCTTGCGCAGAGCGTTTGACGAAAGCAGCTCGGAAGGATTCTGCGGAATTTCGCCGGACGTGATGATGTCCAGGTTCTCCACGCCGGTCGGCTTGATCACCTCATCGAGAGTGTAGGCGCCCAAAAGAGCGTCGGTCAGCCCGCCCTGGCGTTCGATGTTAAACAGGGTGTGCACCGTGGGGCGGCGCAGGTCGGCGTCAATCATCAGGACTCGGTTGCCCATCTGCGCCATGGTAATCGCCAGATTGGCCACGGTGGTGGATTTGCCTTCCTTGGTCGCCGAACTCGAAACGACCAGAGTCTTGGCGGGCTTGTCTACATTGGCGAAGAGGATATTGGTGCGCAAGGAGCGATAAGCCTCCGAGATGGGCGATTTCGGTGAGAAATTGGTGATCAGCTTGGTGTCCAGACGGCCCCAATCGGCGCTGGTGATTTTATGGCCGTGTTTTTTTATGCGGCGGATGATCTCGTCGGGATCAATCGTCGGGATCGTCCCCAGCACGTTGACCTTGAGCTTCTCCAGATCTTCGACCGTGCGGATGGATCCATCCAAAAGCTCGATGGCGAAGGAAACGGCGACGCCCAAACCGAGGCCGAAGAAGATGGCCAGGGCGATGTTGAGCTGGCGGTTGGGGCGAATGGGATTCTGCGGCGGAACGGCCGGGTCAATAATGCGGACGTCGGCCGTTTTGCCGGCTTCGGCGATGCGCGATTCCTCGTATTTTTCACTGCGCATCAGGTAAATTTTCTCGTTCAATTCCGCATTGCGCATCAGCCGGACCAGCTCGAGGTTTTTTTCGGGAAGAACTTCGAGTTGAGCTTCGTAAGAGCTCACCACCGACCGCAGCGCATCGGCGCGGGCCGTCAGGGACTTGATGTTGATATCCGCGCGCAGGATTTGGTCGAACAAGTCCTGCGAGGTTTTGAGAGGATCTATCGAGGCGATGCCGGATTGGGCGATTTTGTGGGTCTCCTCCATCAGGGCTTTCTTGGCCTCATCAATCTCGCGATCTACCTCCCCGATGACAATCTCATAGCCGGGCGAAGCTTTGGCAATCAGGTTGGCGATCAGCGCTTGTTTTTCGGCGATGCGGCTCTGCATCTCGCTGATGATGGGCGAAGAGATCCGGCTAATGTCATCCACGAGGGTGGATTTGGCCTCGGCCAGCATGCTCTTCAGATTTTGCAGCGACTGTTGGTTTTCTTGAAGCTCCGCTTCAGTCTCGTTCAGATGGGCGCGGAAAATGGCGGTCTGCTCGACCAGCTTGGCGGTTTCCTCGTCCAGCGCCACCAGTTTATGAGTCTCTTTATATGTTCGCAGGGCCTCTTCGGATCCGGCCAATTTCTGTCGAACCGAATCGAGCTGTGATTCGAGAAAACGCCGCACTTCGCCGACTTCGCCCTTCGAGTTCTCAAGGTTTTGCCAATAAAATTGCTGAGAAATTTCATTGGCCAGGTAGGCTGCCTCAAAGGCGGAGTTCGACTGAACTTTCAGGACGATGATATCCGTATCCTTCACCGGCTCGACGGTGATGGATTCGCGCAGATTCTTGACCTTGTCGCTGAAGCTGACGGGGCGGCCGCTTTCATCGGCGTCGGCCATTACCTTCAAGTTCTGGCGGTAGGGGGAGTTCTCCAGCGAACGGATCACCCGCTCACCCAGGGTGCGGCTCCGCAGGACCTCCACCTGGTTGGCAATCATGGTCTGCAGATTCAGGAATCCGGAAAATCCGAAGACGGACTGCTCCAGACGGCCCTTATCCTCGATCATGATGGTAGCGCTGGCCTGGTAAACCGGCTCCATCTTATAGGTGAAAAAGGTGGTCGTGACCAAGACGACCAAAAAGCAGAGCAGGATGATCCAACGCCCTCGGAGGATGATCCGAAGGTATTCGATAACTTTGACGGAGCTTTCTTGCTGCTCAATCATCTTCTTCCCCCAGCAAAGAATGAACGAATTCCCTCCCCGGCCAGGACAATCCGGATAGGACGATTCGAGGATTATCCTCAACCAGGCGGCGAGCTTCCGCCACCCCGATGACCGCGGAGGCAGCCTCCAAGCCGCCGCGCAGATCGGGCCCGCGCTGACTCAAGCCGTGTGCGTCTGAAGCGAGGAAGTGTATCCACCCCATTCTCAGCAAATTGTGCGCCAGCTTCTTAACGGTGCGCCCAAAGTCGCCCGTCAGACTGCCGGCGCTAAGCTGAATTAGCGCGCCCGCTTCGACCATTTTCCGAATAAGCTCAGGATTCTTCAGAACCTGATGATTCCTTTCGGGATGGGCAATGATGGGAATAATTTGAGCATCCCGCAGGGCATTCAATTCCCGTTCAAAACCTCGCGGAACGTCCCCCATCGGAAACTCGACCAACATGTAGAGGCGGGAAGCATTTAGAGTCGCGGCTTCAAACTGGGCCAACTCGGCCAAATTGGGCTGAAAGTAGATTTCGCTCCCCAGATAGAGTCGCAAATCGGGCAAAGCGCGGGCAAGTTCGTCCGAGAATTCACGAAAGACGTTGATTATCAAAACGTTCTGATTGGGATTAAGGCGGCCCAGTACATGGGGCGTGGCGATCATGGCGCGCGTACCGCAATCGTAGGCCGCCGCGGCGAGATCCAGCGCTTCCACCAAGGTCGAGGGTCCGTCGTCAAGATCCGGCAATATGTGGGTGTGGATATCAATCATGCTCGGCTATCTTCTGTAGCTTCAGGGAGAATCCATAAGAATTAGGATTCGCCCGGTAGCTGTTTGCGAACCTCGGAGAATTTAAAGTGCTGGCTCCAGAAACAGACTAAACCCAGCGCGGTCAAGGGGATATAATTCACCAGATGAAGAATGATGGCGAACCCCAGGGAAATTTCCGCCGACACCCCGAAGAGCGAGACGCCGAAGGCTACGATTCCGTGGAAGGTCCCTACGGCGCCGGGCGCCGAAGGAATGCTGATGCCGATGGTGATAATTACCAGCAACACCACCGATGCCAGCAGGGGATTATCAATGATCTTGGGATATTCCGGCGCCATCAGGTTGAACGCCAATAGAATGACGAAGACGCTGACGATATAGCAAATCTGCAATATAACCGTGTGAATCAGGACAGCAATATAATGGTGGGAGCTGCGCAAAATCTCCAGACCGCCTGAAAACGAATTGATGGCTTTCAAAACAGGCTCAGTCCATTTCTGCGGAAACGGTTTTAGCATGCGGCGCAGGAGCTCCAGCGTCCAAGCCGTTTTAATCAGCAGAGCGAAAAGGAAAATAACGAGAAGAATGATGGCCCCGCCCAGATAGAATAGCCCATTACGAATCCAGTCGGGAAAGGGGAAGAAAAACAGAGTGATGCCGAGCAGAATCAAGGCCGCCAGGGAATCAATCACCCGTTCGACGATGATGGTGGCCAGCACGGACGATTTGCTGACGTTTTCCGCTTTGCCGAGAATATAGGCGCGCAAGATTTCGCCCAGCCGCAGCGGCAGAACATTGTTGATCATGTAGCCGGCGTTCATGGCCGCATAGACGGGCCAGTAGCGGATTTGAGGCGAGACCGGCTGCAGGATGATCCGCCAGCGCTGGGCGCGGAAGAAAAGGCTGAAAATCAGCAAGAGAACAGAGAGGATAATGTAAAAAAAACGCACCTGCGTCAGAACCTCTCCGAGCTGATGCAGTTTAATTCGCGGCTGTCCGAAGAAGGCGGCAAGAATGCCCGCCTCACCGCTGAAAAGACCCGCGAGATCGAGCTTCCAGAAGGAGAGGTAAATGAAAAGCAGGCTTAAGGCGAGGCCAACGGCAACGCGACGTTTCATGAGATTAAAAAATGCAGCGGTGAAGGTTTAATATACGCTCCGGATTATTCAGCGCATATCAATTACTTCTACGGATGGAGGCGGGGCAAATTGGAAGGTGCTATCCGGCAAATTTTGCCTAATTTCAATGTCTTCGAAGGAGAATCCTGCCTTGCTTTCGGTCAACTCTTCGATCTCTATTCGGCGGGTAAGATACTCCTTGCGATCCACCCAGACTTTGAGGCTCGCCACAGGATCGGTCACCTCGCGTGGGATCATGGTTAGCAGGTAACAGGGCAAGCCCCCATGTTGGACGTTTTCAACGGATTTGACCTCGTACTTGTCCGGATAATCGAAGAGGAGCTGCTGAGGCGTGAAGAAGGAAGCGCCCCCCGCTTCGGCGGCGAAGACGACCACCTGGCTGTCCGCAGGAGCGTAAGCCCAGAGGGTTTTGCCGTCGCAGATCAGAAGTTGTCCGGAGGATTCCATGCGAAATCGCCCGCCCTGAGCGAAATAGATCCGCCCTTCCTCTTCGATCAGATCGCCCTCCATTTGGATTTGCGCCGAAAAGCGGAGAGTCAGCGCCGGAATGCTCTGGATTTTGGCCTGAACTTTTTTGATGATCTCTTCCCCGCTGGAGGCCCGAGCGTTCTGATGATTTAGGAGCGATAGAACGGCCAAGAGCCACAGACCGCGGCTCACAAAAGAGACCATGCTGAGGCGGAATTTCATCATTTCGGCGTTGCCCTTGTTCAGACAATTCAGGGAGACGGCGGAGGAGCGCCGCGCAGACCCGGGAATCCTTCCTTCCTAAATAAATACTCTTCGTCCACCAAGACCTCGCGGGCTTTGGAACCATCGAAGGGGCCGACGATGCCGGCGCGCTCTAATTGGTCAATCAGGCGGCCGGCGCGGGCGTAGCCGATCTTCAAGCGGCGCTGTAGAATGGATACCGAAGCCTGACCTTGATGAATGACGATGCGCGCGGCATCATCGAACAGTTCATCCGCTTCGCCGATCATCTGACCGTCGGGACCTTCAGCAACTCCCTCCAGCTTGGGGATCAGCAGTGGATAGCGGTAGAAGTCATCCGGTTGATCTTCGATGAACGAAACCAGCGCCTCGATTTCCGCGGGGCTGATATAGCAGCTATGCAGGCGCTCCGGCGTGCCGCGCCCCGGCGGGATAAAGAGCGCATCACCATTACCCAGCAGAGCCTCAGCGCCGTTGGCGTCGAGAATGGTGCGGGAATCCACCTTGGAGGCGACTTGAAAGGCAATGCGCGCCGGGAAGTTGGCCTTGATGACGCCGGTAATCACGTCCACGGAAGGCCGCTGCGTGGCGACGATCAGATGAATGCCGACGGCGCGGGCCATCTGAGCCAGACGGGCGATGGGCTCCTCGATTTCCTTGGCGGAGACCAGCATCAAATCGGCCAGCTCGTCAATCACTACCAGCAGGTAACTCAGAGGAGGCAGCGTCTCGCCATCCGGCGATACCGCCTCGCCCCTCGAGGCGAGCGCATTGAATTCTTCGATATTGCGCACGCCCGCACCGGCCAGAAGATCATAGCGGCGCCCCATTTCCATCTCCACGCCGCCCAGCGCCAGAACGGCGTTGGCGGGCGTGGTGATGACCTCTTCGTCCAACTCCGGCGAATTTAGTAAATGATGGCGCGCCAGACGGGCGTAGATGGACATTTCCAGTTTCTTGGGATCAATGATGACAAATTGGACCTGATTCGGCGGGTTGCGGAAGAGCAGGCTGGCAATAATCGAATGCAGGCAGACGGATTTTCCGGATCCCGTGGTCCCCGCCACCAACAGGTGCGGCATCTTGGACAGATCGCTGACGTAAGGATCGCCGGCGGCGGTTTGACCCAGGGCAATCGCTAAGAGAGACTTATGATCTTGAAAGGAGCTGTGCGCCAGGACCGACTTCAGCACGACGGTGGAGGGTTGGCGGTTTGGGATTTCGACGCCCACGGCTCCCTGCCCCGGTATGGGGGCTTGGATGCGAATGGCGCGAGCTCGCAACACCAACGCCAGATCGTCCGCCAGCGCGCTGATGCGGCTGACCTTGACGCCGGGGTCGGGCTCGAGATCAAAGCGAGTGATGACCGGCCCGGGATTGACTTTGACGACCTTGGCTCCGACTCCGAAATCGGCGAGCGCGGCTTGCAGGCGCTTGGCCTTACTGCGCAATTCGTCGGGCGCATCGGGCGAATCGGGAGGAGGATCATTCAATAGCGTCAGCGGAGGCAAATGATATTCGCCCTTCGGTCGAAGGGGCGCATCCGGCAGAATCCTCGCAGGCGTCTCAAGCGACAAAGATTGCTGCTGCGTGGGAATTTCCAGTTCCTGGTCGGCAGGAAGAGGCTCTTCGGAGGGCAGGTCAGCCAAATTCGAGATTTCGGGTTCGAGTTCGAGGGCGACGGTATCCTCCAACGGCTCAGAGGGTCGGCGCTTGAATTGTTCCAGCAACCAGGCCCACAGGCCGGCGGCGGCCGGTTTTCCAACGTCCAGAGATTTTCGCAGGATCAAAGATGGTCGAAAACGCAGGAAGAGGATCAGAGCGGTCATGACGACCAAGGACCAAAGGATCCAGGCGCCGATGGCCCCCATGAAGTTGGAAATCATATCGCCAAAAGCCCAGCCTAAAAGGCCGGTATGTACCGTGATGATTTCGGGAGCTTCGACCAGAAAAATCAGGAAGGAGGCCCAGAGAGCCAGCAGGAGGGCTCCCATGCTGCCCCAGAACACGCGGATTCTCTTCCAGCGCAGCAGCACCGCTCCGGACCAGAAAAAGAGCAGGAAGGGAAAGACGAAGGAGGGCCAGCGGCCCAGGGTGAAGGGGATGATGAAGTTGGAGATTCCATCCCCAAGACCGCGCAACAGATTAGGCGGAGGGTAGGTCGCCAGAGCCAGGGTGGTCAGAATGGCCAGAGCCAAAAGCACGATGCCGAGTACTTCACGCCAGCCATCGCGGCGCCTGCGATCGCTGCCCTGGCGCCGTTTGGACGATGCTCTTTTCGTTTTACTGGAGCCTGACAAAATAACTCAGCGGGCTTAGCGCGACGCTTTCTCCTTGATCAAGCGAATTTTTCCGTCTTTATAAACCGGCAGAACAGGAATGCGATTGACCTCCGCGCAGAAAGGCAGATCGGCCTCCATGCCAATGCCCGCCAGATAGCGGCCATGGTGTGACTGCGCCACCAGATCGGCGAGGGAGTCTTTAAATTGCTGGAATAAGAGCAGCGCCGCTGTGGCGGCGTCACTCAATTCCAGTCTGCCCGAACCGCGCGCCTGAAGCTCGCTTAAGATATAGCCCGCGCAGACGGCGTCTTCCAGGGCGAACTGGCCCAACTTTCCGGCGCATATAATGTGAATGGGATCCGAGGCGGCCGCGAGGCTATCCACGACGCTGGATTGATTCACGAAGGCGCTGATCAACGTGCGGCGCGCCAGCCGGGTCTTCACCATAGTCGGCGAACCGTTGGTGCTGCCGAAGATGAGGGTCTTCCCTTTGACGGCTTCAGAAGTATATTCCAGAGGGGAATTGCCGAGATGAAAGCCCTGGACCAGCTTGCCTTCACGTTCGCCGCAGAGCAAGATGGCGTCTTTGGACAGATTCGAGGCCAGCTCGATGGCGGAGGACACGGATTCGGCGGGAATGATCTCCTTGGCGCCGGCGGCCATCGCCGCGCAGATGGTGGTGCTGGAACGCAGCACATCCACCACCACGGCGATCTGATCCTTGAGCCGTTCTTCGTTGAATTCCTGAGGAGTAAAGTAAATTTCAATTTTCATATCTTGAGGTTTCACATCACATGAGAGGGGACGAAAGGTGTCTTAACAATGGTGACGGGCAGCCGGCGGCCGCGCAGATCCAACTCCAGTTCCATGCCCACCTCGCCAAGTTCAACCGGCACATAACCCAAGCCGATGCCGCAATCCAAGATCGGTGAGAAATTCCCGCTGGTGACCACGCCCATAACCTGGCCATCTTTTTGGATGGGGGAACCATGGCGCGGCAGGCCCTTGCCCTGAGCGGTAAAGCCGACCAGCTTGCGCTTCAAGTCCTGCTGCTTGATCTTTAAGAGCGCCTCCCGGCCAATGAAATCGCCCTTGTCCAGCTTGGTAATCCAGCCCAGGCCGGCTTCGAGAGGATTGGTGGAGGCATCTATGTCATTGCCGTAGAGGCAATATTTCATCTCCAAGCGCAGGGTATCGCGGGCTCCCAAGCCGATGGGTTCGACGTCATAGGCTTTGCCGGCTTCAAAGATCGCTTCCCAGAGTCGAACGGCCTGGGCATTCTCAACCATAACCTCATAGCCCAGTTCGCCGGTGTAGCCGGTTCGAGCCACGGTGGCGGGCGTTCCTGCGACCGTGCCTTCTATCAAGTGGTAATACGCAAGATCATCTAAATTGACGGAGGTGATCTGCTTCAAGAGCTCGCGCGATTTCGGCCCCTGAATGGCGAGGAGACTCAGCTCGTCGGAGCGATCCGCGAAAAGCACCCCTGACTTGGGCAGATGTTGAACCACCCAATCGTGATCCTTGGGCAGATTGGCGGCGTTGACCACCATCATGTAACGATTCGGGAGGCGGTAAACCAGCAGATCGTCCACCAAGCCGCCGTCGGGATAACAGAAGGCGGAATACTGCACCTGGCCGACGGCTAATTTCGAGACGTCGTTGATGGTGATCCAATTCAGGAATTTCAGCGCGTCGGGGCCCTTGAATTCGAATTCGCCCATGTGCGAAACATCGAAAACGCCGACGGTATGGCGCACGCGGCGATGTTCGGATACAATGCCGGAGGGATATTGCACCGGCATCCAATATCCGGCGAAAGGGACGATTTTCCCGCTGAGAGCGACGTGCATATCGTACAAGGCAGTCCTTTTGACCGCCCCAAATTCAGGACTTTGACTCATGATCCCCTACTTCAATTTGGAGATCGCTTTGTGGACGCGATCGAGAGCGATCTGGATGTTCTCCACGGAATTGGCGTAGGAGAAGCGCAGGTAGCCTTTGCCGAATTCGCCAAACGAGGTGCCGGAGAGAGCCGCCACATTGGCAACATCCAAAAGGTATTGCTCCAGCTCGGGACTGGTTTTGCCGACTCCTTTGATATTGGGGAACACGTAAAAGGCGCCGTGCGGCCTGAGGCATTTGAAGCCCGGGATCTTGTTCAAGCCGTCCACGATGACGTCGCGGCGGCGTTTGAACTCAGCCACCATGCGATAGACGTCATCCTGCGGGCCGCGAATGGCTTCGACGCCGGCGTGCTGAACGAAGGTGTTGACGCAGGAGTTGGAATTGGTCTGCAGGCGCGCCACCCATTCCGCCAGTTTCGCGGGCATGACGCCGTAGCCCAGGCGCCAACCGGTCATGGCGTAGGTCTTGGAGAAGCCGTCTAACAGAATCATGCGCTCGCGCATTCCGGGGATCTTGGTGATGCTGTAGTGCTCGCCTTCGTAGATGATGTTGCAATAGACTTCATCGGAGAGCACCCAGCAGCCGAACTTCTGCGCGATTTTGGCGATCTCTTCGATGTCCTCTTTGGTCAGGACGCCGCCGGTGGGATTTTGCGGAGTGTTGATGATGATCAGTTTCGTTTTGTTGTTGACAAGTTTCTTGAACTCATCCATATCGAAGCGGAATTCGTACTCTTCGCGCAGAGCGATGGGAACGGCCTTGGCGCCGATGAAGTTGATCACCGATTCATAGATGGGGAAGCCGGGATTGGGATAGATGACTTCATCGCCTTCGTTCACCAGCGCCAGCATGGCGAAGAACATAATGGGCTTGGCGCCGGGGGTGACGACGACTTCTTCCGGTCTGGCATCAATGCCGCGACGCTTGGAGACGTCTTCGGCAATCGCCTGACGCAAGGCCGGGATGCCCGGGGAAGGGTTGTAGTGAGTCTCGCCGTGCGTCAACGCCTTCATGGCGGCGAAGGTGATATTCTTGGGAGTATCGAAATCGGGTTCGCCGATTTCGAGATGGATCATATGTTTGCCCTGGGCTTCTAAGGCTTTGGCTTTAGCCAATACTTCGAAGGCGGTTTCGGTGCCCAGTCGGCTCATGCGGGTCGCTAACATGTTTTTCTCCACGATCAGGATTTGTCCGTTAGAGGATGTTTCACTTTGGATTTATGGCGGTTTTATCCCATCAATTCCTTCGCCTTCTTGGCGATTTGCTCGGCGGAGACCTTGGGCTCTTAGATTACTTTGCGGCGATGATTTCCTTAATACACTTTAGGAAATCCTCGGCCCAGCGCACGTATTCCAAGGCTTCCTGAAGCGATAGTTCAACCATTTCCTGATAATCCGCTTCAAGACGAGCATTGAAAGTGACGTGCAACATTTCCGAAAAACGCTTCTCAATTTTGCCGGTCTTTGCGAATTCCCGATCAAATATGGAAATGATGCCGGCATGTTTGGACGTCTTGATTTGAATATCCGAAGCCAAAAATAGAGCCAGCGCCGCATAAAACATGCAATAATAGGCTCTATTGGCAATGGATCTGGGGCTCAGCTCTTCGTTCAACATCTTCCGAGCATCGTCGAGAGTTTCCTCTGCCTGCCGCAACCGAAAGGCAAGCAGCGTCTCTTTATCGGTCACAGCGCAATCCCCTCTTCCAAGATATTCATCACCAGAGGCGAAGCGCGCAGCGGTGAGTTTTCAATTTCCTCCTGGCTGAAAATCGCAGCCGAGATCACGATGAGATGCTTAAATCCGACCTCCCACGCTGTATGACGAATTTTTCTCTTCAATGTCGGATCAAGGGATTTAACCTCAAGGTAAACGTCCAAATCCGAATCTTCCTCCGCATCTCCCCGCGCACGCGATCCAAACACCCGGAAGTCCACGATCGGGGCGATCTTGGAAATTTCATGTTTCAGCTTCAGGGCAATTTGGCGATCTTTCTCCAGCATGGCCGGCTCACAAGCCTGGCCGTCACGTTGTGGACCGTGACGGCCCGGAACTTGGCTGCTACCCAACCAATTCTTTCGCCTTCTTGGCGATATGTTCGGCGGATACTTCGAACTCCTTGATCAGCTCCCAGGGGGCCCCGGATTCGCCGAAGCGGTCCTTCACGCCGATGGAACCGAACTTGATGCCGCGGCTGTGGCAGCGCGGATCTTCCAGGATGGCCGCAGCGACGATGTTGGCCAGCCCGCCGACCTGGTGTTCTTCGGCGGTGACGATGAGGCCTGTTTCCACCGCAGCGCGGACGATGGCTTCCTTGTCCAGCGGCTTCAGAGTGTGCATGTTGATCACGCGCGTTTCCAAGCCGTATTCGGACTTCAAAATCCAGGCGGCGCGAAGAGCTTCGGGAACCATGGGCCCGCAGGCGATGATGGTGAGGTTTTCTTTTTCGTTTTGGTGGCCAGAAGCCAACACCGTTTCGATGGAATCTATCATGTTCTCTTTAATGCCGCGCAGACGCGAAATGTTGGCTTTGCCGTACACAAAGGGCGTATTTTCAGTCGTGACGATCGGTGTGGCTTCGCGGGCGAAGCGGACGAATTTGGGCCCTTTGACATTCAGCAGCAGATGCGCGGTCGCCTTCTCCGTTTCGATGGCATCGCAGGGGACGCAGACGTTCATGCCGGGGATGCCGATCATGTTGAAGATGTCTTCCAGAGCCTGGTGAGTGGCTCCATCGGGGCCGACAGAAACGCCGCCGTGCGCGCCGGCGATCATGACGTTAAATTCGCCGTAAGCGACCGTAGTGCGCACTTGATCGAGGTTGCGTCCCGAGGAGAACACTCCATAGGTGCCGATGACAGGAATCTTGCCTTCTCTGGCCAGACCAGCGGCGGCCGCCGTGCCCGACTGTTCGGCGATGCCGACAGAGATGAAGCGGGGCTTGCGCTCGGGGTGATCTTCGTAGAACTGGCTGATGGCGATGGAACCCGAGATGTCCATGCCGAAGCAGATAATGCGCTCATCGCCGCCCAGCTTTTTCAAAGCGCGGCCAAAACCCAGGCGCGTCGGATCCATCTTCACTTTCATGACATCCTGAGAATTCCACCAGTAATTCTTGGAGAATTTGGGCTGTTTCTTGTCCAGCTCGACGTCCACCCAAGCTTGATACTTATTGGCTCGATCGAAAAGCTGTTGGTGGGGCACGACGTCTTTCATCCCCAGCTCTTCCAATCCCTGAAGCATCTGATCTTTGCTGGGGGATTTGCCATGCCAGCCGGCGACATTTTCCATGAAGGAAACGCCCTTGCCCTTGATCGTGCGGACCAGAATCAGGGTCGGTTTGCCCTTGAAATTGCGGGCATCTTCCAATGCCTTGACAATGGCGGCCATATTGTGGCCGTCTATGTCCATGACGTTCCAGCCAAAGGCGCGATATTTCTGATCCATCGGCTCCACCTCCATAACGTCGTGGACCCAGCCGTCAATCTGCAGGCGGTTCATGTCGGCGATGCAGATCAGATTGTCGAGCTTGAAGTGGCCGGCCTCCATCACGGCTTCCCAAATCTGGCCTTCCTGATGCTCGCCGTCGCCGGTGATGGCGAACACGCGATGATCCTTTTTATCCATCTTGGCGGCCAAGGCCAAACCGACGCTGATGGACAGTCCTTGACCCAGCGATCCTGTGGATGCTTCAATTCCAGCGAGCTTATGCCAATGTGGATGCCCCTGAAAGGGCGCCCAGAGTTTGCGCAAGAGAACAACGTCATCGAGTTCGAAAAACCCGGCGAATCCCAGCCCAAGATAGAGATTTGGCGCCTTATGGCCCGTTGACCAGATAATGCGGTCGCGGCCGTCCCATTGAGGATTCTTGGGATCGAGATTGGCGCTGTGCAGATAGAGGGCAGCGGTGACATCCATGATCGAGAGCGTGCCGCCCGAGTGCCCCGAACCGGCGGCCGCCAGAGCGACCAGATTGTAGGCGCGCATGCGCCGCGCTTCGTACTCCAATTCGGCGATGGTGTATTTCTTGCGGATTTTACCCGTGCTGGAATCCATTAACGGCATCGTTTCCTCCAGGGTATGTTTGCTCGCGGGCCATCGTGTTTGATGGCACTTAGGCTCTTAAAATTCCCAAAATTCCATAGTTAGAAAAGTTACAAAACTTCCCTGCTCCAGTCAAGCTCTTTTTGGGATATTTGGGAAATTTGGGAGAAAAGACGAACTGATTCTCGTTCAACAGAAAATCGAAAGGAGCATCTGCCTTGAAATTGCCACAGCCCGTCCATGAACCGCTTTGCTCTGGCCTTGCCGCCATTCTGGGAATCCTCGTGGCTGCATTTCCCGTCCGGGCGCAGATGCAATACGGAGAATATGTCTGGACTTCCTACAGCAGCTTTCGGCAGATCTATGATATCGTTGTGGGGCCGCAGCAGGTATACCTGGCCACCGGCGGAGGTGTCTTGCACTGGGATCGCTATAAGCAGATCTGGCTGAAACCCTGGTGCATCGTCAGGGGGCTGGAGGAGAGCATTGATCTGCGCAGCGCGGTCAATGTGGATTACCTTGAAGAATCAAACCAGGTGGCGGTGCTGACATCACAAGGGGCTTATCTTTATGACCCGGTGGCCCAATATTGGACCAGCACCGATCACTCTTTTGATCCGCCCCAAATAGCTGATATTCAGGCCGCGATTTTCATTGATCTGCCGGGGCAGACGATCTCGGGCAGGCGCTACTTTCAGCAGGGCGCGGGGAGCATCATGGACGGCGAACTGCGACCGCATGAGCTTGGCGCCTTTGCCGATGATGGCTGGGGCAACCGCTGGATCGCCGTCAAAGGCGTTGGGGTTCTGCATTTGGATACTCGCATGCAGCGAGGGCCGCTCTGGGAATTAGGATTTTTCGGCAATGATATCCGGTCGATGTCTCGGGGGGAAGGCTGGTTCATCATCGCCGGGCACAATCGCGATAAAGGGATCACCTTCTGGAACCGCGACATTAACCTCTGGGATCACATCGAACCGCATTACACGGCCGGATTTGAAAGCTCCTGGATCGGCGACCTGACGGTCACCGGCCGCTGGCTGCTGGCGGCCACGGACTACGGTCTGACTCAGGTTGATCTGAAAAACGGCGCCAGCCGCACCTGGACGCTGTTCGACGGACTATGGTCCAATCAGACGTTGGCCGTGGCGGCTCAGAAAGACACGGTCTGGATCGGAACTGAGGACGGAGTCAATGTCTTGTATCTGCCCCGGGGGCCGATTAAGAGGCTGGAACACCCGGCACTGAGAAATCAGGCCGGCTACCGGATCGCTGTTGATGCACAAGCTCTTTGGGTTGGAGGGGAAATGGGGCTTTTCCGTCTGGATCGAGCGACCGGCGAAGGCAACTATCTCGGTTTGGAAGGAGGCGTCGGTGGAGCAGTGCACGCTTTGCATTCGACATCGGATGAGATGTGGCTGGGGCGAACGACGGGGATTGAGGTCGTGGATAAGCAGCATTTAAGGCAGACGGGTTATCCGTCCCAAGCGTTTTTTAAGAGCGCGACGGTGAATGCTATTCTGGCGAAAGATTCGCTGGTCTGGGTTGGAACCGATCAGGGCTTGTGGAAATTCGACCGGGCGCGCAACCGCTGGCATCAATACACGGAGATTGACGGATTGATTGACAACCGTGTGACGGCGTTGCTGATGGATGGAGATTATCTGCTGATCGGGACGCCGGAGGGCATGACGAGGTTTTATTGGAATGAAGAGGGGAGAATAGATTAGGGGATTCGGGATTCAGGATTCGGGATACAGTAGTAAGGGCGCGGCGTGCCGCGCCCTCTCGATTATTGGGGAGGTCAGGCATTCCTGCCTGACCAGGACAGACAAGAATGGGCGTAAGCCCCCTTAGGTGGTCTGTCCTCCCTGATGCAATTATTTCATCAGCAGCATTTTTCCGCTGGCCACCCTGCCTTCGGCCTCGAGGCGATATATGTAGATGCCCGACGGGAGGAGGGAGCCATCGAAGCTGACCTCCTGCTCGCCGGCTTCGCGCCAGCCATTCACTAAGGTCTCGACCAGCCTTCCAGAAGCATCGAATACGCGGAGCTGGATACGATTGGCATCCCGCAACCTGTATTTGATAATTGTGGCCGGATTGAAGGGATTGGGGAAGCTCTGCGCGGCCAGAAACTCACTCGGCGGAGCAGCAGTTTCGGCGGCGGCCATGTCTTTGAAGGATTCGCCGGTGTTGGACCAGCCGGAAAGCCCATCAAATCCACCAGTCCCCAGTTTTACAAAGTTGAAGTGATCCTCGGAGGTATCGCCTAACGCGACCGCATATGCATTGTAGCCGTAGGATCCCGCCGGAGCACCGGCTGTGACCGTCTGCGTCCGTAAACGACTCAACGTTGCTCCCGCGCCAAGCGTAAAGGACGCTGGCCCCAGCGTCGGACCTAAAATGGCGCCTGAAGGCAATGTAATATCGCACCAGACCGTCACCAAGTGGGCAACACTGGCGATGTTGGTGGCTTGGATACCGTAGTCGAAACTACCGCCCGCTGCGGGAATTTGAATTGGAGCATTATAAGGGGTCAGCAATACGCGCACAGGTATGGACTGGTCGTAGTAGAATGCCCCCATGTCCGCCCGCGTGCCATCGGGATCATTGTAGATGGGATTGGGATCCCCGGAGTCTATGCAGGGCGAGCCCCACTGCAGGCGGTAATCACGCTGGGCTGCATTGACGAAGTTTGGATCCTGATTGATATTTCCGATTCCAGGCCAGAGAGAAGTGCACTGGATATCCGCGTAGGTCGCCGGAAAAACTGAACCGTAAGTTTGATAGTTCGGTCGCGGCGAATTTCCCCAGAGAATGCAGTTATTGACCGTGACGTTAGCGTCCTCAATTGCGATAGCCCCACAGTTTAATGCAGTGTTTCCAATAAGGGAGTTGCCGCTGAGGACGGGGCTGCAATTGTAAAGGATACAAATTCCACCGCCCCAACCGGTTGATGAATTTCCGCTTATGACGTTGCCAATAATGCTTGGGCTGGCAGCTGCAACACAGTAAATCCCGCCGCCGTAGTAGGCTGAATTTCCACTGATCTTGTTGCCGCTGATGATGGGGCTGCTGAAGACTTCGCAGAGAATCCCACCGCCGCCATAACCGGAACTTGCCGCAGAATTCCTGCTGATGGTGTTACTGCTGATCGTGGGGCTGGATTGATAGCAGGAAATCCCTCCGCCGCCGCCGTCGGCTGAATTGCCGCTGATGGTATTGTGGATGATCGTAGGATTAGATTCCTCACAGTAAATGGCGCCGCCCCGGTAGTCGGGCGCGACACCGGAAGCATATCCATGCGTCAGATGACAGTATTCCAGTCGTGAATCATCCGAGGAATTCAGGAACCGAAGTCCTCGCCAGCGTGTTCCCGATGTCAACTCGTCAAACCGTATCGAATCCACTTCCGTCCCCACGGCTATCAGAGTGGCGGCACTATCCACAATGAACTTGCGGTAAACCTGAAAGAGCACTTTTACACCCGGTTCGATGGTGAGACTCTGGCCGGGCGGCACGCGGACTTCGGCGGTGACAATGACCGAGTCGGCAGACCAGGTGCCACTCACGTCTCCCGAGACGTAAATGACGGTGGCTTGAGTTATCGGGGCTAAAATCAAGCCAGCCAGTATGAAGGAGAGTAGCAATGATTTCATATCAACATCCTTTATTTTTTAAAGTCTTGGAGGCTCAATAGCCCGGGTCAATCGAGCTTGGTTATCGCCATGAAATACGTCATAAATTAGCCAATTAGACCATATTTTGCATTTTTATTCTTGCGCGTCACAAATGATAGGAAAAAATAGGACGGGCCTGGGGGCCGCCCCGCAGTGCCCGCCATGAATGACGGGACAGCGAATATAAAAAAGCCCGCTCCCCGAAAGTGGTCCCTTTCCCGAAGGGACGGCTTCGCCGCGGGAAAAGCGGGCTCATATTTTGCTGATCGCTGAATGGTGAGAGCTATTTGAGCAGCACCATCTTCTTCACCTGGCGGCAATCTGCCGCCATCAATTTGGCGAAGTAGAGGCCGGAAGATAGGTCTGAGCCATCGAAATTCACTTCATGATACCCCGCCCGACGCCATCCCTCGATGATTGTGCCCACTGATTTGCCGCCAACATCATAAATCTCCAGCTTCACCCAGCTCGCCACCGGAAGCTCCATCTTAAGAGTCGTAGCCGGGTTGAACGGATTGGGATACGGCCCGCGTAAGGCGAATTCTTTCGGGATGCCTGTCCCTGGATTGGGATTGGCGATCCCCACAGCCGCGCCCTGGCCTAAAAGTCCCACTCCGCACAGTTCGTAGCTGTTTACCATGAAGAGAGTATCAACATAGGAGAGGGTGTCCTCCGGCGCGAAGGTGACCGTCAGGGACAGGGTATTCCCCGGGGCGATGAGATTTGCTGGCGGATTGAAGTTGGTGCTGAAGCAGGCATTGCTGCATAGGACATTAAACAGGATCAAATTGGTGATACCTGTATTGGAGATATCAAGGGGCAAGGCAACTGTTGATCCTAACTCACAGGAACCGAAGTCGAGAATTTCCGGTGTGACGGATATTTCTGCCCCCACCCACCAACCGGCGGCGCCGGGACCGCCATGAGCCCCCATGTCATTTCGCACCGCCCCCCAGGCCGGCCAAACGGTATTCCCCGGGCTGGAGGGATCCACCGGATCATTATATATCGCGTTGGGATTGCCGACATCCACACAGGGAGAGTCAAATTCGATGTGGAGGCTGTCCGGGCCAAAGAACTCGGGATAAATGTCAATGTTGCCCTCGCCCGACCAGCCGCCCTGAACGTCGCTGTAGGTCACGATCGCACTTCCCGAAATTTGCGTCGGCATATTCAGGTAGAGGATGGAATTCGAGGCGGTTAGCGTTCCCGCAGTGTTCCTTATGCCATCGCTGGTATTGTAGGCTACCGTGCTGTTATTTAAGGTTAAGCTTGAGCCGCTGGACAGTTTGTAAATGCCGCCGGCTTCATTGCTACCACCACTCACCGAGTTGTTAGAGATGATGGAATTGTTCAGGGTAGAAATACCACCGTTAAGATAGAGTCCCCCGCCTCTGGTGTACCGGTTATTGCCCGACGTGACCGTGGAAGAATTGCTGTCTATAACGGTGTTATTCAACTGAAGGATTCCGTTCGATGCAAAGTGAATTCCGCCGCCGTACGCCAGAGCTGATACAGATACCATTCCATTATAATTATAGGCGATACAGTGATTATTTCTGAGGCTGCAGTTATTGAGGGTCAAGTTTCCGCCTGAATCGACATAAAAACCGCCCCCCTCGGCAAAACTGGTTGCGGCGCCATTATAGGCATAACCATAAGTGGTGTTTCCCACAATTTGGCACTCTGTCAATGTCAGGTTTCCCAGTACGTAGACTCCACAACCCCTCACACCGGTACCCATCAGATAGTTGTTTTTTATTGTCGTGTTCCTCACGACAACATCGGTGCTGTTATCGCTGTACAGACCATGATTGCCGGAATCAATTCGGCAAAAGGCGAGCTCCGTACCTTCTGGTACATGATCCAGCCAAATGCCTGCCCATCTGGCTACATTCGAAGCTGCTTTGGTGAAGATGATGGAGTCCTCTTTCGTCCCCACCGCGGTCAAGGAGCCTGTGATTCGGAAATCGTAATTTCCGAAGAAATGCACCTCGACGGCGGGCTCGATAACCAGGCTGTTGACGGTGATATTGCCATTCACGCAGTATGGCGAATTGGCGGCAGTCCAGGTTTGGCCTGAGATTGTCCCCGAAACCCACGTGGAATCGGCATAGGAGATATCGGAGTTCACGAGGAGAAAGACCACCGACAGGAAGATTAATGCGTTCTTCATGTTTGCCTCATGTGTTTGGATTGAGTGAATGGTTTCTTGTTATGTTCTGATCCTTATTTAAGCAGCACCATTTTGCCGCTGGCGGTGAAATCGTCGGCGTCAAGCTGGTACAAATACACTCCCGATGACAGCCCGCTACCATCGAAGGTGACATCATGATACCCCGCCCGACGCCAGCTTTCGATGACCGTGCCTACGGATTTACCGCTGATATCATGAATTTCCAGCTTAACCAAGCTTGCCACCGGCAGCTCAATCCTGAACATCGTCGTTGGATTGAAGGGATTAGGATAAGGTCCTCGCAGAGCGAACTCCTTGGGGAAGCTCGAGGCCGGATCAGAGACTCCCAACGCCTCGCCGTGGCCCAGAAGTTCAACTCCGCACAGCTCGCAGTTGTTTTCGATGCAAAGCGTGTCGGCGTAGTCGAGCGTGTCACCAGGCGCGAAGGTGACGGTGATTTCGAGGTTATCTCCCGGCAGGATAGTGCTGTCCAGGGGATTCCAGTTGGTGGTGAAGACCGACAGATCGCAGGCGAGGTCATAAAGCGCCAGCGTATCGCCGCCGATATTGTAGATAGTCAGCGGCAAATCTGCCGTCTCGCTTATGGTGACAGTCCCGAAGTTGAGTTGAGAGGTTGAAAGCTCGATGTCCGGCACGCGCTGGTCGAAGAAGTAGCGGCCCATGTCGGCAGTCGTGGAGTCCGGATCGAGGGGTGATGCCGGATCGCCGGCGTCAATGCAGGGGGAACTCGCGAGTAGATGCAGATCCCCGTTCGTCGTGTCCACGAACATCGGATCCATGAAGAGATTGAAGTAGGTGTCGCAGGAATCGCCGTTGGCGTTGACCGTGTCCAGCACGCCGAAGCCGGGCGGCATGCCGTAGTTCCCGGTGTTAAGAATGGCGCTGTACGTGCAGGTTATATTCCCGTAAAGATTCCAAATGCCCATTTGATTATAGGCAACAATTGAGTTACTTATATTGGTGGTTCCATAATAAAGGGCTATGGCTTTGCGAGGCGTGTAGGGTGAATTGTTTGCGAAGAAGGTGCAATGGATGATGTCCAGGCCATAATTCGCGTAAAGCCCCATGCCCTCACCACCGTTAACCGATCCGGCTGAATTGTAGCTTATATTGCAGCCTGAAACCACCGCCCGCCCAGGATTGAGGGTCATGCTGTAAATACCCCCGCCACCGCCCATACCGATGCCCATACCGACATTGGCATAATTGCCCTGTATCAAGCAGTTGGAAATTGTTACATCGGAGATGTGGCTGCTGATCCCGCCTCCACCTTCGCCATATTGATCTAAATAAAAGTGACAGCCGCCATTACTTAATCCGGTAAAATTATCCGTGATAATGGAGTTGCTGATGGCGGCGTTTCCGGCCAGGGATTGGATGAAAATGCCGCCGCCACCTATCATGTGCTGGTAATCTTCAGTCGGGATTACAGCGCGGTTGCCATCCACAATGCAGCTATCCATGACCAGTGTATTGTATTTGAGATAGATGCCACCCCCCTTGCCGCCGGTGTCCGATTCGGCGGTGTTGTACGCAATGGTCGAGTTGGTGATGACCAAGTTGCCGTGGTTCCACACCAGGACGCCGCCGCCGAGGGTATGGCGGCAGTGCGCAATCGTGCAGTGGCTGACTTGAAGAGTAAGCATTAAGCCCTGCATCTGGATGCCGCCTTCACGGGAATATTCGATGTCGCAGTAACTCAACTGCTGGGGAAGCGGCCCTCCCGATTGGTAGTAGATGCCGCGCCAACCTGTGCTCGTGTCTGCAGGAACGAAACGAATGGAATCGGAGGCCGTGCCAATGGCCTCAAGAACGCCGCTGACATACAAGCGGTAATATCCCTGAAAGATCACGTCCACTGCCGGTTCGATGGTGAGCGTGGAATCTCCGTGGATGGTGATATTTCCTTGCACCTGATACGGCGACCCCGCCAGTGTCCACGTGCCGGACACGTAGCCGCCGGGGATGATGGTGTCCGCCTGCGCGATGGAAAGGGACAGAGTCCCATAGAGCAAAATGCTGGCAATTTTGCTGTTCATTTTGATCCCCATCCTGCTTTATTTATGGCTATCTTCCGTATCTGAGATATAAAGGCGCTATGCAACCCAGCCTTTTCAAGCCAAGCTCGATAGCGCCCTTGTTATGTCGGTATTCGATCTTTTCGTCATGGCATCCTGCCTCCATGGCACCCAGGTCAGCTAGTCTTCGCAATCAGATCATGGGTTTAAGTCCCAACGAGAGCGTTAAGACGAATTGCAGGCCGCATCAATTTAGCCTCTGGGCGATAAATAAGCAAGCGAAATAGGCAAATTTCAGTTTCACACACCAAAAGGGCGGACATTTTGGTCCGCCCTGCATTTCAGAGTGGAATAATTTGGAATTAGCGAATCAGCGATCCGATGCGCTTCCAGCGGATGGATTCGTAGAAGCGGTAGAAGGGGACATATTTATCCCAGGAAAAATAGAGGATCATGGCCTTGCCGACGACGTTGTCGTGCGGCAGGAAGCCCCAGTAACGGCTATCCGCGGAATTATCGCGGTTATCCCCCATCATGAAAAACTGATCCGGGGGAACGACGATGGGGCCATAATTATCCCGGTTGCCGGCATTGCGCGGCACGATATCCGGCTGCTGAACGCCGTCGGGAAGCACGCGCCAGTCGGCATATTTGGCTTTGGGCGGATCCTCATATCGGCGGCCATTCACCAGCAGCATTTTATCGCGGATTTCGATGGTGTCGCCGGGCAGACCGACGCAGCGTTTGATATAATTCTGGCTGGGATCTTTGGGATATTTAAAGACGATAACATCGCCGCGATGGGGCTGGCGCAGAGCGGGCAAGCGAGTGTGCGGGATGTCAAAGCCGATCTTGGTGAAAGGGACGCCGATCCAATCTGGCGTGCGGATGCCGTAAAGGAACTTGTTGACCATGAGGAAATCGCCGATCAGCAGGGTGTCCTCCATGGAACTGGAGGGAATTCGATACGCCTCCACCACCGTCGTGCGGATGAAGAAGACCATGATGGTCAGAGTGACGATGAATTCCAGCCAGTCGCGCACCACTCCCTTGGCGCGGCGGCGAGCCTCGCGCTTCTCCTTGCGCTTCTTCACCCAGCCGCGATAGCCATTCCAGGCTTTGACGATGTTATCCCACATGATTTTTCACCAAAACGTATCTAACTAATTGAACCTTAAACATTTGTGCAAGTTCCCGAATAATTCGGATTAATCAGCCCCGGCGCGATGCTCGATTTCACCTCCTTTCATCACCCAGACGAGGCTCTTGCGAAGGGCCGAAATGGACTTCAATGGATCCTCGGCGACCAGCAGAAAATCCGGCTTCCGGCCCACGGCGACCGCGCCGATGGAGGAATCGCCGATGCGTTCGGCGTTCAAAGACGTGGCGCTGATGATGGCCTGCATAGGAGTCAATCCAGCTTGCACCATGTATTCGATTTCGGAACGAGCGCCGCCGTGCGGGGTGAAAACCGCGCCAGAATCCGATCCGAGGGTGAGGCGCACTCTTAGGTCGCGTGCCTGAGGATAATAGGTCATGACCCGCATGAATTCGTCGAAATCGGGCTGATTGTCCGAGCGGCAGCGCAATCCCCAGAAGGTGGCATTCAGATAGACGCCTTGTGCCGCCATCTCTTTCAAATCCGCGGTCTCGGCTCGCACGCCGTGTTCAATCGAGTGAACGCCATGGCGCAGGCATTGTTGGATGACAGTCCGGCTCTTGGCGTGCACGTCCAAGGGCTTGCCGAGCTCGCGACAGGTTTTGCAGATGAGATCGAAGGTCTTGTCATCGAAATGGGGCGCAAAGCCGTCCGGACAGGTTGAATCGTAGCGATCCCCCAAGACTTTGATGATGTCGGCTTTTTCGGCGACATCCCGAATGATGGCAGCGGCGTTTTCTCGAGTCAATTCAAGACAGACCTCCTTGCCGAAGCCGTTCTTGCTCGTTAGGGGGGTGAAGCAATCATAGATTCGCGGAACAGCCGTCTCGCCGGCCAACGCATCTCGCAGCGAAAACATGCCCTTAGCGGTGCCGGAGAGTTCGCGGATGGAAGTCACTCCCGCCTGAAAGTTGACTCGGGCGCGTCCCAGGGCTTCGGCGATCAGTTTATCGCGGGAGCGATTTAGCATCGCCAGCGGCGCCTGTGGGCCGGCGTCAAACAGGAGATGAACGTGACCGTCAATCAGGCCGGGCATCAGGGTGCGCTTCCCACCGGAAATGATCTGCCAATCCGGCGGCTCAGGCCCGGATGGTATGCGGATATCGCTGACGGCATCACCTGATATAAAGACGTCCGCGGAAGCGAATTCGTTGCCCAGACCATCAATGATGCGAATATCGTGGATACATTGCTTTTTCATGTCGGTCTCCAGCTGAAATACGAACGCGCCGCAGGCTGAATTTGCGGCGCGCCCCGGATCTTAGCGCTCGTCGTCCACTCGCAAAAGCGCCATGAAGGCCTCCTGCGGAATTTCAATGGATCCGATCTGCTTCATGCGGCGTTTGCCTTCGCGCTGCTTTTCCAGCAGTTTGCGTTTGCGCGTAATGTCGCCGCCGTAGCATTTGGAGAGGACATTCTTACGCAGAGCTCGAACATTGGTTCGCGCAATAACCTTGGATCCAATGGCTGCCTGAATTGCTACATCGAAAAGTTGGCGCGGAATGACCTTCTTTAGCTTGGAAGTGAGTTTCTGCCCCCATTCGAAGGCTTTTTCGCGATGCACGATTGCCGAGAGTGCGTCCACCGGCTCGCCGTTCAACAGAACGTCCAGCCGCACAATGTCCGCTTCGTGATAGCCGCTGAGTTCGTAATCGAGAGAAGCGTATCCCCGCGAGATGGATTTCAGACGATCGTAGAAATCGTAAATTACTTCGGCCAGCGGAAAATCGTAGTGCAGATCGAGACGATTCCCTTCCAGATATTCCGTGTTCTTGTAGATGCCGCGGCGATCCATGGCCAACTTCATGATGGCGCCGAGATATTCCGTCGGAGTGATGATTTGCGTTGAGATATAGGGTTCTTCCACCAGGGTCTGGCGGCTCACGGAGGGCATTTTGGCGGGATTCTCGATCAGCAGCTCCTCCCCGTCTTCCAGCGTCACACGATACTCGACGTTGGGCAGCGTCGTGATGAGGTTCAGGCCGAACTCCCGCTCCAGTCGTTCCTGAACCACTTCCATGTGGAGAAGTCCCAAGAAGCCGCAGCGGAAGCCGAATCCCAATGCCTGGGAAGTTTCCGGCTCCCAGGTGAAGGCGGCGTCATTCAGGGCCAGTTTATCAAGAGAATCGCGCAGGCTGGTGTAATCTTCGCTGGCAGCGGGATAGAGACCCGAGAAGACCATCGGTTTGATGACCTTGAAGCCCGGCAAGGGGTTATCCGTGGGGCGCTTCGCTTCGGTAATGGTGTCGCCGACGCGGGTTTCGCGGACATTTTTGCAGCCGGGGATGACGTAGCCCACCTGTCCGGCCTCAAGTCGGGTTTCTACTTTGCGGCCCAAGATGTGGAAACCCATTTCCTCGGCCAGATATTGCTTCTGGTTGCTGACGAACATAATGGGCATGCCCTTCTCGAGCGTGCCGTCGAAAATGCGGATATAAGGCACAGCGCCGCGATAGGTGTCGAAGATGGAATCGAAAATCAGGGCGCGCAGCGGGGCCTCCGGATCACCCGTGGGAGCCGGGACACGACGCACGATAGCTTTCAGCACCTCGGGAACGCCCTGGCCCTGCTTGGCGCTGACGCTCAAGATTTCGGATTTCTCGCAGCCCAGGAGATCCACGAGCTGCGCAAGGGTCTCCTCCACCAGAGCCGAGGGCAGGTCTATCTTATTGACGACGGGGATGACGGCCAGATCGTGATCCAGAGCCAGATAGAGGTTGGCCAGAGTTTGCGCTTGAATCCCCTGGGTGGCATCCACCACCAGGATCGCCCCTTCGCAGGCCGCCAGGCTGCGACTGACCTCGTAGGAGAAGTCCACATGACCGGGAGTGTCTATGAGGTTAAGGCTGAAATCGCCCAGCTCCGGATCATGGTAAGCCATGGTCACGGGATGAGCTTTGATGGTAATACCCCGCTCTTGCTCCAGATCCATGTTATCCAGGATCTGCTCGCGCGCCTGCAACGGCGATACTGTGCCGGTCAATTCCAGCAGGCGGTCGGCCAGGGTGGATTTGCCGTGGTCTATATGCGCGATAATGCAGAAGTTGCGGATGCGGTCGAGCATGCGACAGGGTTAGAATTGATCGAGAAGCCCTTGACTTGGCTTGCCGATAAAATTAACTTTTGGGTATTCTAAGAGGCAAACTATCTTCAGATGCGTTACTGTTCCCTTGTAGAATTGGAACCGGGGATGCCTTTGGGGCGGCACATCACGGGCTCGCGCGGAGAATTGCTGCTGGGTCGCGGACAGATCCTGGATACCTATTTCATCAGGCGCCTGTCCGAACTGGGATTTTTGGGCATCTTCATTGAAGAGCCCGGTTTCGAAGAGGTTCAGCCGGTCGAACTGGTAAATTCGAATTTGTACGTCAGCACGCAAATCTTGATGGGCCAGTGTCTGGACAGCCTCGCGCCACTGCGGCAGGATGATGCCTCCGCCAAGACAACTATGTCCGCCGATTTTTCTGAGAGAATTCGGTCGGGCCCCAAGGTACCGGTGGCGAGATTGCGCGACCAAGTTCATCAGGTCATCGAAGACGTCTTGGAGGAGGCCAGTCAGCAACTGTCCTGCCTATTGCTCAAGGCTCAAGGGCTGTACCAGATGCAACACGGCACAGATACCATGATTATCGCCGTATTGCTGGGGATCAATTTCAACATGATTTACCGCGAACTACGGCAACTGGCTCTGGCCGCGCTGCTTCATGATGTGGGCAAAGCCGCGCTCTGCGAACCGGGCCGCGCCAACCTTACCCCGAGCGATCCCCAATATCGAAATCATCCCTACGTCGGCGCTCAAATCGTTCTGCACAGCTCCGATAACACCTACATCGAGTGCGCCACGATTCAACAACACCACGAGCGGCAGGACGGCCTGGGATTTCCCGACGGGCTGAAGGGATCGGCAAAATCGCCGGCGAGCGGCGCCGGCTACCGGCAGGGAGAAATCTACCGGCTGGCGGAAATCCTGAGCGTCGCGGACGCCTATGACGTGCTGACGTCGGGGCCTTACGGAACGCGCTTGACTCCCGAACAGGCCATTGAAAATATTACCAAGCGCCGCTCCAGCGAATTCAATCCTTATGTCGTCAAAACCCTGGCAAAGATGGTGCAAATCTTTCCTGTGGGGAGCCCGGTGAAGATCCTGTCAACCACGAACCAAACCTATGGCGGCTGCCGAGGCATCGTTTCACAATTTCACACCGAAGCGCCGCACCAATGCGACCTGGTCTTGACCCATGATTCCACCGGACAGAGGGTTCCCCCACAGAAATTAGGGCTGCTCGGCGATGCTCAGGCGCGCTTGACGCTCCTGTTGTGAAGACCTAACCGCATTGAATCCGCCAAATAAAAAGCAACTCCGGGGAGTTGCTTTTTTATGATAGTGCCGAGGCCCCGCTACTTCGACCCTTCCGCGCTGGGTTCTTGCGCCGCCTTCTTGGCCGCCTTCTTGGATTTCGCCGTGGCTTCCTTCTTGGCTGCCTCCTTCTTGCCGCCCATGCCTTCCCGATCCACAAATTCCAGAATCGCCAGAGGCGCCGCGTCGCCGCGGCGGATGCCGAGCTTCATAATGCGCGTATAGCCGCCGCTGCGATTGGCGTAGAAGGGGCCGATATGCTCGAACAGCTCTTTCACGACGCTTTTCTGCTGTAGAAAGCGGAGCACGTGCCGGCGGCTGGCCAGATCGCCCTTTTTGGCGAAGGTGACCAGACGCTCGACGAAGGGGCGCACAGCCTTGGCCTTGGCCGTCGTGGTTTGAATTTGCCGCTCCTCGATCAAGGCGCTGGCGAGGCTGGCGAAAAGAGCGCGGCGATGACTGGCCGTGCGGTTCAATTGAGCTTTGCGGATTCCGTGTCTCATGGCAAAAGGCTATTCATCAATCATTCGGCCTCAACGACCGGCGCGACAGGCTGGCGGCGCCGGGCATCCGGACCCAGGTAGCGTTCCACATCCATCCCGAATTCCAAGCCGTGCTCCTTTAGAATCTCGGTCAATTCGGTCAAGGACTTGCGCCCAAAATTTTTGAACTTGAGCATCTCGGCTTCGTCGCGGCTGACCAGATCGGCGATAGAGCGGATTTTGGCTTCTTTCAGGCAGTTGGCGCTGCGCACCGACAGTTCCAGTTCATCCACCGACTTCTTCAGCAGCTTGCGGATGCGCAGGACTTCCTCGTCAATATCGTGGTCGCGCTCTTCATCGCGCGCTTTGATGTCGAAGTTGATGAAGAGCTGAATGTGATCGCGCATGATGCGGCCGGCCATGGTCAGCGCGTCGTCGGGAGTGATGGAGCCGTCGGTGGTAACGTCGAGAATCAGCTTTTCATAATCGGTTCGCTGCCCGATGCGGGTGTTTTCCACGCGATAGGTGACATTGCGGATCGGCGTGTAGATGGCGTCTAAAGGAATGGTGCCAATAGGCTGATCGAGCAGGCGATTCTCCTCGGCCGGAATATACCCCCGCCCGCGCCGAATCAGCAATTCCATGCGTACGTCGGAGTCATCCTCCAGCGTGGCAATGTGTTGTTCGGGATTCAAGATTTCGAAATCGGTGTTGCCCTTCTGAATGTCCACCGCCCTGATTTCGCCCGGTCCTTTGAACTGGAGCATCACTTTGTCGGGCTTGCGGTTCATCAGCTTCAGGCGGATGGCCTTGAGATTCAAAACGATCTCCGAGACATCTTCCAACACGCCGGGGATGGTGGAGAATTCGTGAAGGATGCCGTCTATCTTCAAGGAGACGATAGCCGCCCCGGGCAGTGATGCCAGAAGGACTCGGCGGATGGCATTGCCGATGGTGACTCCATAGCCCCGTTCCAGCGGCTGCAGGTAGAATCTGCCGAAAGTGGAAGAATAGGTTGCATCATCCAATTCGACCGATTCGGGCATTTGAAAGTTGGAGCCGTTCATTTACGATCGCCTTCTTAAATTACCTTTATCAAGCGTTTACTCCACGCGGGAGTTTTGGCAGATTACTTCGAATAGAGTTCGACCACCATCTGCTCGCGGGCGCGCAGCGGGATGGCTTCGCGAGTGGGATATTCTCTAAAGACGCCTTCCATTTTGGCCTTGTCCAAATCCAGATAGGGAACCAGCTTGCCTTCCTTGACGCGCTTCATGGCATCGTGGATCACGGCCAGCTTGCGGGATCGCTCGCGCACCTTGATGGTGTCGCCCGGGCTCAGGATAAAGGATGGGATGTCCACGATGCGGTTGTTGACCTCGATGTGCCGGTGCCGCACCAGCATGCGGGCGGCCTTGCGTCCGGGCGCGAAGCCGATGCGATAGACGATATTGTCCAGGCGGCTCTCCAAGAGCGTCAGGAGCTGCTGGCCGGTAATTCCTTTCTCATGGAGGGCTTTTTTATAGAAGTTGTGAAATTGCCCTTCCAACAATCCGTAGCTGCGCTTGATCTTCTGCTTTTCGCGAAGCTGGTCGCCGTACTCGGAACGTTTAAAGCGACGGTCTCGACCATGCTGGCCGGGAGGATGCTCGCGCTTTTCGAAGGCGCACTTGGCGCCGGCGCAGCGTTCACCCTTCAGGAATAGCTTGTCGCCTTCGCGGCGGCAGAGCTTACAAACCGGACCGGTATATCTTGCCATAATCAACCAACTCCTGCTGCATCACACGCGACGTTTTTTCTTCGGACGGCAGCCGTTGTGCGGGATAGGGGTGACGTCGCGAATCGAAGTAACCTGCAGACCCGCGGCCTGCAAGGAGCGGACGGACGAATCGCGGCCGGCTCCAGGGCCCTTCACCAGCACGGATATCTTCTTCATGCCCAAATCGAGCGCGACTCGAGCGGCGGCGGCGGCGGCCTGCGTCGCCGCAAAAGGGGTGTTTTTGCGCGATCCCTTAAAGCCCTGATGACCGGACGAAGATTGCACGATGACGTTGCCATAAATGTCGGTCAGGGAGATGATGGTGTTGTTGAAGGAAGCCTGGATGTGGGCGACCCCGACGACATCCACCTTCTCTTTCTTGGTCTTTCTCTTGACTCTGGCCAATGGATGACTCCCTCTTACTTCTTGCGAGACGGCGAGGACTTCTTCTTGCCCTTGCGCGTACGAGAGTTGTTCTTGGTGTTCTGGCCGCGCACCGGCAGACCGCGCCGATGACGGATGCCGCGATAGCAGCCGATATCCATCAGGCGCTTGATGTTCATCATGACTTCGGTGCGCAGCGGACCCTCGACCTTGAATTCGGATGCGATCAGGCTGCTGATCTTGTGAGCATCTTCATCGGACAGCGAATGCACCCGCGTGTTCGGATGGACGCCGGTCTTGTCCAGGATGCGTTTGGCCAGAACCGGCCCGATCCCATAAATATAGGTCAGGGCGACCTCGATACGCTTTTCTTTGGGCAGATCTACGCCGGCAATTCGTGCCACATAACCTCCTGCGATGGGCGGCCGCGGATAGAAGCGGCCTTACCCCTGACGCTGTTTGTGCTTGGGATTCTTGCAGATCACCCGAACCTTGCCGTGGCGGCGGATGATCTTGCAGTTGTCGCAAATTTTCTTCACCGATGCGCGGACTTTCATGGCCCGTCTCCTGGTATCATTTGTAGCGATAGACGATACGCCCGCGATTCAGGTCATAGGGCGAGAGTTCGACCGTCACCTTGTCTCCGGGCAGAATCTTGATGAAGTGCATGCGCATCTTGCCGGAGATATGCGCCAGCACCTTGTGGCCGTTCTCCAGTTGGACCCGGAAGGTGGCATTGGGCAGCGTTTCCAAGACCGAACCGTCAATTTTTATCGCTTCTTCCTTTGCCACGGAGGCCTCAGTCTACACCATTTCTACAGTTGAATTTATGTCCCCTATGCTGCGCCGTCCAGAGTCAGAATGAGAGGATCTCGATCCGTGACGACGACTGTTTCTTCCCAATGCGCCGAAGGCAATCCGTCCTGTGTCAAGACGGTCCAGCCATCCTGGGCGGTGACCACTTCGAAACGGCCCAGGGCGATCATCGGCTCGATGGCCAGCACCATGCCGGGCTGGAGCTTAGGTCCCCGCCCGGGCAGTCCGAAATTGGGCACCTGCGGCTCCTCGTGCAGGGACTTTCCGATCCCATGGCCGCTGAGTTCGCGCACGACGGAATACCCCTGTCTTTCGACATGCATCTGAATGGCGTGGGAGATATCCGACAGCCGGCGGTTTTTGCGCGCCTGTTCTATCCCCCGGACCAAGCTCTCGCGCGCCGCCGCCACCAGTTTGCGCAGCGGCTCGGCGACTTCACCGATGAAATAGGTGCGCGCCGCGTCGCCAAAAAAACCATCCAGCTCAACGCCGATATCCAGGCCCACGATCTGCCCGGCTTCCAGAATGCGCCGGCCGGGAATGCCGTGCACGACTTCGGAATTGATCGAAAAACAAACATTAGCAGGAAAGGGTATACCCTCGGCACTCGGAAATCCCTTAAACGCCGGCCGGCCGCCGCGGCGGCGGATACCCTCTTCCACCTTCCGGTCAATTTCGGCGGCAGAGGCGCCGGGCTGCATGAGCGGCGCGATTTCCCGAAAAACCTCTTTTAAAATCTGGCACGCTCTGCCGATGCGCTCAATTTCTTGCGGGCTCTTTAAGGTGATCATCTATCAGGCGGCAGAGCTTTTGGAGAATCACCTCGGGGGCGCCGTCGCCATCCACGATGTGGAGCAGGCCGCGTCCGGAATAGTACTCCTGCAAGGGGCGCGTTTGCCGGCGATAAACCGCCAGGCGGTTGCGGATCGTCTCTTCCTGATCATCCGCCCGCTGGATAATTTCGCCTCCGCAGACAACGCAGCGGTTGTCCTTCGGCGGAGGGTTGGAAATCAGATTATAATCCTGACCACAGCCGTTGCAGATGCGACGGCTGGAGAGCCGCTGGACAATGCGGTCATCCGAGACTTCCAGGCTGAGGCAAAGATCCAGACAACGGTTGACCTTCTTCAGCAGGGCTTCAAGGCCATCGGCCTGCAAAATCGTTCGAGGAAAACCATCGAAAACCGCTCCGGCTTTGCAGTCTCTCTGCTGCAGGCGCCCTTCGATCATCCCCAGGATAACCTTATCGGGGACGAGCTCGCCGGTCTTCATGAATCCTTCCGCCTGTTTCCCAAGGGGGCTCCCGTCCTTAATCGCCTGGCGAAGGATATCGCCCGTCGAGATGTGCGGGAATTTATAGTGCTTGGCGATCTCTTTGGCCTGAGTGCCCTTTCCCGAACCCGGAGCTCCTAAAAGGATCAGATTCATTGGCGTTCTTGGTCCCTTGGCGGCGAACTTCAGCCGCTGAGCTTACATGCGGCGCCGCCCGCGAATATGGCCGGATTTCATAAAGCCATCGTAGTGGCGCATCAGCAGATGCGATTCCATCTGTTGCAGCGTGTCCAGGGCCACGCCGACGACAATCAATAAGGTAGTGCCTCCGAAAAAAGAGGCGTAATTATAATTGACGTTCGAGTAGCGCGTGATGAGGCTGGGAATAATGGCGATGACCCCGAGGAAAATCGAACCGGGCAAAGTGATTTTCGTCAGAATGTTGTCCATGAAGTCGGACGTGGCTTTGCCCGGACGGATGCCGGGGATAAAGCCGCCGTATTTCTTCATATTGTCGGCGACGTCCACCGGGTTAAAAGCGACGGCCGTATAGAAATAGGTGAAGAAGATGATCAGGATGGCGTAGATCCCCATATAGGTGAACGACTCGAAATTGAAGGCGTTGTTCAGCCAGTCCTTAAATCCCGATTCCGGCAGAAAGGTCGCCAGAGTGGACGGAAAAAACATGATGGACTGCGCGAAGATGATGGGCATCACGCCGGCGGTGTTGACCCGCAGCGGGATGTGCGTCCTCTGGCCGCCGTAAACCTTGCGGCCTACGACCTTCTTCGCGTACTGGACGGCGATTTTTCGCGTGCCCTGAGTCAGCAATACCACGGAGGCGGTCACCCCCAGAAAGAGCGCCACCATAAAAAGCTCCATCAGTAGGGTGCGGTTGCCTCCCACAAACTGACGGATTTCGTCCATGACGGCGAACGGCAGGCGATCAATAATGCCGATAAAAATGATCAGAGAGATGCCGTTGCCGATGCCGCGTTCGCTGATCTGCTCCCCCAGCCACATGATGAAGGTTGTGCCGGTGGCCAGGGTCAGCATGGTCATCAATCGAAAGGCCAGACCGGGATTCGGCACGGCGGGAACGCCGGTGGGCGTGACGATGGATTCGAGGAAGATCGAGACGCCCAAGGCCTGCAGCACCGATATCCCAACCGTTCCGTAACGGGTATATTGGTTGATCTTCTTGCGTCCCTCTTCGCCGGACTTCTGCAGCTTCTGGAAGAAGGGGACCACGGTCCCCATGAGCTGAATGATAATGGAAGCCGAGATGTAGGGCATGATGCCCAGGGCGAATACGGTCGCCTTGCCGAAGGCGCCCCCGGCGAACATGTCATAGAGCCCGAAGAGGGTGTTTTGCTGCATGCGGAAGAATTCTCCCAGCGCCTCGGCGTTGATGCCGGGGGAGGGGACATGGCCTCCGATGCGGTAGACAATAAAAATTCCCAGAGTAAAGAGGATTCGTTTCCGCAAATCCGGAATGCGGAAAACGGTCTGAAATCCTTTTAGCATAGGAGCGAAACCTCGCCGCCGGCAGCCTTGATCTTATCGAGGGCGCTGGCGGAAGCGGCATGCACGGAGAGCCTTAAAGCCACCTTGATTTCGCCATCCCCTAGAAGCTTCACCGGAACATGTGTTTTGGATATCAGGCCCTTGGCCCGAAGATCTTCCGGCTTGATTTCCTCCCCGGCCTCGAACACGCCCAACTGCTTCAGATTAATGATCTGATACTCCCGGCGGAAGGGAGCATTGGTGAAGCCGCGCTTGGGGAGGCGTCTGTGCAACGGCATCTGGCCGCCTTCAAAGCCGGGCTTATACGAGAATCCGGAGCGAGCCTTCTGGCCTTTGTGTCCCTTGCCGCAGGTGCGACCCTGGCCGGCGCTGGTGCCGCGTCCCAGGCGGCGGCGACGCGTACGCGATCCGGGCGCGGGCTGGAGGGCATGCAGTTCCACTCCCTTCTCGGTTTCCTTAGCCACTTATCCCCTCCACGCGAAGCAGATGCTTGACTTTCCTCACCATCCCCTGCACGGCCGGATTATCCGGGCGAATCACGGTCTGCTGGAGTTTGCGCAAACCCAAAGCGCGAATGACTTTTTTGTGGGCCTGCGGGCAGTGGATAGCGCTGCGAATATAAGTGATTTTCAGTTGGCTCATGATGCGACTAATCCATTTCAAGAATCTGCCGGACGGGCACGCCGCGCTGCCTGGACGCCGCCCGCAAGTCGCGGCAGCGGGACAGGCCGTTCATGGCCGCCTTGACGACATTGTGGGGATTATTGGTCCCCAATACCTTGGTGAGAATATCCTTGACGCCCAGACACTCCATCACGGCGCGAACCGGGCCTCCGGCAATGACGCCGGTTCCGGGCGAGGCGGGCTTCAACAACACTCGAGCGGCGCCATAATGTCCCACGACGGGGTGCGGGATGGTCGTCCCTTTCAGCGGGATCTCGATCATGCTGCGTTTGGCCAGCTCGGTCCCCTTGTTGATGGCGTCGGTGACCTCATTGGCCTTGCCCAGCGATTGCCCCACTTGCCCCTTGCCGTCGCCGACGACAACGATGGCGTTGAAGGAGAAATTGCGTCCACCCTTGACGACCTTGGCCACGCGGTTGATGTGCACGACTCGTTCGATCAAGGTAAATTCGCCGGGAGCTGGCTCTTCCTGAGGCCCCCTTCTGCTTCTTCTTTGATCCATCCCAATTCCCTAAAAGCTCAATCCGCCTTTTCTGGCGCCCTCGGCGACCGCCTTCACGCGGCCATGATAAAGGTAACCGCTGCGGTCAAAAACGACGCGCTCGATGCCGCGCTTTTTGGCCAGCGCCGCCAGGACCTTGCCGACCGCGCCGGCGATGGCGACTTTCCCCTTGGCCTCTTTTAGCTCTTTTTGCACGTCGACGTTGCGCCAGGAGACGCCGGTGATCACCGTGGAGCTCACGTCATCCACCAACTGAGCGTAGATCCCCTTCAGACTGCGATGCACGACTAAACGGGGGCGGTCGGCGCTGCCGCGCACGACTTTGCGAATGTGTTTCCGGCGCCGCAGGCGAGCGGCGGCGGTCTTATTGAGTTTGGCTTGCATAGCTCTATTTCGCGGTCTTCCCGGCCTTCAAGCGGACGTATTCGTTGAGATAGCGCACGCCTTTGCCCTTGTAGGCGTCAGGAGGCTTAATGGCACGCGCTTTGGCGGCCACCTGCCCAACCAACTCCTTATCGGCGCCGCTGATATGGAACAGCGTCGGTTTTTCAACTTCAAAAATGATGCCCGGCGGCGGCTGCAATAAAACTTGGTGCGAAAATCCCAGCGTGAACAGCAGCGACTTATCGCGCAATTCAGTCTTATAGCCGACACCCATGATTTCCAGGGACTTGCGGTATCCCTGATTGACGCCATGGATCATATTGGCAATCAAGGCGCGGGTCAGCCCGTGCAGGGCGCGATCCTGGCGGGTTTCGCCCTTGCGCTCCACCCGGATCTGGCCGTCAGTCACTTTTACGCCAAGAGCAGGGTGAATCATCCGCTCAAGGCTCACATTCTTGGGGCCTTTGACCGTGACCTTCTGACCCTCCAGGGCGACCGTGGTCCCCTTGGGTATGGTTATGGGTTGCTTGCCAATGCGAGACACGTTATTTCCTACCAGATATGACAGAGCACTTCGCCTCCGACTCCCAGGCGCCGCGCCCGCATGCCGGTCATGACGCCTCTGGAGGTCGAGAGGATGGCCAGACCGATGTTATTCTGCACGCGCGGGATGGAATCCTTATCCACATATTTGCGCAAGCCCGGCCGGCTGACGCGCTGCAGGCCCTCAATGACGCTCCGGCCCTGCGGGCTATATTTCAGAAGAATGCGAATGAATCCGGTCTTGCCATCCTCGACGATGATGTAATCTTCGATCAGTCCGTGCCTTTTCAAGATGCGGGTGATCTCCCGCTTCATCCGGGAGGCGGGGATATCCACGCGCTTGGCGCGGCGGTGGACGGCATTGCGAATGCGCGTCAAATAATCCGAAATCGGATCGGTCATGGTCATGCTATTTCCTCAAACTCCCCATCACCAACTAGCCTTGACGACTCCGGGGATCAAACCCTGAAGGGCTAACTCGCGGAAACAGATTCGGCAGAGGCCGAACTTGCGCAGATAGCCCCGGGGCCTCCCGCAACGGCCGCAGCGGTGAACCTGCCGCACGCGAAACTTGGGCTTCTTATTCGCCTTGGCGATCATACCTTTTGTGGCCATACGCTCCTTACTTAGGCGGCTAATTCGCGCCCTTCACCGCCGTGACGGCGGAAGGGAACTCCCAGCGCCAGCAGCAGGGCCTGAGCTTCCTCATCGGTCCCGGCCGAGGTGACGAAGGTGATGTCCAGGCCGTGCATGCGTTCAATTTTATCCATATCAATTTCCGGGAAGATAATTTGCTCTTTCAACCCGATGGTGTAGTTGCCCCGCCCATCGAAGGAACGATCCGACAGGCCGCGGAAATCGCGGATGCGCGGGATGGCGACGGACAGGAGACGATCCAGAAATTCGTACATCTGCCAGCGGCGCAGCGTTACCCGGCAGCCGATCGCCATGCCCTTGCGCAGCTTGAAATTCGAGATGGAGAGGCGAGCTCGGGTGATGGCCGCTTTTTGCCCGGTAATGGCGGCCAGTTCCTTGACGGCCGATTCCAGCAGCTTGGGATTTTGCGAAGCTTCGCCGATGCCCACGTTCAGGGTTATCTTCTCCAGTCGAGGCACCATCATGGTGTTCTTGTAGGCGAAGCGCTTCATCAGATCGGGGACGACCTTGGCGCGATAATGGCTCAGCAGGCGCGGCTTATAATCGGCTGGCGGCTTTTCGGCCGGCGGTTTCTTCTTCTTATCGCCTTTTTCGGCGGACTCGGCCGCTCCGCTTTCGCCCTTTTTAACCTTGGGGGCCTTCTCTTTTTTAGGAGCCGCTTTGGGTTGTTCGGAAGCGCCTTCTTCCGCCGCCGCCTTCTTGGCCTTCTCTTTCTTGGGCCTGGCTTCGCCTGAAGCTTCGTCCGGCGTAGGCTTTTGGGCGTTCGGTTTTTCGTCTTCAGGAAACATGGTCAAAGGTTCTCGACGTTAAAAGACCTCGCCGCATTTGACGCAGGCTCGGGTAAAATGCTGGCGGCCTTCTTCCTTGATGGGACGGCGCTTGATGCGCGTCGGTTGGCCGCATTTGGAACAGACCACCATGACGGAAGACGCGTTGATCGGCGCTTCTTTTTCCAGGATCCCGCCCGACTGGTTTTTGGGACTGGGGCGGGTGTGACGCTTGACAAAACGCACGCCTTCGATAATCAGGCGGTTCTTTTCGGGGAAGACTTTCAGCACCCGGCCGCGCTTGCCGCGATCATTGCCGGACAGGATCAGAACAGTGTCGTCTCTCTTGATGTGCATGGCATCTCGCAGTGCGAAAGATGATTTATAAGACTTCCGGCGCCAGCGATACGATCTTCATGAACTGTTTTTCGCGCAGTTCGCGCGCCACCGGCCCGAAGATGCGCGTGCCTTTGGGCTCTTGCTTTTCGTCCAGGATCACCACGGCGTTGTCATCGAAACGGATATAGGAGCCATCCGGGCGCCGGACCTCCTTGCGCGTGCGAACCACCACCGCCTTGACCACTTCGCCCTTCTTCACGGGCGAATTGGGGATGGCGGACTTGACCGAGGCGACGATAATATCGCCCAGGGAAGCGTAGCGGCGGCGCGTGCCTCCGAGGACGCGAAAGCACATGACCCGTTTGGCGCCGGTGTTGTCGGCGACGTTTAATCTGGTGTATTCCTGAATCATGGAGGTCCTCGAGGGAAATACTACTTGGCGCGCTCGACGATTTCCACCAGACGCCAACACTTGTTCTTGGACAGTGGGCGGCATTCCATGATGCGCACCTTGTCCCCCATCTGCGCCTGGCTGTCAGCGTCGTGCGCCATGAATTTCTCCGTGCGCCGAAAATATTTTTGATAGAGCGCATGCTGAACGCGCCGCTCGACCGCCACGGTGATGGACTTCTGCATGCGGTTGCTGACGACGATCCCGACCTTGGTTTTGCGCGGTCGGCGCGCGGGAATCGCGACTGTCATCGGTTGATCTTCTCCGGCTCTTGGCGCTGGCCCAATTCGAATTCGTGCAGCACCGTGGTCAGCCGGGCCACGTTGCGGCGCGCGAGGCGCACTTTGACCTGGTTGTCCAACTGGTGAGTGGCCAGTTGAAAACGCAAATTCTGGAGTTCTTCGCGAGCTTCCGAAAGCCGCTGGGCGATTTCCTGGCGGGTCAACTGGTTTATTTCGTGCTTTTTCATTTAAATGGCCTCCCGGCGCACGAAGCGCGTCTTCATGGGAAGCTTATGAGCGGCCAGATTCATGGCTTCTTGAGCGACCTCTTCGGTCACGCCTTCAACCTCAAACAGGATGCGGCCGGGGAGAACCACGGCGACCCAGTGTTCGGGTGTTCCCTTGCCCTTACCCATGCGGGTTTCGGCAGGTTTCTGCGTCAGAGGTTTATCCGGGAAGATGCGAATCCAGACCTTGCCGCCGCGCTTGATGTGACGGGTGATGGCCACGCGCGCCGCCTCGATCTGGCGGTTGGTCACCCAGCAGGGCTCCAGAGCTTTCAGCCCATACTGCCCGAAGTTGATTTCGCTGCCCCGGGTGGCCTGGCCCCTCATTCTGCCGCGCTGCTGCTTGCGGTGTTTAATTCTTTTGGGTGCTAACATGATAAATCGGCTTGGCTATGAATTACGCCGGCTCGACGGTTCGCTCCTTGCCCAGAATTTCTCCCTTGCAGATCCACACCTTGACGCCGATCGTGCCATAGGTCGTGTGCGAGGTGGAGGTGGCGTAATCAATGTCCGCGCGCAGAGTGTGTAAGGGGATGCGGCCTTCTTTGTACTGTTCGGTGCGCGCCATTTCCGCGCCCCCCAGACGGCCGGAGCAGACGATCTTGATGCCTTCGGCGCCCATGCGGCGCGTGGCCATGATGGACTTTTTCATGGCGCGGCGGAAAGATACCCGGCCTTCCAGTTGACGGGCGATGCTATCCGCCACTAATTGCGCTTCCAGTTCCGGCCGCTTAATTTCGACGATATTAAGTTGAACCTCTTTCGAGGTCAGGGTTTTCAACTCGTTCTTCAAAATATCAACGTTGCGGCCTTTCTGGCCGATGACGATGCCGGGCCGGGCGGTGGCGACGGTTAAGACGATGCGCTTGGGGGTCCGTTCGATCTGAATCTGGGAAATACCGGCATTCTGGAGACGCTGACGGATATAACGGCGCAGCAACAAGTCTTCTTTTAATTTCTCGGAAAAATTCTTCTCGTCGAACCAGTTGGAATACCAGGTTCGATTGATTCCCAGCCTCAGGCCGATCGGATTGGCTTTTTGACCCAAATTAACGCTCCATCTTAGACGGATAAAGTGACATGCAGATAGCTGGTGCGTTTGCGGATGCGGGTGGCGCGCCCCATGGCGCGAGGCGACCAGCGCTTCCAGGTTGTTCCTTCGTTGACGCGGATTTCACTGACGACGGCGTCATCCACATTGAGGTTGCGCGCCTCCTCGCGGTTCATCATATTGGCCAGGGCGGAACGTATGGTTTTTTCGAAAACCAGCGCGGAACGCTTGGGAGTGAAGTGCAAGATATGCAGCGCCTGATTGACCTTTTTGCCGCGCACCAGATCTGCAACCAGGCACATCTTGCGCGACGCAATTCTCACGTACCGAGCCGTGGCTTTAGATTCCATAGCTTTCTATCCTTGAGTCGGCGCGACCTTGGTGGTGCGGTCCGCTTTCTTTCCGCTGTGGGCTCTGAAGGTGCGGGTGGGCGCAAACTCGCCCAGCTTATGCCCGACCATGTTTTCGGTGATGAACACGGGCAGAAACTTCTTGCCATTGTGAATGGCCAGCGTGTGACCTACAAATTCCGGTGGAATGACGCTGCGGCGCGCCCAGGTCTTCACAACCCTTTTCTGCCCCTTATCATTCAACTGCTGGACCTTCTTCAGCAGATTCGGATCAATAAAGGGCCCTTTTTTTACGGATCTTGGCATATTCTCTCTTGCCTTCACCACAGGTTGAAGCCGCCGATGGATGCGACCTCAAGCGGATGCTTAGGCTGCGTGTCGCGATTTCACAATCAGATTGCTCTTGCGGCGCTTGCGGCGCGTGCGATAGCCCTTAGCGGGCATACCCTTGGGTGAGCAAGGATGACGCCCTCCGGAACTGCGGCCTTCGCCTCCGCCCATGGGGTGGTCTATCGGATTCATGGCGACGGCGCGGGTTCTGGGCCGGCGGCCGAGATAGCGCTTGACGCCTGCTTTTCCCAACGAAATATTGGCGTGATCCTCATTGCCCACCTGGCCGATGGTCGCCATGCATTCCACCCGCACTTTGCGCACCTCGCCCGAAGGGAGGCGGATATTGGCATAATCTCCTTCGCGCGCCACGATCTGCGCCGAACCGCCTGCCGTGCGCACCATTTTCGCGCCACGACCTTTGATTAGCTCGATGTTGTGCACCATGGTGCCCAACGGGAGATCCTTCAGGGGCAGGGCATTGCCGACATGAATATCGGAGCCCTCGCCGGACATGACGCGATCACCGACTTTCAGGCCATTAGGAGCCAGAATGTAGCGCTTTTCGCCATCACCATAATGGAGCAGGGCGATGCGGGCGGTGCGGTTGGGATCATATTCGATGGCCGCGACGGTCGCGGGGACGCCGTGCTTTTCGCGGTGAAAATCAATCAGCCGGTAGGCGCGCTTGTTGCCCCCGCCGCGATGGCGCATGGTCATGCGGCCCAGGTTGTTCCTGCCGCCGGTGGACCGGCGCGGCGAACTAAGCGATTTCTCGCGCGGCTTCGCAGTCAGATCGCTGTGATCCAGCTTGACCATGGAGCGGCGGCTGGGCGTCGTCGGGCGATATTTCTTGACAGGCATGATTAGGCGTTCTCGAAAAATTCGATTTTCTGGCCCGGCGCCAGAGTTACGATGGCCTTCTTCCAGGAGCTGCGGCGGCCCTCAAAACGACCCATACGCTTCAGTTTTCCCATGAAGTTCAGGGTGCGAACCTGAGTCACCTTGACGTTGAAACGCTTTTCCACCGCTTGCCGGATCTGCAGCTTATTGGCGTCCACGTCCACTTCGAAGGCCACTTGATTCAGCTTTTCCTGCACGGCCGTTGATTTTTCGCTGAGCAGAGGCCGCTTCAAGATGACTCGGGATTTAGGCACGTTTCAACACCTCGATCAAGGGCTTGACGGCGCTGCGCTGCAGCAGCACCGTTTTATGGCGAATCAATTCGTAGGTGGAAACCGCCGCGGATTTCTGCACCTGGCAATAAGGGATATTGCGAGCGGACAGATGAAGCGTCTTGTCGTAATCCGGAAGGAGCACAATCACCGGCTTATCCTGAGTTTCGAAGGTCTTAAGGATATTGAAAAGTTCCTTGGTCTTGGGGGCCTTCACCTTGAAATCTTCGATAATGCGCAGGCCGCCATCCTGAGCTTTGGCGGCAAAGGCTGAACGCCGGGCGAGTTTCAAGACTTTAGCAGGCAGCTTGAGATCGTAGTCGCGCGGGTGCGGCCCGAAGCTGCGGCCGCCGCCTCGCCAGATGGGCGATCGGCTGGTGCCGGCCCGCGCCCGGCCGGTGCCTTTCTGGCGATAGGGCTTCTTGCCGCCCCCTCTGACCATGGAGCGGGTCTTGGTGGCACTCGTCCCCTGGCGCGAGCGGGTCAATTGCCGTTTCACGGCCAGATAGATGGCGTGCTCGTGAGGCTGGATCTGCACGATGTCATCGGGCAGATCCACTTCCTTTCCGGAAGGTTGGCCTTTTAGGTCATAGACCGGGAATTTCATGTTTTATATTTGATAACCGATGATCTCAAGCCGTCAAGGCGTCTCACCTTTTGCGCCATTGGCTCATGGCAATACAAGATAGAAATTTGCCCTGAAATCTCTGCACCACGGCTTCGATGGGCATCAAGATGGGCGCATAAAGAGCTCGAATTCGGGGTGGCATGCGCAGCACGACCGATTGCATGACCAGGAGATACGCGATGTTGCCCAAGAATTTCTCTTTGACAAAATGGAAATGTGAGGCATAGGCCTTCTTCAGCTCGGCGATGTCAATTGAAGCCTCGTTATCTTCAAACATCGGATCGTGCCTGTACCAGATTTTTCGGAATCTATCGGGCAGCGATCCTCGGTGCGGTTCGACGAAACAGAAGTGGCCGCCAGGTTTCAGCACTCGATAAATCTCATCCAACGCCTTGGGCACATCAGGGTGCAGATGGTGCAGGCCGCCGATAATGACCACGCAGTCGAAAGAACCATGATCCAAATTCGATTGCAGCATGGACGCACAAATGGCATGACAGTCAGGCCAACGCTTGCCAAAATAGGTGATGGCGTTCTCCGAAATATCCAAACCCGTCACCACCGCCTTTTGATCCAATAGATACTGCGTCGTCTGCCCCGTGCCGCACATGGCTTCCAAAACCTGACATCCCGCCAGGTCTATTCCTTGGAATAGCGGCTCATAAATAAACCTCGCGCGATATCTCTGACTGGCGGCGTCGTCGTAATGGTCTGCATACTTCTGAAAGATGCTGTCAAAGAGTTCTTTCTGTCGCTGTTCTGTGCTCATATGATGTTGATTTGCCCGAGGTGATAAGATCCACCGCTTCCCGAATCACCCAACCCGCATGGGCCATCACCGGCTGGCCTGATGTGAAAGGGTGATTTCCACCAACCCGTTGCGGGCTCCGGGCACTGCCCCCTGGACCAGCATCAGATTCTGCTCGACATCAATTTTCATGATGGCGAGATCCTTGACGGTTACGCGCTGATTCCCCATGTGGCCCGGCAGGCGCTGGCCCTTCCAGAGGCGGCCGGGATCGGTGTGCGCGCCGACGGCGCCCGGGTGGCGGTGGTATTCGTGCGTGCCGTGCGTGGCGTTAGGACTGGCGAAGCCGTGGCGCTTGATGACGCCGGCAAAACCGCGCCCTTTGGAGATTCCTGAGATGGTGACTCGCTGGCCGGCCTTGAAGCGATCGGGGCTCAGAATTTCCCCTTGCTTGAAAGCCGCCGGATCGTCCACCCGGAATTCTCTGAGGTGCCGCAATGATTCAACGCCCGCTTTCTTCAGATGAGCCAGGCGCGGCTTGTTTAAGGACTTGGTCCTGGTCAAACCGAAACCGATCTGCACGGCGTTGTAGCCGTCGGTGGATTTGCTCTTCACCTGGGTAATCCAGCACGGCCCGATCTGGATCAGCGTCGCGGGGGCGTGATTGCCGCTCTCGTCGAAGAAGCGGGTCATGCCCAGTTTTTTGCCGAGGGAGAAACTCATGGCTTGTCCAGCATGTCGGGGGCAGGGGCAACCCCGACGATGCAATATCTAAACTTCTACGTTTTGATCTCTATGTCCACGCCGGAGGGAAGCTCGAGCTTCATCAAGGCGTCTATGGTCTTGGTATTGGAATTCAGAATTTCGATCAGCCGCTTGTGAATGCGCGTCTCGAACTGCTCGCGGGATTTCTTGTCCACGTGCGGCGAACGCAAAACGGTGTAGACCGATCTTTTGGTCGGCAACGGAATGGGACCGGAAATGATCGCGCCTGTCGTGCGCGCCGTGCGAATGATTTTTTCCGCCGATTTATCAATCAGGTTGTGATCGTAGGCCTTCAGGCGGATGCGAATGCTCTGTCCGGGCATGAATGCTACTCCAGAATCTTGGTGACGACGCCGGCGCCGATGGTGCGGCCGCCTTCGCGGATGGCGAAGCGCAGACCCTCCTCCATGGCGATGGGGCTGATCAATTCAATCGTCATGCGCACATTGTCCCCCGGCATCACCATCTCCATCCCCTCCGGCAGGTGCGTCACCCCCGTCACGTCCGTCGTGCGGAAGTAAAACTGCGGACGATACCCGTTGAAAAACGGCTTGTGCCGGCCCCCCTCCTCCTTGCCCAGCACGTACACCTCGCAGTCGAACTTGGTGTGCGGCGTGATCGAACCCGGAGCCGCGATCACCATCCCCCGCTCAATCTCCTCCTTGTCCACCCCGCGCAGCAGCAACCCCACGTTGTCCCCCGCCTGCCCTTCATCCAGCAGCTTGCGAAACATCTCCACGCCCGTCACCACCGTCTTGCGCTTGGCCCCCAGGCCGATCAACTCCATCTCTTCGCCCACTTTCACCTTCCCGCGCTCCACGCGGCCGGTCGAAACCGTGCCCCGCCCCGTGATCGAGAAAACGTCTTCCACCGGCATCAGAAACGGCTTGTCCACTTCGCGCACCGGCAGGGGAATGTAGCTGTCCACCGCCGCCATCAGATCCAGAATACTCTTCGTCTTGGCCGCATCGTCCGGGTGCGACAGCGCCTCCAACGCGCTGCCCCGAATCACCGGCACCTTGTCCCCCGGAAACTTGTACTGCGTCAGCAGATCCCGCACCTCCAACTCCACCAGATCCAAGAGTTCCGGGTCGTCCACCTGATCCACCTTATTCATATAGACCACCAGGAAGGGCACGTTCACCTGACGCGCCAGCAACACGTGCTCCCGCGTCTGCGGCATCGGCCCGTCGGCGGCCGATACCACCAGAATCGCCCCGTCCATCTGCGCCGCCCCCGTCACCATGTTCTTCACGTAGTCGGCGTGACCCGGGCAGTCCACGTGAGCGTAGTGGCGGTTGACCGTCTCGTATTCCGCGTGGTGCACGTTGATGGTCAGACCCCGCGCCTTCTCCTCCGGCGCATTGTCAATCTCGTCGTAGGTCTTGGCCTGCGCCAACCCCCGACGCGACAAAATCTGCGTGATGGCCGCCGTCAACGTCGTCTTGCCGTGATCCACGTGCCCGATCGTCCCGACGTTCACGTGCGGCTTGGTGCGCTCAAACTTCGCCTTGGCCATGGGGAAACCTCTTAATTCTGCTTAAACCTAAATTCGGATGTCGGGGTCTGGCACGACTCCGACTATGCTTTTCGAATTACTGATTTAGGATCTTGACAGAGCCGGGCGCTCGAGAATCGTTGCGGAGACGTCTTCGGGTACCTGCTCGTATTTGGCAAACTGCATGGTAAAGACGGCGCGACCCTGGGACATGGAGCGCAACTGCGTTGCGTAGCCGAACATTTCTGCCAGCGGGACTTGCGCGTGCACGGCCTGAGCGTTCTTGCGCGGAGTCATGCCCAGAATGCGGCCCCGCCGAGCGTTGATATTGCCGATGACGTCGCCCAAATAATCCTCAGGCACCAGAACTTCCAGCGCCATGATCGGCTCAATTACAATGGGCCCGGCCTTTCGGGCGGCCTCCTGCAGCGCCATCGAGCCGGCGATTTTGAAGGCCAATTCGGACGAATCCACCTCGTGGTAAGATCCGTCCAGCAGTGTGGCCTTGATATCCACCAGCGGATAGCCGGCCAGCACGCCGTTTTTCATGGCCTCCTTGATTCCATTGGAAACCGGAGTGATATATTCGCGGGGAATGGCGCCGCCGATGATGCGATTTTCGAAGATGAAGCCGGATCCAAATGGCGCTGGCTCGATCTGAATTTTCACATGGCCGTACTGGCCGCGGCCGCCGCTCTGACGAATAAACTTTCCTTCCGCCACGGCGGAATTCCGTACGGTTTCCTTATAGGCCACTTGAGGCCTTCCGACATTGGCCCCGACGCGAAACTCGCGCATCAGCCGGTCAACCAGAATCTCCAGGTGCAATTCCCCCATGCCGGAGATGATGGTCTGGCCGGTCTCTTCATTCGAGGAAACCTCGAAGGTCGGATCTTCATCGGACAGGCGATTCAAGGCCAGTGAGATTTTCTCCTGATCGGCCTTGGTCTTGGGTTCGATGGCGACGGAGATCACCGGCTTGGGGAAATCCATCTGCTCGAGGATAATGGGATGCCCGTCGTCGCAAAGGGTATCGCCGGTGCGGGAGATTTTCAAGCCGACGGCGGCGACGATGTCGCTGGTGTAGGCTTCATCAATGTCCTCGCGTTTGTTGGCGAACATCATCAGCAGACGACCCAGGCGCTCGTGCTTGCCCAAATTGGCGTTATAAACACTCTTGCCCGCGGCGATTTTGCCGGAATAAACGCGGAAATAGTTGACCTTCCCCACATGGGGATCGCTGACCACCTTGAAACAGAGAGCTGAAAACGGTTGATCATCGGCCGGCTTGCGAATCTCTTCTTTCTCTTTCTTGGGATTTATCCCCTTCACCGGGCCCTTATCAATCGGGCTCGGCAGATAATGGATAATGGCGTCTAAAAGACGCTGAACGCCCTTATTCTTGAAAGCGCTGCCGCACAGCACCGGGACGATCTTGCATTCGATCGTGGCGCGGCGCACGGCTTTGCGAATATCTTCCTCCGGAATCGGTTTGTCCTCCAAAAACAGAGCCATGAGGTGATCATCGTACTCCGAGACCGACTCCAGCATTTTTTCGCGGTGCTTCAGCGCCTGCGGCAGCAGCGACGTTGGAATGTCCACTTCTTCCCATTCGAAACCCTGGGTCTTTTCATTCCAGAGGACGGCTTTCATCTTGATCAGATCAATGATGCCGGTGAAGAGTTCCTCTTCGCCCAGGGGGATCTGAATCGGAATCGGATGGCTGCCCAGCTTGCTCTGAATGTTGTTAATGGTGCCGTAGAAATCGGCGCCGACGCGATCCATTTTGTTGATAAAAGCGATGCGCGGTACGCCGTATTTGTCCGCCTGGCGCCAGACGGTTTCGGACTGCGGTTCAACGCCGCCCACGCCGCAGAAAAGAGCGATAGCGCCATCGAGAACGCGCAACGACCTCTCGACTTCGGCGGTGAAGTCCACGTGGCCTGGGGTGTCTATAATATTGATGCGGTGATCTTCCCAATAACAGGTGGTGGCGGCCGAAGTGATGGTAATCCCCCGTTCCCGTTCCTGCTCCATCCAGTCCATGACGGTCGAGCCCTCGTGGACTTCGCCCATGCGGTGGATGCGGCCCGTGAAATAGAGGATGCGTTCGGTGGTCGTCGTCTTACCGGCGTCAATGTGGGCCATGATGCCGATGTTGCGAACGTTTTCCAGTGGTTCTCGACGCGCCATGGTATTGGATCGCCCTTTCGCGGATGTCCCGCCATCGGGCGGATGAGTTAGCCGGGCATAGGACGGACCCGGCGGGACTTCGTTGTCACCCTATAATTTTTTACCAGCGGAAATGAGCGAAGGCCTTGTTGGCTTCGGCCATGCGGTGAGTGTCTTCGCGCTTCTTCACAGCAGCGCCTTCGTTGTTGGCGGCGGCCATCAATTCGGCGGCGAGCTTGTCCGACATGGTTTTTTCACTGCGAGCCTTGGCGAAGGTCAGGATCCAGCGCATGGCCAGAGCCTGACGCCGGGCCGGACGCACCTCAACCGGGACCTGATAGGTTGACCCGCCGACGCGCCGCGATTTGACCTCAACCATGGGACCGACATTATTCATCGCTTTGCGCAAGGTCTCGAGGCCGTCAGTGCCGGTCTTGGAGGCGATCTTGTCCAGAGCGGAATAGAGGATGCCTTCCGCGGTGGATTTTTTGCCGCGACGCAGCATGTTGTTGACAAATTTGGCCACGGCCAGATCGTGAAATTTTGGATCCGGCAGGATGGTCCTTTTGACGATTCGTTTCCTTCGCGGCATGTTCCTTACTTGCGCTTAGTACCGTATTTCGACCGACCCTGCTTGCGCTTGTCCACGCCGGCGGCGTCCAGCGTTCCCCGGATGATGTGATAGCGCACTCCGGGCAGATCCTTGACGCGGCCTCCGCGGATGAGGACAATCGAGTGTTCCTGGAGGTTGTGCCCCTCGCCCGGAATGTAAGTGGTCACTTCCATGCCGTGCGTCAAGCGCACGCGGGCGACCTTGCGCAGCGCCGAATTGGGCTTTTTCGGCGTGGTAGTGTAAACGCGCGTACAAACTCCGCGACGCTGCGGGCAACGCACCAAGGCTGGCGTCTTGGACTTCTTGACCAGACTTTTGCGCCCCTTTCGTATGAGTTGACTGACCGTCGGCACTTAGCACTCCAGAGACAGAAACCTAAATTTAAATTTTTTGCACTCAATTGTCAACGACTTTTTCATCTTTTTCTTCTTTTTGGGCTTTTCCTGGAGCCCCCGTTTTTCCCGCTTTCTGGGCCATGGCGGCAGATAATGCTCCGCCTTCCAAGAGCGATCCATTCAGCCCCCATACAGCAAGACCGAGCTTTTCGGTTTTGACCCTGGCGGTTTCTGCTTCGGCCAGACCCTGAGCAGGCTTCTCGACCATCATGCGCTGATATTTGTTGATTCCGGTGCCAGCCGGGATCAAGTGTCCCATGATGACGTTTTCTTTGAGTCCCTTCAGGAAATCCACTTTGCGTTCCACGGCGGCTTCCGTCAGGACGCGAGTGGTTTCCTGGAAACTGGCCGCCGAGATGAAGCTCTCGGTGGACAGAGCCGCCTGTGTGATTCCCAGGAGCAGCGGAGTGTAAATGGCGGGCTGGGCGGCTCGAGCTGTAGCCGGCTGAAGTTCCGCCGCCTGGAGCTTGCGGTTCTGGCGATTGTATTCCAACTTATCCACCAACTGGCCGATCGGGTAGTTTGAGTCGCCCACCTTCTCGATCACCACCCTGCCGGCCAACAATCTGTTTTCCGGAATGAAGCGAGCGGCTTCCACATGATCGCCTTCCAGATAGTTGGTATCTCCGGAATCTTCGATGCGGACTTTCTGCAGCATCTGACGGACGATCACTTCGATGTGCTTATCATTGATCTTGACGCCCTGCAAGCGGTAAACCGCCTGAATCTCATTCACCAGATATTCCTGCACCTTGCTGGGCCCCAGAATATTCAGGATGTCCTGCGGGGCGATGGAGCCTTCGCTGATGCGGTCGCCGGCCAGCATGGACTCGCCGTCGTGCACGATGATATGCTTGCCGAAGGGGATCAAATACTTCTTCTCCACCTTGCCGTCGTGCGATTTGATGATGATTTCGCGCACGCCGCGCTTTAAACTGCCGAATTTGACCACCCCATCAATTTCCGAGACGATGGCGGGATCCTTGGGGCGGCGGACTTCGAAGAGCTCGGCCACGCGGGGCAAACCTCCGGTAATGTCTTTCGTCTTGGAGATTTCTCGAGGCAGCTTGGCCAGAGCGTCGCCCGCTTCCACGGAATCGCCATCCTGGATCAGCAGATGGGCGCCCACCGGAATGTTGATATTTTCGATCTTATTGCCGTGTTTATCTTCCATGTGGATATGCGGATTCAGTTTCTTGTTGCGGACCTCGATGATCACCTTCTGCTTCTTGCCCGTGGTCTCGTCCACCTCCTCGCGGAAGGATTCCTCTTCCTTGATGTCCACGAAGCGGATCACGCCGTCCTGGTTGGCGATGATGGACGCCGAATAGGGATCCCAGCGCATGAGTTCGTCGCCGGCCTTAACGCGAGAGTTGTCCAGCACCAGGATTTCGGCGGCATGCGGCACGTTGTACTTGGCGATCGTGCGATTATCATCATCCAGCACCTTGATGACGCCGTTGCGGCGCAGCGCCACCAAATTTTTGGTATGCTTGTGGGGGATGGCAAAGATGTTCTCGTACTGTACCACGCCGTCGGTCTTGGAAATCACCTGCGACTGCTGGGCGATGCGGCTGGCCGTTCCGCCAATGTGGAAGGTCCGCAGCGTCAACTGCGTGCCGGGTTCGCCGATGGACTGGGCGGCCATAACCCCGACGGCTTCGCCGATATCCACCGGACGGTTGTTGGTCAGGTTTTTGCCATAGCAGAAGGCGCATACGCCGTTCAGCGTTTCACAGGTCAGCACCGACCGAATGACGACCTTATCCACGGCATGCTTCACTAAGAGTTCCGCATCATCCTCATTAATCGCCTGGCCAATGGGCAGGAGTCTCTCCCCGGAGAAGGGATCGAAGACGTCCGCCGCCAGGACGCGCCCGAGGATGCGTTCGGCCAACTGCTCAGCAACTTCCTCGCCTTCCTTGACGGCCTCTATGGTGATGCCGCGCAGCGTGCCGCAGTCCGGTTCGCGCACGATAACGTCCTGCGCCACGTCCACCAATCGGCGGGTGAGATAACCGGCGTCAGCCGTCTTCAAAGCCGTGTCCGCCAGACCTTTGCGGGCGCCGTGAGTGGAGATAAAATACTCCAACACGGACAGGCCTTCCTTGAAGTTGGCGATGATGGGCGATTCGATAATCTCACCCTTCTGGCCGGTCATGGATTTCTGCGGTTTGGCCATCAGCCCACGCATGCCCGCCAACTGGCGGATCTGCTCCTTGGATCCGCGCGCGCCGCTGTCAATCATCATGAAGACGGGATTGAAGCCCAGATTAGATACTTTCAGGTGGGCCACCATGGCGTCGGCCACGTCCGAGGTCGTATGAGTCCAAATGTCAATGATCTTGTTGTAGCGCTCGCCGTCGGTGATGACGCCGCTCTCATACTGGCTTTGGACCTTTTCGACCTCCTTAGTGGCCTTGCTGACCAAATCAACCTTCTCCTCCGGAATCTCGACGTCATCCACCCCCACGGAGAGACCGCCGGTGGTGGCATAGGAGAAGCCCATGTCCTTGAGACGGTCGAGGAAGCGGGCGGTGGCGTTCATGCCGACGCGTTTGTAGCAGGTTGCCACAATCTCTTCCAGGCGCTTTTTGGTCAATATCTCATTGACGAAAGTGTCGCCCTGCAAAGCCTCGGGGAGAATTGCATTGAAGATAAGGCGCCCTACCGTGGTCTCGGTTAATTTGCCTTTGATTTTGGCCTTGATGGGAGCGTGCAGGCTGATCAGGCCGCTGTTCAGGCCCACGATGGCCTCTTCGGGGCCGAAGAAGGAACGTCCGCTGCCCTTGTCCTCGCGGCGCATCTTGGTCAAGTAGTAGCAGCCCAAAACCATATCCTGCGAAGGAATGGCGATGGGGCGGCCGGAAGCCGGATGCAGGATGTTCTGCGGGGAGGCCATCAACAGCCGCGCCTCGATCTGAGCTTCATAGGAGAGCGGGATGTGCACGGCCATCTGATCGCCGTCAAAGTCGGCGTTGAACGCCGCGCAAACCAGCGGATGCAAACGGATGGCCTTGCCTTCAATCAGAATCGGTTGAAAAGCCTGTATGCCCAGACGGTGCAGCGTCGGGGCGCGATTAAGGAGGACAGGATGATCCTGAATGATATCTTCCAGAATTCCCCAGACCGCGTCCTCCTTGCGCTCGACCATGCGTTTGGCCGATTTGACCGTCTTGGCGTATTCGTGCTCGATCAGTTTGCGAATGATAAATGGCTTGAAGAGCTCGACGGCCATGTCCTTGGGCAGACCGCAAGTGTGAAGCTTTAATTCCGGGCCGACGACGATCACCGAGCGCCCGGAATAGTCCACGCGCTTGCCCAGGAGATTTTGGCGGAAGCGGCCCTGCTTCCCCTTCAAGTTGTCAGACAGGGATTTCAGCGGCCGGTTGCCGTCGGAGCGAACGGCGACGGATTTGCGGCCGTTGTCAAAAAGCGAATCCACCGCCTCTTGCAGCATGCGCTTTTCGTTGCGCAGAATGACTTCGGGCGCCTGAATTTCGATCAGCCTCTTCAGGCGGTTGTTGCGGATGATGACGCGGCGGTAGAGATCGTTCAAGTCCGACGTGGCGAAGCGCCCCCCCTCCAGGGGAACCAAGGGTCGAAGATCCGGCGGAACGACCGGAATGACCGACATCACCATCCACTCGGGCCGCGTGAACGTGCCATCTTCGCGCAACTTGAAGGCCTCGATGATGCGCAGCTTCTTGATGGCATCATTTTTGCGCTGCAGGGAGGATTCCTGGCGGACGACCTGGCGCAATTCGCTGGAGAGCTTCTCGATGTCCACTCGCGCCAGCAGGTCGTAAATGGCATCTCCGCCCGTCTTGGCGATGAATTTGCGCGGATCGTCGGCGCTCAATTTTTCATTGCCCTCGCTGAATTCTCCGCTGAGGCGCTGATATTCGCTTTCGTTGATTAACTCCTTGGGGCGCAATCCGCTGCCGCCGGGGGAGATGATCGTGTAAAATTCGTAGTAGATGACGCGTTCCAAATCGCGAACCGTCATTCCCAGGATCGAGCCGATTTTGGACGGCAGCGAGCGGAAATACCAGATATGGACGATGGGCACGGCCAGGGCGATGTGCCCCATGCGCTTGCGGCGGACGTCCTTGCGGGTGATTTCCACTCCGCAGCGGTCGCAGACGATGTCGCGATAGCGGATGCCGCGGTATTTGCCGCAGTGGCACTCCCAGTCCTTCACGGGCCCGAAGATCTTCTCGCAGAAGAGGCCTTCCTTTTCGGGCTTATAGGAGCGGTAGTTGATGGTCTCCGGCTTGGTCACTTCGCCGCGCGATCTCTGCAGGATGGTCTGCGGACCGGCCAGGTTGATGGAGATGCGGGTGAAGTTCTGATGATCTTGCTCGTTGGGGCGAATGTTCAGCATTTCGTTTTCCTTGGTATCATGGAGGAACGATGGGAACCGGCGTCAAACGATCATTCCAGTTTGACGTCCAGCCCCAGCCCCAGAAGTTCGTTGATCAATACATTAAAGGATTCGGGGACGCCGGGAACCGGCAAATTCTCGCCCTTGACGATGGCTTCATAGGTGCGGGCGCGGCCCTCCACGTCGTCGGATTTGACGGTCAGGATTTCTTGCAGCGTATAAGCGGCGCCATAAGCCTCCAGAGCCCAGACTTCCATTTCCCCGAAGCGCTGGCCGCCGAATTGCGCCTTGCCCCCCAGCGGTTGCTGGGTGATCAGTGAATAGGGCCCGATGGAACGCGCATGAATCTTATCGTCAACCAGGTGAGAAAGCTTCATGATATAGATATTGCCGACCGTAATCTTCTGGTCGAAAGGCTCGCCGGTGCGGCCGTCGTAGAGCTGCACCTTGCCGGAGGGATCAAGCCCCGCCGCCTCCAGCTCCTTTTTGATGTCTTCCATCTTGGCGCCGTCAAAAACGGGCGTCGCATAGTATTTGCCCAATTTCTTTCCCGCCCAACCCAGGATCGTCTCGAAAATCTGGCCCAGGTTCATGCGAGAGGGCACCCCCAGAGGATTAAGAATTATGTCAATCGGCGTCCCATCCGGCAGGAAGGGCATATCTTCGCCCGGAACAACCTTGCCGACCACGCCTTTGTTGCCGTGGCGGCCCGCCATTTTATCGCCGACCGAGAGTTTGCGTTTCTTGGCGATGTAAACCTTGGCCAACTGCACGATGCCGCTGGGAAGCTCGTCGCCGCCCATCACCTTGTGCTTCTCGTTGCGAAAGTCCATGGTCACCGCATCCAGTCTCTCCTCGCACTTCTCGAAAATCAGCTCGATGAGTTCGTTGGTTTCGGTCTCCTTGGTCCAATTGTAATTGGCCTCCACGAGATCCAGGTCGAGCTTCTTAAAGGTGTTGGCGCTGAAGACTTCGCCTTCATGAACGAGGATCTCTTCCAGATTTTTGTCGCGGACGGCGACGGCCTTCTTGCCGATCAGCAGATCGGAGAGTTCGGCGACGCGAGCCTTCTTCAACAGATCCACATCGCGCTTGAACTTCTCTTCCAATTCCTCCATCTTCTGCCGATCCTCTTTGCGGGTGCGGGCGTCCTTTTTCTTGCGGCTGAAGAGCTTGGTGGCGATGACGATGCCGTTCATGCCCGCGTGGGCTTTCAGCGAGGCATCTTTCACGTCGCCGGCTTTATCGCCGAAAATGGCTTTCAAGAGCTTGTCTTCGGGGGTTAGATCCATCTCCCCCTTGGGGGTCACCTTGCCGATGATGATGTCGCCGTAGTTGACTTCGGCGCCGACGCGGACGATGCCGTTCTCGTCGAGATCCTTGGTGGCCTCTTCCGAGACGTTGGGAATCTCGCGGGTTAGCTCCTCTTCGCCGCGCTTGGTTTCGCGCACTTGCAGCTCCAATTCCTCAATGTGAATCGAGCTGAAGACGTCTTCGGATACCATGCGCTCGCTGACTATGATGGAGTCTTCGAAATTATAGCCGTGCCAGGGCATGAAAGCGACCATCACGTTGCGACCCAAAGCCAATTCGCCATGTTCGGTGCTGCAACCGTCCGCCAGTACGTCGCCCGCTTTGACAGCTTCACCCTTGCGAACTGAGGGTTTCTGATTGATGCATGTATCCTGATTGGTGCGGACGAATTTCTTTAAACGATAGGATTTCAAATCCTGACCGCTGGATTTGCTGCGGCCCTTGACTCTGACAACGATTTCGTCGGCGGTGACGCGCTCCACGACGCTGTCCTCCTCGGCGGCAATCAGAGCGCGGCTGTCGCGAACCGTCTTCTCTTCGAAGCCCGTTCCGACGATCGGCGCCTCGGGCATGAGCAGAGGCACCGCCTGACGCTGCATGTTCGAACCCATCAGCGCGCGGTTGGCGTCGTCATGCTCCAGGAAGGGGATCAACGCCGCCGCTACGGAGACGATCTGGTTGGGAGAAACATCCATGTAGTTCACTTCTTGGGGCGAGCAGACGGGGAACTCACCCTTAAAGCGGCATTTGATCTGGTCATTCAGAAACTCGCCCTTCTCGCTAATGGGCGCGTTTGCCTGGGCGATGACATACTTATCTTCATCATCGGAGGTTAGATATTCGACCTGCTTCGTCACGCGGCCATTCCTGACCCGGCGATAGGGGCTTTCGATGAAGCCCAAATCGTTGATGCGGCCGTAGGTGGACAGGGATGAAATCAGACCGATGTTCGGCCCCTCCGGCGTCTCGATGGGGCAGAGACGGCCATAGTGCGTATAATGCACGTCGCGCACCTCGAAGCCGGCTCGCTCGCGGGTTAAACCGCCCGGACCCAGAGCGCTTAAGCGGCGCTTGTGAGTCAGCTCCGTCAGGGGATTGACCTGATCGAGGAACTGCGATAGCTGATTGGTGCCGAAGAAGGTATTGATAACCGAGCTGATGGTGCGAACATTGACCAGATCCTGAGGCGTCACCTGTTCGGTTTCGCGCAGATTCATTCGCTCCTTGATGGTGCGCGCCATGCGGGACAAGGCCACCGAGAACTGATTGGCCAATTGTTCGCCCACCGTGCGAATGCGGCGGTTGCCCAGGTGGTCAATGTCATCCGTCGCCTCCTGACCCACCTTGAGCTTCAAGACGAATTTGATGATGGCGACGATGTCTTCCCGCGTCAGCACGGTGTGGTCGAAGGGGATAGTCAAATCCAGCTTCGTATTGATGCGGAAGCGGCCCACCTTGCCCAAATCGTAGCGTTTCTCGTCGAAAAAGAGCCGATTCAGCAGGCGCTCGGCGGTCTCCAGGTCCGGCGGTTCTCCGGCGCGCAGCTCCTGATAGATCTGGTTGAGCGCTTCTTCCCGATTCGCTGATTTATCCTTGACCAGGGTGTTGTTGATGATGTCGTAAATGGGATCCTTCTTCTTGGTGTGCAGGAAGTTGATGCGCTTGACGTGATGCTTGCGCAGCAGCTTCAGCATGGCCTCATCAAACATCTGTCCCTTTTTCGTCACCAATTCGCCGGTTTCGGAATCGAACAGATCTTCCAGAATCATCTTCTCATAGAAGCGCTCGATATCCTTGCGCGAAAGCGGAACCTCCTCCACATGACCGAACAGGTTCAAGATGTCGAGATCGCTGGAGTAGCCGATGGCGCGCAGCAGCGTGCTCACCGGGAAGCGCTTGCGGCGGTCAATGTAAACGTAGAGGATGTCGTTGATGTCGGTGGTGAACTCGATCCAACTGCCGCGGAAGGGGATGATGCGGGCGGAGAATATCCTCGTGCCGTTGGGGTGGATGGAATCGCCGAAGAAGACGCCCGGGGAGCGGTGCAACTGGCTGACGATGACTCGTTCGGCGCCATTGATGATAAACGTTCCGCCCTCCGTCATCAAGGGCAGGTTGCCCAGATAGACGTCCGTTTCCAGCGTGGCGTCGAACCCGGCGGTTTCGTCCAGATTGCGTCGGCTGGAGAGGCGCAGGCGCGCCTTCAGCGGCGCGGAAAAGCTCACGCCCCGTTCGCGGCACTCCTCGACGCTGTATTTGGGCGCTTCAATGTGATATTCGACGAATTCGAGTATGTGCTCTTCGCGATTGTCAATGATCGGAAAGACGTTCAGGAAAACCGCCTGGAGACCCTTTTTCTCCCGCTGGGCCGGAAGAATATCCCGCTGCAGGAAGGAGTCGTAGGATAGGACCTGAACCTCGAGCAGATCGGGCATATCCAGGGCGCTGGGGATCTTCCCAAACGAATGACGTTCGATGCGCTTCTTTGAGCTCAAGATCGGCCTCCATAAACTTGGAAAGCAACGGCTGCCGCGGCAGAAGTAAAGAAGTTGCTACACGTCACCGTGGGGTAACGCCGGCAACTTCTTGCGCTCATCCGATAAAGGGTAACGCGGCCTATGGTATTTCGTCGCAAAGGGGCGAGAAGGACGGAAGTAAAGACTACTTCAACTCGACCGTGGCGCCTTCGGCTTCCAGCGCCTCTTTAATGCGCTGCGCTTCTTCCTTATTGACGGATTCCTTCAAGACGTTGGGAGCTCCGTCCACCAGTTCCTTGGCTTCCTTCAAGCCCAGGTTGGTCAACTGGCGCACGACCTTGATAACCTGGATCTTCTTTTCTCCGATGGACTTGAGAAGTACTTGAAATTCGGTCTTCTCTTCTTTCGGGGCTTCGGCAGCGGCCATTCCACCCGCCGGCATGGCCATGGCCAGCGGGGCGGCGGCGGTCACGCCGAAGCGCTCCTCGAGGGCCTGCTTCAGCTTCACCAGGTCCAAGACCGACATCTTCTCAATGGCTTGGATGATCTCTTCCACTTTTTGCTCTCCTGAAAATTTTGGCTGTTTTTATGTTTCGCTGGGATGGGGCGCGTCCGCGGTCGGCGCGGCTGCTTGAGCGCCTTCGCCCGCCGCCTGTCGCTTCTGAATGACGGCTTCCAGCACGGCCAGGAACGAGCGCACGATTTCGTTCAGGGTGCCGACAAATCCCGCCAGGGGCCCCTGCAGGATCGAGAGTATTTGCCCGAGCAGGATTTCTCTCGAGGGAATCTTCTGAATCTTCTCGACATCCGCCGTCGCGATGTAGGTGCCCTCAAACATGCCGGCCTTGATGACCGGGCTCTGTTTCTCCTTGCCCTTGGTGAACTCGCCGATCAATTTGACCGGCAGGGCGGGATCGTGAAGCGAGACCGCCAGGGCGGTCGGACCTTGCAGATGCGGAATCAGATCCTTCAGACCGGCATTTTCGCAGGCATGGCGGATCAGGGTGTTCTTAACCACTTTATAAACGATCCGCTGCTTGTGAAAATTGCGCCGCAGTTCGTTGACTTCTTCCACGTTCAGGCCGGTGAAATCAGCCAGATAGATGCCCTTAGCCTGTTGGAAGAGCTGATTGAGTTCCGCGACGGAATCAATCTTCTGTGCCGTGGGGTGCGCTTGGGACGACATAAGCCGTTTCGTTGCCTACTAATAGGAATTATTTAAGCGCGGTGAGCAGCGCCTGACGATTCAATTTGATGCCGGGACCGAAGGTGGATGATATCGTGATGCCGGCGATATACTGACCTTTGGCGCTGGCGGGTTTCATGCGATTCACCACGCGGGCGAGCTCAAATAGATTCTCGCGCAGCTTGGGCACCTCAAAGGAGGCCTTGCCGAAAATGGCGTGCAGGATACCGCTTTTGTCGGTGCGAAAATCAATGCGACCGCCCTTGATCTCCTTGACGGCATTGGCGACTTCCATGGTCACGGTGCCCGATTTGGGATTGGGCATCAGACCACGCGGGCCCAGAACTTTGCCCAGCTTGCCGACCTGAGCCATCACATCGGGCGTGGCGATGACGGCGTCAAAATCGGTCCAGCCTCCGGAGATTTTTTCAACATATTCCTCCAGCCCGACGTAATCCGCCCCGGCGCTGCTGGCCTCCTCCTGCTTGGTTCCTTTGGCCAGCACCAGGACACGCACAGTCTTGCCGGTACCATGCGGCAGAGCCACGGTGCCGCGGATCATCTGATCGGCCTTGCGAGGATCCACGCCCAGATTGACGGCGATTTCGACGGTTTCGTCGGCCTTGGCGGTGGCCGTTTCTTTCAGGAGCTGCAAGGCTTCGTCAATGTCGTACTCTCTCAGACGATCCACCTTGGCCTTGGCGGTCTCAAATCTTCGGCTGTGCTTCATCGCGATAGAAATGCTAAATTTCGTTAATCTTCAATTTTGACGCCCATGCTGCGCGCCGTTCCGGCGATGATCTTCATGGCCTGTTCCACATCGTGAGCGTTCAGGTCGGCCATTTTCATGGCGGCGACGTCGCGCAATTGCTTCTGAGTCATAGAAGCCACTTTGGTACGATTGGGCTCGGCAGAACCCTTGTCCAGGCCCAGCGCCTTTTTAATCAGAGTCGAGGCCGGCGGCGTTTTGGTGATAAACGAAAAGGTTCTGTCGGCAAACACGGTCACCACCACGGGGATGATGTAGCCCTGCTTGTCCTGGGTGCGCAGATTGAAGGCCTTGCAGAACTCCATGATGTTGACGCCCTTCTGGGAAAGCGCCGGCCCGACCGGAGGAGAAGGATTGGCCGCTCCGCCCGGGATGTGCAATTTCACGTATCCCAAAATCTTCTTGGCCATGAGATTTCGCTCTATGACTGCGGTGACGAACGATTTATTGAGTGCTGCTCAAATCGGTGGAGACCTGCAAAAAGTCCAGCTCGACGGGGGTGGAACGCCCGAAGATGGAAACCATGACCTTCAGCTTGCGCTTTTCGCGGTTGACTTCCTTGATGAAACCGGTGAAATCCTTGAAGGGGCCGTCTATTACTTTGATTGCGTCGTCCACCTGGAAGGGAACCTCGACGGTCTCCTTGTTGCGAACCTGATCCACCCGGCCCAGGATGCGATTGACTTCGCTCTGGCTTAGCGGCGCGGGCTCGTTGCCGGTTCCGCCGAAGGCAATGACACTGGGGGTATTTAAGATCAGGTGCTTTATCTCTTTGGTCAGCTCGGCTTCGAGGAGAAGGTAGCCGGGGAAGAAGATGCGTTTCTTGGACTTCTTCTTCCCATCCTTCATCTCGACGATTTCTTCCGAGGGGATGAGCACGTTGGCGATCTGGTCCCGAATTTCCAGCCGGTCCACTTCCGTGTCCAGATAGGACTTGATTTTCTGTTCCTGTCCGGTGAAAACCTGGACGACATACCAACGACGATTCACATTGGGCCCGGCGTGCAAAATTACAGGATGACTTTTAAAACGTTGCTTAAACCCTGGTCTATCCCGAAGACGAAAACGGCCAGGATCAGAGAGAGGATGAGCACAATGATGGTGGATTCGTAAAGCTCCTCGCGGGTTGGCCAGCTCACCTTGGCCATTTCCGTTCTGACGTCCTTGACGTAGTTGATGGCTTTCTTGATCATGGTTCCGTCCTCCACGAGCAGGCCAGGAGGGATTCGAACCCCCAACACCCGGTTTTGGAGACCGGTGCTCTAACCGTTCGAGCTACTGGCCTACGAAAAGTCTTACCGGGTTTCCTTGTGCAGGGTGTGCCGATTGCAGAAAGGGCAGTATTTCTTGTATTCCACGCGCCCCGTCTGCGTGCGCTTATTTTTCGTCAACGAGTAGTTGCGCCGCTTGCATTCGCCGCAAGCCAGGATGATGATTTCACGCGGCATATAGGGGTCTTTCTCGCGGTTATTCCAGAATCTTGGTGACGACGCCGGCGCCGATGGTGCGGCCGCCTTCGCGGATGGCGAAGCGCAGGCCCTCCTCCATGGCGATGGGGCTGATCAATTCAATCGTCATGCGCACGTTGTCCCCCGGCATCACCATCTCCATCCCCTCCGGCAGGTGCGTCACCCCCGTCACGTCCGTCGTGCGGAAGTAAAACTGCGGACGATACCCGTTGAAAAACGGCTTGTGCCGGCCCCCCTCCTCCTTGCCCAGCACGTACACCTCGCAGTCGAACTTGGTGTGCGGCGTGATCGAACCCGGAGCCGCGATCACCATCCCCCGCTCAATCTCCTCCTTGTCCACCCCGCGCAGCAGCAACCCCACGTTGTCCCCCGCCTGCCCTTCATCCAGCAGCTTGCGAAACATCTCCACGCCCGTCACCACCGTCTTGCGCTTGGCCCCCAGGCCGATCAACTCCATCTCTTCGCCCACTTTCACCTTCCCGCGCTCCACGCGGCCGGTCGAAACCGTGCCCCGCCCCGTGATCGAGAAAACGTCTTCCACCGGCATCAGAAACGGCTTGTCCACTTCGCGCACCGGCAGGGGAATGTAGCTGTCCACCGCCGCCATCAGATCCAGAATACTCTTCGTCTTGGCCGCATCGTCCGGGTGCGACAGCGCCTCCAACGCGCTGCCCCGAATCACCGGCACCTTGTCCCCCGGAAACTTGTACTGCGTCAGCAGATCCCGCACCTCCAACTCCACCAGATCCAAGAGTTCCGGGTCGTCCACCTGATCCACCTTATTCATATAGACCACCAGGAAGGGCACGTTCACCTGACGCGCCAGCAACACGTGCTCCCGCGTCTGCGGCATCGGCCCGTCGGCGGCCGATACCACCAGAATCGCCCCGTCCATCTGCGCCGCCCCCGTCACCATGTTCTTCACGTAGTCGGCGTGACCCGGGCAGTCCACGTGAGCGTAGTGGCGGTTGACCGTCTCGTATTCCGCGTGGTGCACGTTGATGGTCAGACCCCGCGCCTTCTCCTCCGGCGCATTGTCAATCTCGTCGTAGGTCTTGGCCTGCGCCAACCCCCGACGCGACAAAATCTGCGTGATGGCCGCCGTCAACGTCGTCTTGCCGTGATCCACGTGCCCGATCGTCCCGACGTTCACGTGCGGCTTGGTGCGCTCAAACTTCGCCTTGGCCATGGGGAAACCTCAATAACTAATACCGATATTTATCTGATCCCCGACCGGGATCAATTGCTGACACGAGCTCACGATCGGGATCGAACCGATGACCTCATCCTTACCAAGGATGCGCTCTACCGACTGAGCTACGCGAGCCAAATATTTCATCCATTCGAATTGCGGCGATGACCTGCCTCAAGGCCGCTCTACCGATGCGCCGACAGGCGCACCTTTGGGGCTGAGCTACGCGAGCAGCAAGAACAATTCTCGAGTCTATGATCGAACCGATGACCTGCCTCAAGGCCGCTCTACCGATGCGCCGACAGGCGCACCTTTGGGGCTGAGCTACGCGAGCAGCAAGAACAATTCTCGAGTCTATGATCGAACCGATGACCTGCCTCAAGGCCGCTCTACCGATGCGCCGGCAGGCGCACCTTTGGGGCTGAGCTACGCGAGCAGCAAGAACAATTCTCGAGTCTATGATCGAACCGATAACCTGCCTCAGGGCCGCTCTACCGATTGCGCCGGCAGGCGCACCTTTGGGGCTGAGCTGCGCGAGCAGCAAGAACAATTCTCGAGTCTATGATCGAACCGATAACCTGCCTCAGGGCCGCTCTACCGATTGCGCCGGCAGGCGCACCTTTGGGGCTGAGCTGCGCGAGCGTTCGAGGAAATTTTCAGAGCGGGAAACGGGATTCGAACCCGCGACATTCAGCTTGGAAGGCTGACGCTCTAGCCAACTGAGCTACTCCCGCGCGACGTGGGGAGAGAAGGATTCGAACCTCCGAAGGCATACGCCGGCAGATTTACAGTCTGCTCCCATTGGCCGCTCGGGCATCTCCCCGAAAAAAATGCGCAAAACCCCTTAAAGCGCCTCCCGGCCTTTCTGGAAGGACACTAAGAGATTCACTTTATTATGCTTGGACTGAAGCCTGTAGCGGCAGAGCTGGCGAAGGGATTCGAACCCCCGACCGGCTGATTACAAATCAGCAGCTCTACCGACTGAGCTACGCCAGCAACAAATAGAGACCTATAATATAATAAAAAATCAACTTAAGTCAAGAGATTTCTTGCCCTTTTTTGAAAATTCTTTGATTCAAATATATGACCATTTGCGCCATCAATTGCATAAAGAAAACATTGTATCCTTCCTTTTATTCATTCACAACTATCAGCCTTTACTATCGTCCTGCCTTCATTAATCCCCGTGCCAGGATCAATTCCAAAATTTGAACCGCATTGGTCGCGGCGCCTTTGCGCAGGTTATCGGCCACGATCCAGAGATCCAGTGTATGATCCTCCCCCGGCGTTTGGCGGATACGCCCGACGAAAACGGCGTCCTGATCGAAGCATTCGGCGGGCAGTGGATAAACGTTCTGCCGCGGATCGTCAAGGATTTTGATGCCCTTCGCGGACTTTAACACATCCCGAGCCTGCTGAGGAGTCAGGTTCTTTTTGAAGCGCAAGTGCGCTGCTTCCCCGTGACAGTGAGCGATGGGAACGCGCACGGTGGTGGGAAAAACCGGAAGTTTCGGCAGATTCATGATTTTCCGCGTCTCCAGAATCATCTTGCGCTCTTCACGGCAGAGGTCGTCATCCCCAAAGGGGCCGATAGCGGGGATGACGTTATGAAAAAGCGGGTGCGGAAAGATCCCCGAAGATTCCTCCTTGCCGGCCATCTCATTCAATAACTGCATCTTGCCCCTCTGCCCCGCCCCGGCCGCCGATTGATAGGTGGCCACGACGACCTCTTCCAGGCCGAACTCGCAGTGCAGCGGCGCCAGCGCCACAACCATCTGAATAGTTGAGCAGTTGGGATTGGCAATAATTAAATCCCCTTGACGAATTGCGTCCGGATTGACTTCGGGCACGACCAGCGGCACTTTCGCATCCAGGCGAAAGGCGGAACTGTTGTCAATGCAGACTATTCCGGCGGCGGCCAACTGGGGAATCCATTGAGCTGAGACTTTGGCTCCGGGGGAAAGCAGCGCCACGTCGGCGTTTTCCCAAAAGCCATCCTCGAGGGTGCTGACGCTGTAGTCGCGCCCCGCGAAGGAAACACTCGTTCCGCGCGATTTGACCGAAGCTACCGGGATGAGCTCCGTGATTTTCATGCGGCGCTCTTCCAGCACCCGCAGCATGGTTCGGCCCACCAGGCCGGTGGCGCCGATGATGGCCAATTTGAGCTTATTGGATTTCATAGAAAAAGTTCGGCGGGGGCACTTGCCCCCGCCGATAGATCCTCCGCTCTATCGGTGAATTTTAAACCTTAGTCCTCGTGCTCGGTTCCCTCATCTTTTATCAATCCTTTGGCCTTTAACTCTTCATACCAGAGCACGTGATGCTCCTTGACCTCGCGGGCATTCATCTTGCCGGTCAGCCAGGTCCAGCTCATGGGGTACATCTCGGGGTGGAAGATCACGAAAAAGAAGTGCCAGACGATGATGGCCAGAGTGGCCAGCCAGGCTTCATAGTAATGTATCGTCTGCGATACCTCCACCGCCCAGACCGGCAGGTAGTTCATGAAGGCCACGGGGAACCAGAGGACGAAGCCGGTGAAAGCCATGATGAACGTACCCCAGACCAGCGCCCAGTATTCGCCTTTCTGGCTGTATTCGTAGCGTTTGAACCGCGGCTTGTTCTTCCCGATCCCCAGGTAATAGGTCAGGCTGTCCCACACGTCCCGGGCGTCTTTCCAGGTGGGGAGCAGGGCAATCAGCTCTTCCCGTCCGCGCCGATTGAAGATGATATAAGCGATGTGCACGATGCCAAAGGTCACCAGCAGCACGGCCATGACGCGGTGCACAGTGCCGCGCACGCCTTCGGCCATCCCGAAGACATTTAGGATATCCACCCACCAGGCGTCGGGGAATTTCAGTGCGAAGCCGGTGACGGATAGACCGATGAAGGTGAAGGACAGCACCAGATGCTGGATCAACTGCATGACGTCGAACCGGGTGACCTGCTGCCCGGCCGCCTGCTTGGCCCGGGCGCGCAGGATATGCCAATTCAGAATAATCAGGTTGTGCAGCACCATGCCGCCGATAATGACCACCAGCAGAACGATATAGACATTGCGCACCGCGGCATTGATGGGGCTTTCTAACCGCCCCAGCTTGGCATGAGTATAGGATTGGGCGAAATTCGCCGAAGCTCCTTCATGGCACTGGCTGCAGGTCTTGACGATATTGGCGGTGCTTACAGTTGAAGTACTATCCTGCTGCGGCTGCACCTGATGGCTGGTATGGCAATTTACGCAGGTAGCGGCTCGCTGGGATTGCCATTTGACGGCCAGGCCGTGATAGCTATCCTCGTAGGTGGTGACAACGCTGCCCTCTAACCCGTATTTGGCGATGATGGTGGCATTATTATGGCAGCGCGCACAAGTTTCTTCGGCTTGCCGCGAGGGTGACGTCGGACTCTTAGGATTGCCGGGAGACAAGATCTGGTGTTCTCCGTGGCAGCCGGTACAGGTGGGGCTATCTGTGATTCCTGCTCTCAGAGCTCGACCATGGATTGAATTTAGATATTCGTCCCTTATGGAGGGATGGCAGCCGCCGCATGTGGTGGCAATATTATTGACGTTGATGGTGGATGTGGCATCGCCGGCTCCCTTTAAGGAGTGATCGCCATGACAATCCAGGCAGGTCGCCGCTTTCTCCATCCCCCGGCTGACCGCTTGACCGTGAACGGAGGATTCATACGTCATGGCCGCTCGGGGCATGCGGATCATCCCTTCCGCCATGACCGCCAACTCCCCGTGGCACTTCCCGCAGGTCTTGTGGATATTGCGGCGGGCAATCATGGATTCCGGATTATCCGCCGCCAGAATGCGATGATCTCCGTGGCAGCCGGTGCAATCGGGAGCGTCATTAATGCCTTTGGCCAACGCATAGCCATGAAGGGAGTGCTCGTAGTCCTTCTCAATCTTTTCATGGCAGCCGCCGCAGGTGGCGCGGTTGCGGCCTCTCTGCTGGTAGACCTGATGACCGGTATGGCATTTATAACAGACATCCGACGGGCTGTGGCCTTGGGCAAAGGCGGCGCCATGAACGGAGGAGGCAATTTGCTCGGCCCGGCCTTCATGACAATTCTGGCAGGCTGCTTGGGCATGCGCCTTACGGGTGACGCTGTGTGTGCCGCCATGACAACCGACGCAATCGGGCGCCTCTGTCTTACCCGCGGCGCGAGCCTTTCCATGTGGCCCAGTGTCGTAGGCGTCAGCCTGTTTGTGATGGCAATCCTGGCATCCGCCCTCGTGCCCGGCCTTCAGAGGCCGCAAACTGTGCGTCCCATGGCATTCCACGCAGGCAGAGGCGGCGCCCCCGTGAGCGCTGCTGATCAGCATTTCGCCCACCGGCTTGTGACAATTCAGGCAGGCTTCCTTCGCCTTCGTATCGCTGACCATGGAATGCGCTTCGCCGTGACAGCTCAGACAGGCGGGCGCGTCCTTCCTCCCTTGCCGCAGCAGCTTGCCGTGCGGGCTGGCATAATAGACGTTTTCGATATCCTGATGGCAAGCGACGCAGTTGGCGGGCGGCAGCGGGCTGGCATGCGGATAGTCTTTGATTCCGGCTAGATCGGCGTGGCAATCCACACAGGCGATCCCCGCCTGGCCGTGTTTGCTGCCGTTGAATTTCCTGATGTCAACGAACAGGCTCCGGCCGGCATCATTTTTCAAACCGGGATCGCTATGACACTCGAGGCAATCGCTCGCTTCCTGAGCGGCAGCGGGCGAGGCTGTCAAGAATCCAACGAACAGAGCGATCGAAAGGGATCCAAGTCGCTGCATCCAAGGGCATGCCTTGATTCGCATTTTGCTACCTAAATTTGGGCGTTCTCGTGCTCTTAGAATTGAGGGGGACTAATTCTATTTTGATTGCAATCCGGGGCGATTAGGAAGGATTAAGCGATGCTCGATGCAGGCGGGGTTGACCTCCGCAGTTCAACCTCGCGCTCCCACCACTCCACGGCCTCCTCGCCATGGAGCAGGTTCTCCAGCTCTTCTTCGGGATCGGATGGATCTATCAGCAGGATCCAACCGACGCCGTACGGGTCCTCCAGAAGGATCGAAAGATCCTCATGCAAATCCTGATTAACGTCAACGATTTCGCCCGACAGCGGGGCAAATAAGAGTTTTCGCAAACCGGGCCCGCGCATCAGGCCGCAGGCCTCATCCTGCGAGATCTCGTCGCCTTCCGTGGGCAGGTCAATAGCGGCGATGGAGCCGAGATTGCCCAAAAATAGCTCATCTACGCCGATGCGGTAAAGCGCCTCCCCTTCGCGCTTGACCCATGCGTGTTCTCGATGAAAATAGAGATTTTCGGGAAACAGAACCATGAATGATGTCGGGGTCGGGGACGACCCCGACTATAGATTTCCATGGTAGGGGCGAGGCTTGCCTCGCCCCTACCGATTGAGCTAAACTAAGCCCTGTTCAATCATGCTGTCGGCCACCTTGACGAAGCCGGCGATGTTCGCTCCGTTGACGTAATTGCCGGGAGTGCCATATTCTTCAGCGGCGGCCCAGGCGGCGTCATGGATGGCCTTCATGATGCCTTTCAGGCGGCTATCCACTTCGTCGCGGGTCCAGGCCAGGCGCAGGCTATTCTGGGACATTTCCAAACCAGACGTGGCCACGCCGCCGGCGTTGGCGGCCTTGCCCGGGCCGTACATGATCCCTGCCTTGACAAAGGCATCTACCGCTTCCGGTGTGGAAGGCATATTGGCGCCTTCCGCCACGACGGTGCAGCCATTTTTCAGCAGAGCCTTGGCGTCATCGCCATCCAGCTCGTTCTGCGTGGCGCTGGGCAGCGCGACGTCGTACTTGCCACTCTTCCACAGGCCTGCGCCTTCGTGGTATTCGCACTTGAATTTCTCGGCGTATTCCACAATGCGGCCGCGCTTGACATTTTTCAACTCCATAACCCAGGCCAATTTGGCGCGGTCAATACCCTTGGGATCAATAATGAATCCCTGAGAATCCGACAGCGTCAGGGGGGTGCCGCCCAGATCCAGCACTTTTTCCACGGAATACTGAGCCACGTTGCCGGAACCCGAGATGGCCACTTTCTTGCCTTTGAAGCTCTCCTTGCGTTTCTCCATCATGAACTGAGCAAAATAGACGGTTCCGTAGCCGGTGGCTTCGGGACGAATCAAGCTACCGCCCCACTTGGGATCCTTGCCGGTCAGAACGCCTTCGAAGCGGTTGACCAGTTTCTTAAACTGGCCGAAGAGGAATCCGATTTCGCGGCCGCCCACGCCAATGTCGCCGGCGGGGACGTCGGTATCTGCGCCGATATGCCGAAAGAGCTCGTTCATGAAGCTCTGACAGAACTTCATGACTTCGTTGTCCGACTTGGCCTTGGGATCGAAATCCGATCCGCCTTTGCCGCCGCCCATGGGCAGGGTCGTCAGAGCGTTTTTAAAAACCTGCTCGAAGGCCAGAAACTTCAGCATCCCCAGCGTCACCGTGGGATGAAAGCGCAGGCCTCCCTTGTAGGGTCCTATGGCTGAACTGAATTCGATGCGATAACCGCGATTAACCTGAATCTCGCCCCTATCATCCAGCCAGGGCACGCGAAACATCAGCACGCGTTCCGGCTCGGTGATACGTTGCAGAATTCGATGCTTGGTGTACTTCGAATGCCGATCGAGGACGGGCTCTATGGAATGAAGAACCTCGGTGGCGGCCTGGATGAATTCGGGCTGAGCGGGATTTTTGACCTCAAGCTGCTTCAGGAATTCCTTTACCATTTGTTGCTCCTTTGAGTTGTATCGAGTACGATCTTGAAGGGGTTCAGAACTTATTAGTGAAGAAGATAACAAAAAGAGTTCGCGGAAGCAAAGCGAATTTTCAAGGATTTACGAATTGGCCATGGAAGGTAGTGCAGCGGGGATCAGAATTCTCGTGGAAAGAAACCCTTTTCATCCGAGGCCGGGGAAAATCCGGGCATCTCCTCCAAACGTTTCAGGATGGTCAACTGCCTTCGGGAGAGCTTTCGGGGGATGAAAATGCGGTATTGCACCAGGAGATCGCCGCAGTTTCCATCGGCTTTGGGAAGTCCCCGAGAGGAGACCTTCAGAGTGCCTTCGGGTTTCAAGCCGGGCGTGATCTTGAGTCGCACTTCGCCATTCAAGCCGGGGAGTTGCAGATCGGCGCCCTCCATCCATTGCGACAGGGTGATGGGACAGGCATAAAGGAGGTCTGCGCCGCGGCGCTCAAAATAGGAGTGCGGTCTCTGCTGGATGATGACTTTGATATCGCCGGGATTTCCTCCGGCGAGCCCTTCGTGGCCCTGTCCCTTGATGACCATCTTGTGGCGGTCTTCCACTCCCGCAGGAATTCCAATGCTGACGTAATGATCTTGAACGACACGCCGACGGCCGCCGCAGGAGAAACAGGCATTTTTTTTAACGGATCCGGAGCCATCGCATTTGCGGCAGCGCAAGGTGCCGCCCTTGACGCCGCGGCGCAGGCGCAACAGATCGGGCACGCTGCCGGTGCCGTGACAGGCGGGACAGACGCCGTTGGTCCGGCCGCCTTCGAAGCCCGTGCCTGTGCAGGCTGCGCAGTTGCACTGCCGGCGGATTTTCACCTTTTTGATCACGCCGGCGGCAATCTCTTCCAGGCTCAGGTTAAGACGCACGGTGATATCCTGCCCGGGTTGCGGGGCATCAGAGCGGCTTTCGGGATTCTGCCAGCGCCGGGCGTTTTGCAGGATGGATTCGAAGCCATTCTCGCGCATGTAGGCCACGCGACGGACGGGATCGGAGAGCACATAGTAGGCCGCCACGACCTCCTTGAAGCGGTCGGCGGCGGCAGGATCATCCGGATTGTGGTCGGGGTGCAGAACCTTGGCCAACTGGCGGTAGGCGGACTTGATCTCCTGCTCGTCCGCCGCCCAGGACAGACCTAAAATGCCGTAGAGGTTTTTTGCAGGCATCGGGTTAATAATAGTTGAAGCCGATCATAAAATCAAGGAAAATGGGGTGGGATTTGGGGGGTTAGGGATTAGGGGTTAGGGGTTAGGGATTGGGATACACCGTTGCGTCGGGTCTTGCCCTATAGGGTATGACCCGACGCCCCTATGCCGTCGGGTGGCCAGGCCAGCTCGCTGGCCTGGTTTATTATAAAATAAACGGGCCGTCTTTAGGTTAGACTTGGCCGAACAAGTCCCGAAGGTCCGAAGGACTCCTTGCGGAGGATCCTTTCGGACCGGCCGGGCCACCCACGGAACATGAAAAGTGATTTTCGCCTTTGCTGAAAATTTCCTTTGACTTTCGCCCCAAATTTCACTATATTTCCATATGCCCAATTTCATAAGGAGGTCTTTATGCGTCGGATGACCGTTTCTTGCTCGATCCTGGCGCTTATCCTGCTGAGCCTCACCCACCTCGCCGCCGCGCAAAACGTCTCCATCCAGCTCACGCCTCAAGGCATGCCCATCCAGATTCCCGCCACAGGCGGCAGCTTCAATTACACCATCGCCGCGACGAACAACGGCATGACGCCACAGCGAGCCACCGTTTGGTGTATGATTACTCTGCCTAACGGCCATCCCTACGGGCCGGTTCTGGGACCGGCGAGGATCACTCTAAGCCCCAGCCAAACGATAGAGCGTCAGAGAACGCAGGTCATCCCCGCCGGATTTCCCGCCGGAAACTACTCCTTCAACGGCTATGTAGGAGTTTACCCTGACAGCATTTGGGATAGCGATACTTTCCCGTTTGAAAAAACGCTGGAGGGATCTGAGCTGTGGGTGGCGCGCTACAACGGACCGGGGAATAGTAGCGACGCTGCCTCTTCCATTGCTGTGGACGACGCCGGCAACGTTTATGTGACAGGCTTCGGCTTCGGCAGCGGAACCAATCTTGATTATGCCACGATCAAGTATGATGCCTCAGGTATCCAGCAGTGGGTGGCCCGTTACAACGGGCCGTACAATAGTGATGATTATGCCTTTGCTATTGCCGTGGATGGCGACGGCAATATCTACGTGACGGGTGATAGTTATGGCGTCGGAACAAACTATGACTACGCGACGGTCAAATACGACGCCTCCGGCAATGAACTCTGGGTGGCGCGCTACAATGGGCCGGGAAATTATAGTGATGAAGCCAATGCCATTGTTATAGATGGGGGCGGTAATGTCCTGGTGACCGGCAAAAGCTTCGGCGGTGCATCCAATTGGGACTACGCCACGATCAAGTATGACGCCTCCGGCAACCAGCTCTGGGTGGCGCGCTATAACGGTCCTGGAAATGGCATGGATGCTGGCTATTCGATTGCCGTGGACGGCGACGGCAACGTCTATGTGACGGGTGAAAGCGACGGCACTTACATCAACTTTGACCCTGACTACGCCACCATCAAATACGACGCCTCCGGCAACGAGCTCTGGGTGGCGCGCTACAACGCGCAGTTATGGGGTCATGATCGGGCCTTTGCCATCGCCGTGGACGGCAACGGCAACGCTTACGTGACCGGCGGCAGCGTAGTCGGCGTAACTTCTTTTGATTATGCCACGGTGAAATACGACGCCTCCGGCAACCAGCTCTGGGTGGCGCGCTACACCGGGCCGGGAAATAATACAGACAACGCCTTATCCATCGCCTTGGACGCCGGCGGCAACGTTTACGTAACCGGCGCCAGCGAAGGCGACGGAACCTATTCCGACTACGCAACCATCAAATACGACGCCTTGGGCAATATGTTCTGGGTGGCCCGTTATAATGGCCCGGCGAATAGCACGGATTGGCCCCGTTGCGTTGCTGTGGATGGTGGCGGCAACGTCTATGTGACAGGAGGGAGCCTTGGCAGCGGATTGAATTCCGACTACGCAACCATCAAGTACAATTCGGCCGGAGCGGAGCAGTGGGTAGCGCGATACAACGCTCCGGGAAATAATAATGATGACGCGAATGCTCTGGCTCTGGATGCCGCCGGCAATGTCCACGTGACGGGACTTAGCGTGGGCATCGGCACGGGCGATGACTACTGCACCATCAAATACTCCGGCGGCGAAGAGCCTTGGCTGCCGGTGGAGGCGACGGTTTTGGGCCAACCGTTGCCGCAGGAATGCCGGCTGGAGCAGAATTATCCCAATCCGTTCAATGCGGCAACAGTTCTCAGTTACCAGTTGCCAGTTGCCAGTCACGTCAGCTTGCGGATCTATGATACGGCTGGAAGGTTGGTGCAGACATTGGTGGACGGCTGGCGGTCGGCGGGGACGCATGAACTAACTTTCGATGCGTCGGATCTGCCGTCGGGTATGTATATCTACCGCATTCAGACAGGAGAATGGACGGAGAGCGGGAAAATGGTTCTGGTGAAGTGAGCTGAAAGCCATCCGCCCGCTGGCGGAATGATTTTGCTCAAATAGCTCGGAGCATTTAGCCATCAGCACTCAGCCAAAAATGAGCCCGCTTCAGCGGGCTTTTCGAATTTTCAGCCCCGTCATTTATGGCGGGGCGAAAGGGCGGGGCAGCGGCTGTTCCCTGTTTACTGTCTACTGTTCACTGTTCACTGCAAATTCCCCGAATCTTTTTCCCCCTTTCTGCATCTAATAGGGTGATATGAGGAAAGGGAGATACATGAATACGCTGATGCTGGTGCTAATCTTCGCGGGCTGGTTTGTGCTCTTGCGCTGGGTGCTGCCCAGGCTGGGCGTGCCCACGTGAATGTCGGGCTATTGCACGCCTGAGGATCGGGCGAAGACCAAGACGGAACAGACAATGAACATCGAAAACAATCAAAATCCGAAGGAATAGAGAGCATGGAACACGAAATCACCTTAACGGACAGCACATTCGAAGATCAGATCAAGAAAAGCACGGTGCCGCTGCTGGTGGACTTTTGGGCTCCCTGGTGCATGCCCTGCCGCATGGTGGCGCCGATTTTAACCGCGCTGGCCAAGGACTATTCCGGCAGGCTGACGGTGGGCAAGGTCAACGTGGACGAGAACCCGAATATCGCCAGCCGCTTCGGGATCACGGGCATCCCAACGCTGCTGCTCTTCAAGGACGGCAAGCCGGTGGGTCAGTGGATCGGAGCGCTGCCGCGACCGATGCTGGAACAGGCTCTGCAGCCGCATCTGGGGCAAGTGGCCAAGTCGTAATCCGCCGCAAGCTTATTTTATCCGAAGTAAGTCCCCCTTCTTTGAAGGGGGATTTAGGGGGATGAAAGCGATTATGTCATCGTAATCCCCCCTACCCCCTTTAAAAAAGGGGGGCCAAATGACGGGAAGACCATCTCTGAACTACGCCGATGAAAAAGAGCTGATCGCCCGAGCGCTGGCGGGCGACGTGCAGGCAAAGACGGAAATCGTCTTGCAGCATGAGGACATGGTGTATAATCTCGCCCTGAAGTTGGTCAGCCGCGCCGAAGCGGCCGAGGGCATCCTGCAGGATACCTTTTTGAAGGTCTTTGAAAAGCTGGGAAATTTCCGGTCGGAATCTTCGCTGAAGACCTGGATCTATCGCATCGCCACGAACGAGGCATTGATGCATCTGCGGCAGCGCAAGGGCGAGCTGCTTTCCATGGATCAGCCCGAGGAATCCGAAGCGTCATTGAAATATGCGCGGATGCTCAGGTCGCTGGATCGGGATCCGCTGGAGATCATGTTGGACGCGGAATTCAAATCGGCGCTCGAAGGAGCCATGGCCGAGCTGCCGGATTCCTGGCGCATTGCGTTTGTCTTGAAGGACATCGAGGGGATGTCGCTGCAGGATATTGCCGAAGAGATCGGCACGACGGTGCCGGCGGTGAAAGCGCTCTTGCATCGGGGACGGACGGCGCTGCGGAATAAGTTAGCGGAATTCATTGTTGCTCGGGCGGGACATCCACTTGCCGCGGAACCGGTCAAAAGGAGAAGGAAGAAATCATGAGTCAGAAATGCAAGCCGTTTGTCGAGCGGCTGTGCGACGCGCTGGGCGAAGATCTGAATTCGCCGATCTGCCGGGAACTGAAGGAGCATCTGGAAAACTGCCCGGACTGCGCGCTGCAGATTGACACCGTGAAGCGCACCGTGGAAATCTACCGTTCGATTCCCGGCCAAAGGGTTCCCTCCGAAATGCAGAAACGACTGCTGGCCCGGTTGAACCTGCCGGCGGCGGATAAATCTCCGGAGGCGATGTGATTTCCGCCGACATATTGATGGAAGATTTGGTCCGGGATTATCCTCAGGTGGTGCCGATCCTGGTGCGGCGGGGGGTGGTCTGCATCCAGTGCGGCGAACCGGTCTGGGGAACGCTGGGAGAGTCGTTGCAACGGGCGGGAATTGAGGATCAGGATTTGATGATGAATGAGCTGGACAAGATGGCTAAGATAGGCTAACGGACGTATGATGGTCGGGGTCGGGACGACCCCGACTACGAAGGTTGAGACAAGGTGGTTAGAGGCGACGGTGACGTCGCCTTTTATTATTGCCTTTCCGCCCCGCCCGACAATGCCCCAAAGGTCCGCCTGCTGGCGGAAATTTCCGGGCTACTCTGCTTTCCCGAAGGGACTCCTTCGGAGCAGTCCGCCGCGGCGGACGAAAAAAACCAGGCGGCTATCGGCCGCCTATCAATTTGCATTTTGCAATTTACAATTTGCAGTTATTTAAGCAGTATCATCTTCCCGCTCATCGTAGTCGGGGTCGCCCCCGACCCCGACGGGGCATTAACCCTCAGGCGATAGACGTACATCCCCGACGGCAGATCCGACGCATCGAACGTCAATTCATGCACCCCTGCCGACCGCCAGCCGTCCACCAGCGTCTCCACCAACCTTCCGGCAGTATCATAAATCCGTAAGCTGACATGGCTTGTGGCTTGCAGCTTGTAGCTGAGAGCTGTCGAGGCATTAAACGGATTGGGATAATTCTGCTGCAGAGCGCATTCCTCTGGCAGCGGCTGGCCCAAAATCGTGGCCTCCGCCGGCATCCAGTAGTTGTCGCCGCCGGAGTATTTAATCGTGGCGTAGTCGTAGGAAGTTCCGGCACCTCCGCTCGCGCCCGTCACATAGACGTTGCCGCCGCCGTCCAGAGCCAGGGCATGGGCCCTATCATAGTCATTTCCCGGACCATTGTAGCGAGCCACCCATTGCTGCACTCCTGCCGAATTATACTTGATGGTGGCATAGTCATATTCAGTTCCGCTTCGCCAACTGTCGCCCGTCACATAGACGTTTCCGTCCCCGTCCAGAGCCAGGCGGTGGGCATAATCGCCGTAAAAAGTTCCCCCACCATCGTAGCGAGCGGTCCATTGCTGCATCCCCGCCGAATCATACTTGATGGTAGCATAGTCAAACAGGCAATTTCCCATTCCGTAACTGTAGCCCGTCACATAGGCGTTTCCGCCCCCGTCTAGAGCCAGGGAGTAGGCTTGATCAAAGCTATTTCCCGGGCCGTTGTAGCGGGCTACCCATTGCTCCACGCCCGCCGAATTATACTTGATGGTGGCATAGTCATCATCGGTTCCGCTCCCGTAACTCCTGCCCGTCAAATAAACGTTTCCGCCCCCGTCCACGGCTACGGAGCGGGCATAATCACTGCTATTTCCCGGGCCGTTGTAGCGGGCCACCCATTGCTCCACGCCCGCCGGATTATACTTGATGGTGGCATAGTCATAAGAATTCCCGCTTCCTTCACTCTGGCCCGTCACATAGACGTTTCCGCCCCCGTCCAGAGCAAGGGAAAAGGCTTCATCCCATCCATTTCCAGGGCTGTTGTAGCGCGCTACCCATTGCTGCACGCCCGCCGAGTCATACTTGATGGTGGCATAGTCATCATCGGTTCCGCTCCCGTAGCTCCACCCCGTCACATAGACGTTTCCGTTCTCGTCCAGAACTAAGCATTCGGCATAGTCCTCGTCATTTCCCGGGCCGTTGTAGCGGGCCACCCACTGCTCCACGCCCGCCGAATTATGCTTGATAGTGGCATAGTCATAATCAGTGCCATTTCCCCAACTGGGGCCCGTCACATAGACATTTCCGCGCCCGTCCAGAGCGAGGGACCAGGCCTCATCTTGACCATTCCCAGACCCGTTGTAGCGCGCCACCCAGAGCTCCTGGCCGGTGCAGTTGTATTTTATCGTGGCATAGTCATAATGGACTCCGCCTCTGTCACTCCGGCCCGTCACGTAGATATTCCCGGCAGCGTCTATCGCCAGAGAAGAAGCTGCATCATCACTATTCCCCGGCCCGTCATATCGGGACACCCATAGCTGTTCCGTTCCACTCACCGCTTGATGCTGAAATCCAAACTGATCCTGCGCCCAGATGGTATCGGGATAGATGCCGACATAGGCATGAAGCATGAAATAGCCATACGGTGCCCGCGGCGGGATGACCTGAGCTCGGTAGTAGCCTTGTGTCTGTCCTGCAGCCAGTGTCTGCGTGACCGGTCCCACCACCGGCCCCCAGGAGCTGTCGTTCGGCAGTGTGACCATACACCAGACGGTAGCGGTAATCGGTGTCCCTCCCTGGTTGGTCACGAAAAGCAGATAATCAAACGTGCCGCCGGAATCAGGCAGGACGATGGGGTAGGTAATGGGGGTGAGCTGAATGGAGACGTTCTGGCCTGCGACGAGGCCGGTGAGGCCCAGCAGGATAAGCGCCAAAGCCAAGCAAGAAATTGTTATCCGACGCATAAAGACCTCCTGTATGAAATAGCAGATTACTGTGCCGTCGGGTCTCCGCACCCGACGGCGGAACCGGGGGGTGGCATGCCCCTGTCACGCGCAGCGGGACGGGGCATGTCGTGCTTTCATGCTTCGTCCGCCGCGGCGGACAGAAGCATGCCACCCCAAGGTTGCACAGAACAATATAGTGAAATTTTGAGCGAAAGTCAAGGGAAATTTTGACTGAAGGTCGAATTTTTTGCGCCCATTTTTCGCCCACCCCTGCCACGAAGTGGTGGCTTCGCCAAAGGAGTGGGCTACATCTAAATAGTCCGCCGCGGCCGACAAAAAGGAGCCCCGTTTACGGGGCTTGCATAATCTTCAGCCCCGTCATTTATGGCGGGGCTGTGGGCGGAGATAGGGGCGCATCCTTCATCTGACGGATGCGCCCCTACAAAGACGTCTACTTTCTTTGCGCTATTTGAAGAATATCGGCTTCGAATGAGTCAAAACCTCCACGCCGGAGGCGGTGACCAGCACGTCGTTTTCGATGCGGCAGCCGCCGCGATCGTCCACCACGCCGGGTTCGACGGTGAAGACCATGCCCGGTTCCAGCGGCAGCGGCTTCCAGAATTTCAGCAGCTCGGGATCGGTCGGCTTGACCGCCAGGCGCGGCGGATCGTGCACCTCCAGACCGATGCCGTGCCCCAGCGAATAGGGCATGTTCAATCCCTGCGACTTGATGTGGCCGATGGCGGCCTCGGCGATGGTGTGCGCCGGCACGCCGGGCTTGATCATGCTGATGGCCAGGTCGTACGCTTTCTGCGTGGCGTCTAAGATCTTCTGCTGATCGGGATTCAGCTTTCCGAAAATCAGCGGGACGGTGACGTCGGTGGCGTAGCCTTTCCACATCAGGCCCATGTCAATCAGCGCCAGGCCGGGCAGATCTAACTGCTCATCGGAGGAGGACGGCACCTGATGGATCATGCCCGAGCGGCGGCAATTGGCGGTCAACGTTTCGAAGCTGACGCCTTCCGCTCCGCGCTTCCTCATCTCGGCCTCAAGGTAAAGCGTCAGATCCACTTCGCGCAGACCCTTATGGGATTCGACGAAGGGCTTGATCAGGTTGATAATGTCATCCGTGACCCTGGAGCCTTCTTTTAGAATGGCGATTTCGGCGGGAGTCTTGACCATGCGCGCTCTGATGAAAGAATCGGCGGCGCCGTCCGGCGTGCAGATGATCTTGGCCTTCGGAAACGCCTCCTGAAGCTGCAGGACGAAGAGATGCCGCTCATCGGGCAGCACTTCGAGCGAAAAGCTCTCGCCCAGCTTCTTCTTCAAGACGCTGACGGCGGCGGCGCGGTAGGAGCGGTCGAACTGGCCCACGTCCACCAGCTCATCAACCTGCGCCATGCGCTGAGCGGCAATCATATCCCAGACGATCAGAGACATGGTTCCGTCGGCGAAGAGCAGCAAGTTGGCGTCGGATGGCTGGCCGGAAAGATAGCGCACGTTCTTGTTGCGGCCGGTTTCAAAATCGGAGAGAATTACGGCGTCGGCGCGGCGCGCTTTCAGCTCCGATAGTATGGTCTTCAGTTTTTCAGGTGTGACGACTCGCATGAGGAAACCTATGATTTATGAGGTATCAATTCGAATTACCAGTCCAATTGGTCATTGCGAGTCCGCGGCGGCGGACGAAGCAATCCCGCAGGGGTAATGACACGTTAGATTAGCAAAGGCTGTCATGCCAGCGAAAGCTGGCATCCAGTGTGGATTCCGGATCGGGCTAAAGCCCGTCCGGAATGACAATTCACTTTTTTTCCATCAATTCATCAATTCTATTTTGCGCAACGCGGCAATAGTCGGCGTCCACTTCGGACAGGATGAAGCGGCGTCCTTCGAGAATGCAGGCTTCGGCCGTGGAACCGCTGCCGCCATAAGGGTCGAGGACGATCTCGCCGGGCGCGGATGCCGCCTGAATGATGATACGGAGTAATTCGACTGGTTTGGTGGTGCCGTGATCGAAACGATAGTTGGAGACTTTGGGGATGAAATTTGTAGTGCCGTCTTCCAAACGGCGAAAAAAGACATTGGGGCGGCGTTTTCCCTGCAGCGGTCGGCCCTTGCCCTTGGTGACGAACAGCACGAATTCGTGCTGCGGCGCCCAGTTGCCTTTCAGGTCGCCGCTGCCGTGATTGTTCTTCACCCAGACCAGACAATTCTTGTACTGAAATCCGGCGGCTTCGAGTTCCAACCGGATGGCGGGATAGGTGAGGTGATCGCACCAGCAGTAAAGATGGCCGCCGGGCTTCAGAACGCGGAAGCTCTCGCGGGCGAAAAGCGGCAGATCGAATTGCTTCACCGCCACGCGCTTTAACTTTTGATGCGCCACCGGCCGGTTGCTGCGGTAGTTCTTGTAGGGCGGATCGGTGAGAACGAGGTCCACAGACTCGTCCGGCAACTGCGCGAAGAGATCGCGGTTGTCGAGGAGAAGAACCTTGTCCAGGAGATGATCCGGAATTTCCATTTCGTTGTCATTCCCGCGGACGCGGGAATCCAGAATTGTAGCGTGGACTAGCGAAGCGTAGTCCACCATTTATGATCGGGCTTTGCCCCTTTGCCCGCTTCAGCGGGCTAGTTCTCGCGTAGCCCGCCCCTTTAGGGGTGGGCGGCAGGCCGAGAGCCCTTAACTAGAATCATCATCATCGCCGATGCGACCAGCGCCAACGCCGCTCCCATGATAAACGCCGCCTGCGCGCCGAACGCCTGATAAATCGCTCCGAAAATCAAGCTGGCGGGCAGCGCCGCGATGCCGACCGCCAGATGAAACCAGCCAAAGGCGTAACCGCGGTTTTCCTGCCCCACCAGATCGGCGACGAAGGCGCGTTCGACGCCCTCGGCCAATCCGAAGTAAAGGCCATAGAGGAGGAACAATCCCCAGACATGGAGCGGCGCGTTGGCAAAAGCAAAACCGAGATAGACCAATCCATACCAGCCCCAACCCAAAAGCAGCGTCTTGCGGCGGCCCCAGGAATCGGACAGCTTGCCGCCGGGCGTGGAGGTCAGCGATTTGACGACGTGAAAAGCCGACCAGAGGATGGGAATGGCCGCCAGCGACAAACCCAGATCCTGCGCGCGCAAGAGTAAAAACGCATCCGATGAATTGCCCAGACCGAAGATGAACACGCAGGCCAGATACTTCCAATAGATCGGATTCAGCTTGACTCTTGCGCCTGATGAAGATTTGATCTCAGCGGTCTTTTCGTGCACGAAAAAGATCAGCACGAAGAGCGCTCCCAAGACGGGTATGGCCGCCAGACCGAACACCAGCCGCAAATTCCCCGGCGCAGCCAGCAATATGGCGGCAGCCAGGAGCGGCCCAATGACAGCTCCCAGATGATCCAGCGCGCGCGTGAAACCGTAGGCCCGGCCGCGGATTTCCGGCGGAGTGATGTCGGCGATCAGGGCGTCTCGCGGAGCGGAACGGATGCCTTTGCCCACGCGATCCAGCAGACGCAGCGAAAAAATCTGCCAGAACGCCGCCGTAACCGCCATGAAAGGCCGCGCGAATCCCGAAATCGCATAACCCAAAAGCGTGGGCGCTTTGCGCTTGCGGAACTTATCCGACCAGCGGCCCGAGAAGACCTTCAAGATGCTCGCCACCGCCTCCGCCGCGCCCTCTAACGCCCCCAACGCCACCGCTCCCACGCCCAACACCCCCGTCAGGAACGCCGGAATCAGCGGATAGATCATCTCCGACGCCGCGTCGTTGAAGAGACTGACGAGGCCTAGCGCCCGCACGGGGGGTGGGAGCCTGTGGGAGGCGGTATTGACAGGCTGCGGCATATTTTCAGGAATAGCTGAATTGTTGGATTACAACGCTTCCGGGTCCAACCCAATCTACGAGACTGGAAATATTGTTACTGTTCATGGCTAATTTGATCTTTTTCTTCAATCTCTTCTTGATCCCCTTCGGTTTCGTCGGGCATATAAGGGAAAAGCTGTTCCTCAGCTTCCCACCCTTCGCGCATCATCTTATACCAGATGAGGTCTAACAGTTTTTCACGTCTGCTGATATTCAATATTCCGTCCGTTCTAAAGGTGAGCCAATCAACGGTATCCGCTATAACTTCTTCCAACTGAGGTACGACCTTCATCAGGTATTCCTCATCCTGCGGCATGCGGACGTTCGAGACCCGGGCAACAAGAAAAGCCTGTAGATATCGCGCTATAATTTCAGAGGAGCATTCAATATATTTTTTTCCGTGATACAACCTCCAGCCGAAAATCTCCGCCTCAATCCGAATTTCCCCGTCTCCGTTAGGCAGCTCGACCTGAACCAGATTCGGCTGATTCAAGACGTTATCGCGATACCATTCACCGATGGTCTGCATGATCAGCTCCCTTTACCCGAATTTTTAAATTCACTGAGCATGGAGTCTGTTTCAAGATCCAATTCCCCCTGATCTTCCCCGGTTTCATTTTTCAAGCTTTTCGCCTTATCTAATCTGGAACGCACTAAATCCACCACTGAACGATACACCTCAAGCTGCTCCTCGTCGGTGAGACCCAAAATGTCTCCCATGATGAGACGGTCCAATTCGCGGCGGTCAGGTTTGATATTATTCAAGTCAGCATCTTCGCTCTTATTCGCACCTATTTCTTCATAGACCGATCCAATATTCCGATTGAATAGATCTGTTCCGATTTCCAATAGCTTTTGTTTAATATGAGGTGGAAAAATAGAAGGATTCAACACCGGAAAGCCCCCCATTTCATCAACTTGCATTTTTAGCGCTCCCTCACCAAGACCAACACGACCGAATAATTCTATAAAAATTACAATATAGGTTGAGTTCAAAGACAGTGCCATTACTTCCGCAGATTCTATCTGCACATCCATTAGGACGCAATCTGAAAGTACTTGATCTTTGTTTAGAAATATTTTAAATGCATCATTGAATAGTTGCGGCCATATAATAGAGTACGGCTTTCGTGTGCCTAGGTCGTACCATCTTTTCCTGCTTGTACCGGTTGGCCGTTTATTGAATTTTTTACCTTCCCCTCTTGCAATATGGTGCAAAATGATTTTTCCTTTTAATCTACTTTTATCCTTATGGATCATTAAAACACGATACTTCAGTTTCTTCGGGTTAATTACAATTGCTTTGCACTCACGGGGTGATTTGATTACATAATTCGGTGTCCAAATGCCGTTTTCATCCTTATGCATCCAAAACTCTTTCTCAATCCGCTTTCGCTCAATCTGCTCTTCAGTCAAATAGAAAAACTCATTCGCGCCCGTAGTGAAACCACGCCTGATTTTGGCGATATCTTTAAGCGGCACCAGTTTCCCTTTGCCCTTCTGCAATAGGGTAAAAAATATTTTTGGCGCTCGCAGGTACTTCCCCCACTTGGCACCAGCAAAAACGCCTTCTTCTTCATTATAACCCTCTTTCCACAATTCAGCCTGGGAGATTGGGAAGATGCGCAGGTCGTCATTCTCATAGAAAGCATCATGGTTGAGAATCGTCTGCTTCAACAGGTCAATTTGATGAAAGCGGTGCTTTTGGCTGTCCAAGCTCTCTTCAGTGATAGGAATCAATTCAGAAAGGCGCTTTTTCAAGTGGACGAAGCGGCACAAGTTCTCGTCCCTCTTTTTCTCGTCTTTGCATTTCTGTAAGATGACGATGCAAGTATTCACGTCGGCATCGGCGAACCAGCGCTCTACTTTGGACTCAATGATACAAACGATCTTGTAATTCTTCAGGAAGAATTCCTGCAGGCCCTTGCCGTAGTCCACGTCCAGCCAGGAATTGGACACGATGAAACCGAAATATCCGCCGTCGCGCAAGAATTTCCAACCGTGGACAAAGAAATAGGCGTGAATACCGGCCCGCTTGCTCAAATTGGCGAGTGGACTGCCGTTCAGGTCCAATAGGCTGTGCTCAATCAGATTCACCTTCTTCTTTCCATATTCCTGAGAAATATGCTGCAATTCCTCCTGCCGGGTGTAGGGCGGGTTGCCAACTATCACGTCGAAATATCGCGGGTAAAGAACCTCACGCTCTTCTCTTCCCAACGTTTTCGCACGCATCTTGCGCCAACTGTCCATTTCGCAACCATCTTTTCCCACGTAAATATCAAAGAAATCTTTATGCAGAACGTTCGGATAATTTTTATCCACTCCCAAATCGCGGATCGCCAAATTAATAGAGGTTAGGGAAGCGGGAAATTTGGCAATGTCGTTCCCCCACAGCGTAGCTAAAATCTCTTCATGCAGTTTCCTGGGATTCATGATTTTTTTGTACTGGTAAGCTCGGACTAAGAATGTACCAGCACCACAGGACGGGTCAAAAAGTTTATCATCTTCATGATTCAGGCAGAACCGCAAGATGAGATCAACCACGTCGGAGTTGGTAAAGAACTGCCCTAAATTATGCCTCTCATCAAGCGGAATCAGCTTCTCAAAAATTCTCCCAATGATATCATATTGAAGTTTCGCAAAGTTATAACGCTTCAAAATATTGACCAATGCTTTGATCTCTTGGACGACCTCTTCCGCGTCCGGAAAAGCCTCCTTATCAATAAATTCAGCCTCGAATATTTCTTCATAGTCTATTTTGTTTAAGACGCGCGAGAACTGAGCTTCCAGATTGCTTTTTAAGAGGTCTCCCTTGGTGAGACTGGCGGGTATTTCAATGGGATCTAACTCATGGGGTCGCTTCGCTTGCAGAGCCATATAGAACATGATTTTGTTGCTCAGCAGGTAGGCAGTTTGACGGGCTGCGCGTTCATAATCGCTCTCGCGGAAATTAAAATCCCAGCCCTGTTTATTGGCCCACTTTTTCAATTCGCGGGCGAATTTTAGGTCTTTAGAATTGCATCGGTCTTCGATTATGCGACTGTAATATTTCGCCAACCGATCAATTTTTGCGTGTATTCGCTTAATCAGTCTTTCATCAATCGGAAGTTTCGGAGTGGCTTCTTTCCCCGTATGGTATCTATAGAGTTCTGATAGAAAAACCGTTAGCTCTCTCTGTATTGGTTCCTTGTAACGACTCTGTTCGATTTTATTTACGTCCTCTACTTTGGAGAGGCTATATTCGTTGATAACCTGATCTGTCTCCGGCGCATTGATTCTCACCTTCGCGGTATCAAACCAGATGAGATCTCTAAAATTTGTTACCGCAAAAAACTTTGCTCCTCGACTCTGGGCTTTGTTATAAGCCGGCAGGATAAGTTCTTGCTCATTATAAACATCAGCTTGCGGCAGTTTAGCTTCGATGACGCAGAGGGCGTTCTGACTGCGGTGGGATTCATAGATCACGATATCAGGGGATTTGCGGTCATCCGCCGTGGTGTCAACGTCAGGCGGACCAAGATCGAGGTTGCTTTCCACAATGATATTCCGCATCCAGTGTGCCAGTACTGCTACCGTTGCGCGTTCCGTCTTGAATACGTTGGCGGAAAAAGCTCCCGGCAATTTAGCAGGCTTATTTTTGATCCGGCTCATATTCCCTCATTACCTCTTCTACGATTCTGCGCGCGATTTCAAAAGTGGCCGCAATGCGAATAATTTTCACATCGCCCAAGCCTCTTATTTTTAGAAACTTCTCCAAGGGCTGCTCAGACATTCCGCGGAATGAATCAAATCTGCGTATGATTTCTTCGCCAATCTTCTCAGCGGGTTTCCCCTTGATTCCCGTACCAATTAAGATTGACAGGAGTTCCGCATCCGAAAGTGCATCTGCGCCCTTTTCAAGGAGCTTTCCTCCAGGGTGCGTCCATTTTGGTTCTCTAATCTTTTTTTTCGCCATATTTTGCCATCGCTTCCGAAACTTCCTGCCGCTTTTTCTCCTGGATTCTGGCGTGTCAACTTCTCGCCTCCCTGCCAACTTCTCCCCCCGATTGGACGCCGAGTTCTCGCCCCGATTGGCCCTCCGGCCGAGTTCTCGACAAAACGCCTGTCGAGTTCTCGTTTTTGCCAACTTCTCGCGCGCGGTTTTCGCGCTCTGCCGACAGCCTCCGCGCTACCCCTCCTCAATCTTCCTCACCGCCTCCTTCACCTCGGTCTCGATGTCAATCATCTGCAGCACGCTGTCGTAGTCCACCACCTTCAGCTCTTCCACGCGGTTCAGGATGTGCAGGACGGCCGTGACCTTTTCGGCGGCTCTCAGGGCTTCTTTCAGCAGGCCGAAGTTCTGAGGCGTCATGCACTCTTCGGGCAGGCGGTGGGATCGGGCGGCGTCCATCAGGCTTTCCAGCGACATGGTCAGAGCGCAGTTGAAGTTGTTGATGTAGTGCGAAACGGTGATCATGGTCTGGCGGTAGGCCGAAAGGCGCGCCAGCTCGGCCTCCTGCTGGCGCATCTTCTCGCGAGTGTCGCGGAATTCCAGCGCGCGCAAAACGCTGACGCGCAACTGGTCGTCGTCCCAGGGCTTGTAGAAAAATTTATAGACGTGGCCCTTGTTGATGGCGGACAGGACGATGTCAATTTCACTGCGGCCGGTGATCAGCATGCGAATGGCTTTGGGCTGGATTTCGCGCGCCTGAGCGAGGAATTCGGTGCCGGACATGCCGGGCATGTTGTGGTCGGAGAGGATCAGATCCACGGAGTGCTGGCGCAGATGCTCCAATCCGGCGTCGCCGCTGGGCGCCGTGGCAATTTCCAGGTCTTCGTCCATGAAGACCCGCCGCAGAGCCTTCAGGACGTTGGGTTCGTCATCCACGAAGAGGACGCGTGCTGCTTCCATTGAAAACTCCCGATAGGCCTACCGATTGACTTGCGATCTGGGGACGATGCTGACCTTCAACATGATGGCGGGATCCAGCGGATTGTCTTTCTCATCACGGGGCAGGCTGACGATCTGGTCCACCGCCTCGATGCCTTTGATAACCTTGCCGAAAACCGTGTACTGGCCGTCCAGATGCGGGATGTCCGCCACGCAGATGAAAAACTGCGAACCGGCGCTGTTGGGATCCGGGGTGCGCGCCATCGAGAGGACGCCGCGCAAATGCTTTTTATTATTGAATTCGGCGTTGATGGTGTAGCCCGGGCCGCCCAAGCCGTCGTTGGAACGGTCGGCGTCCTTGCTGTTGGGATCGCCGCCCTGGATCATAAAGTTGGGGATGACGCGATGGAAGGTGCAGCCGTCGTAGAAACCCGAGCGGGCCAGCTTCTTGAAGTTGGCCACGTGACCCGGCGCGACGTCCGGATAGAATTCCAGGATGATCTTGCCGAATTTGGTGTCAATAATGGCGACTTCGTCCGCCGATTCGGTCGGCGCCGCCTGGTTGGTTTCCTGCGATGATACCTGCTGCGGGGTTGCAGGCGCTTGGGTCTTCTTTTCCATGTTTTGAGCTTCCTTCTTGGCGCCACAGCCCACCAGGGCGATCAGGGCGCAGCAAACCACCAGAGTTAAACGAGAGAGACGCATGGCATGCCTCACGGGGGTTAAAACAGGGGCAATAAAAAAGCCCCGATCAATTTTCGATTGGGGCAATATAGCACATTTTATGCGGATAGTCAATGAAATTTTAGGAGTCCTATTTCGCGTTCAAGACCTTTCATAAGGTATCCCATCAACTGAAAATCCTCTGCAGGAGCATAATTTCAGGCTGAAAGGCATCGCCCTCCTCCTCTCTCACTCTCCGATAGAAATCGCATTTGAAGCAGGTGTCGAGTTTCATGGCGTAGGTGCCCTGCACCTTCCCATCGCACAGCGTTCCGGCGATGGCCCAGCAAACGCGGCCGCCCATGAAGCCGTGGTTCAGGCCGTCCACCCTGATCGCCAGCGCTGCGGGGCAGGTTCCAAATTCGAGGCACTTGTCGCCGCCCGGCTGACGACCGCAATGCAGAAATTCCCAACAGTTCAATTTAATGCTCACCTATCCCTCACGCCCGAATTCAATTGGTGGATTGCTGGGGATAGAATTGGCAGCAAAGGAGAAAGGCTGACTTACCCACACGGGCAATAAGAAATTATTCATCTTCAATTGGGGCAGGCTTTTTGGGGGGAGCTTCTCCCGGAGGAACGACGCGCGAGAGGATTTCGCCTTTCTCTTCATCAGAAACGACGCGCCGATCCATCTGGCGGCGGTCGCCTTTGCGGCGATCCGGGAAGGGAAGGTCTCTGGGATCCACATGGTTCTTGCGCCGATCCTCGCCGCGACGACGATCAGAGCCACGATCAGGAGCAGCTTTTGTGGTGTCGTCATCCATAGGTTCAGACCTTTAGGAGCTGCCAATTGCCGGCCTCGGTCTTCAAACGGGCCTGGAATTCGGAAAAAGATGAGATGCGAAGACCATCCGGAGTTTTGTTCAGATTGCAGGCTGCCAGGATGTCGAAAAGCGCCCGGGTTGCAGCGCTGCGCGGGGAACTCAAGACAAATGGCTCATTGCGGGCATAGGCGCGTTCCACTTCTCGATCGCGCGGCAAAAAACCGACGGTCTGCAGACGGAAGCCGAAATTCTCGAGAATAAAGCTGAACATCTGATCAGCGGTTTTTTTGGCCGAAGTGCTTTCGACCATGTTAAAAACTAATTTGGGTTGGAAGGTGCCCAAGATGCGATCCAAATGCTCTTGGGCTTCCTTGCTGGCGGCCCGGATTGTTCCAATCAAGTCGCGTCGCGAATGGCTCCACCCCTTATTTTGGAAATCATTGATAATACTCATGATAAATGCATCATCTCGAAATTCCTGCTTGAGTTTCCGCACGAAGGCGGCTTTCAGGAAACGATAAAAACCGAGGATCATGGCGTCCAGGTTCTGAGTGATCAGGAAGCCGATCGGAGCGGCATTGAAGAAATCGAGATTATTAAAGGTAATATCTGGACCGAGATCCACGACAATGTGGCCGGCCTCAATTTGGGAAATGGCCTTGATCAGCTTGACTTTTTGGTGATGGTAGGGATTTGTGATGGAGATAATATCCGTGCCGCCGCAGATGAGCCGGAGTTTTGGGCTGGGCGTTTCTTCAAGAATTTCAGATAGATAGGTCACATCGCCCTGGATGAAGTCTTTCAAGGTATAGCGCGGAGCGGTGATGCCCAGCAGGGTAGAGAGATCGGCGCCGCCGAGATCGGCATCCACCAAGACGACATCGTTGCCCAGAGAAGCCAGAGCCAGCGAGAGATTGATGGCAAAAGTGGACTTGCCCGTTCCGCCTTTTCCGCTGGCGATGGCGAAGATGGACTTCTGAAGATCCGCCTCCGACGGCGATAGATTCTCTGAATCCATAGGAACTTGGAAATGGGGGGATTGAAGGAAGTACTAACCCTTGGCATTATAGCCTAATATGGAGTCAAAGTCAAGCAAAATTATTGACCTTTGAAGGGGTGCAACTTTTGTGGAACCGGGGAGTATAAATGGACGAGACAGCAACTACAGCAACTAATGGAGAGGACAAGATGAATGCAAAAACGATCAAGGGGATTCTGATACTGATCGCGCTAGCTTTCATGGGCTGGCAAATAGGGATAGCGCAGGCACAGGATCAGCAACCTTCGCCGCAAGGCAAAGCCAGGGGGCAGGATACCTTCAGCCCGCAGAAGCCTGAACAGAAGCCAGAGAGCGGATCAGAATTGGCCGGGATCTATGGCGAACTTCGGGAACTGTCCAACCAGTACGATAAGGCACGCTCGGAAGAGTCCAAACAGGCGATTCTGGTTCGGGCCGAAAACCTGATGGGACAGATTTTCGACGCCAAGCTAAATCGGGAGCAAGTCAGCATCGAAGCAGAGGAGAAGCGGCTGAATATGCGGAAGGAACTCCTGCATAGGAGACAGTCACAGAGGCGGGAGTGGGTGCATCGGGGAGTCCAGCAGTTCTTCGAAACCGGTGAGCCGCCGGAGTGGGAGACCATCCAAGAACCCTGAGAAGCGCAAATCGCCCGCAATTGAAAACACCTGGTTTTCTTCCAGGAATACACCACAAGCCCCCTTGGGGGGCTTTTTAATTGTGCTTTGGATACGGCGGTGCGGAAGCCAAAGGCTATGCAGGATACATTTCTCTTGCCTGACGGGCGAATTTTTATTATCTTGAAACGTTCGTGCTGCTTTAGCTCTATGGGCACTTCATTCGACTAAAGGGCTCATCGGACGGGTGTCTCATGAGCACTTCAAGAACCGATGTAATTATCAAATTAAGATAGCCGTCGAGGAATGGCAAAAGGAGTTGAATCATGCGCAACGTTACCGCACTCTTCATCCTGCTGCATTTCGCTGCTCTGGCTCTTGCGACTCCCTATGTTCCGCCGGAGCAGATCACGACGCACATCGGAATGACTCATTATTGGCCTCCGGAAACGGACGCCACGTTCAATCACATGGTGGAATTCGTTCAGATCGCCGCGTTTGAACAGCCGCTGCAGTGCGAAGATCCAGGCGCGAATTTCGGCGGCGAACGGGAAGAGGAGATGGGTGGGCTGTACTATGTCATCGAAACCGATAACACTCTGGAAGCCATCGAAGTCTGGTCTCGATATTATCAGCTCACCGGAAATAGCCAGTACCTAGACGAAATCCGCGATGCGTGGGTCTACGCTTATACCTGGCCGGCGTGGCTGGAGGGTGCGGGGTATTACTCGTCACATAATTGCGCCTGGGCGTTGGCGGCGGAACTGAAATACCGGACAACCTTCAACGACTCGGCGCACTGGGACTACGCCGTCAACAGCGCCAACTACATTCTGCAAACACAACTCCCCTTGACAGATCCACTGAACGTCATGGTAACCGGCTGGTGTTGCGGGAACCTCTATCTCTACGGCGAGGCGACCGACAACGAGGATTATAAGCGCGTCGCTTGCCAACGGGCATTGCAAATCATGGATTGGGTGGAAGTGGATCCGCACAACCGGCTGGCCATGGAATCGTGGGCGATGTCTTCGGGGACGTTTATCTGGGGCTTGTGCAATTCCATATTCCGCGAAGATCCGGCTCTGGGGGAGCAGTGGCTTGCCGCTTACGGCCCTATGGTACAGGTCTTCGAAGCAGCTCTTTTGGGCTGGTCGAACGCTTGGAACGTGGCCTATACCAACGCGCAGGGAGGCTTGTTTGATGTGACCGGCGATCCGATTTACGCATCGAACCATCTTGGGCTCACCAATTATCTGTTGCGTCAGGACATGGACAACGACGGTGGGATACCCTCATCGGCGGCCGGATCGCAGGATGCCGACGCCGCCTGGACGACCAGTTACCTGGCGCTCATGGGATGCGATCGTTATCTGGGCAGCAACATTGATGCTGGTGTGCTCATGGTTACGTCGCCGCGAAGTTACACTGGAATCCCGCAGAATATTCCTCTGCCGATCACTGCGTTGCTGGGGAATTGGAGTGCTCAGGCGTTGATGAGCGTCCTGGTTACGGTAGGCGGCGCCTACCAGGATACAGAGTTTGTCAATCTGCCGGCGGCGGCCAATGTGCGGGTTGATTTTGGAAACTGGACGCCGACCGTTCCTGGCAATGATTCACTCTGGGTGACCGTGCACGCCGAGGGCGATACGAACGAATATAACGATGCGGATACCAGCCGATTTCGGGTTCGACCGGCGGGAGAAGATCGGGCTATGGCCAAGACCGCTTCGCCGCGCCCGAATGGTGGATCGTCTCTCAATTTGGTCGCCTCGCGGGGAGTCTGTTCTTTCGATTTGCCGCAGGCAGGCATCGTCAAAATGGAACTATATAATTTGCTCGGTCAGAAAGTCCAGACGATCTATGATCAGGCACTGGGCGCAGGCCATCTTGACTTGAAGTTCGGCTCAGAGACCTTGCCCAGCGGAATCTACTTGCTGTCACTGGAGGCCGGGGGGATGAGGACGAGGGCGAAGATGGTCGTGATGAAGTAGCGCCCACTACCGTTCGTCGCCGGGCGCAATCCTTTTCCAATAGGGACAGCGATATGTTCAGATTCACAACGTTGGTATCCATTTTGCAGGAAATGCGCCCAGGAAATGAAGTGGGATACGGGTGGCAGAAAATATCGTGCAAGATCTGATTTACATGCGAAAAATCTGCCATTTGAATTAGCGGTATGAATATTAGAACGACAAGGGAGGTCTGAATCTTGAAAAATGCCCAAAATAGCGCTTGCTTTTCGGCTCCAATGGCATAACTTGTTTGCAGGAGTTCGTTTTTTTTCTCAGCTCAGCATCCTGGGGATTATCGCTCTTCCGAATTCGATGTAACCGGTGGCGCCAAGCATCGTCCCGAACGATAAAAGGCTCACAATCATTCTTTATGGAGGAAAAAATGAGAAAGGCATGGTGCATTTTTGTGTGCGGGATTCTCTGGTCGGGTCTGCCTCTCAGCTTCAGCAGCGCTCAAACCGCTTATTCCGTCAAAGTGTTTTCCAACGCCACGGATTGGTTCAAAGTCATGCTGTTTGAACTTGGCGGTGATAACACAATTGACGGCAGTTCGGTGGAGTTGGTTTCCACGCAATTGCCCATTCATGAGTTCAGTCTGAATTCGGACTTCTTTCCCAATGGGGGTGACATCTCCTACAGCCGGGTCCCGTTTGGACCCACGAGCGCCCAGGTTAATTTTGATGTTACCGTCATTAACCAACTTTCCCTAGCCAGTATGAAAGGATCCTATGGATCGTTGACGATCCAGATTTGGGATTCGGCAGGGATCTATTTGCTGCAAACCTACAACAACAACCTGGTGGGAGATTGGTGCTTCTCGAGTTGGATTTGGAATCCTTCCGCGGCCGTTGGGGAGGAGCCGCCAGTCACGCCAACGACTTTGGGGCTGAATCAGAATTACCCCAATCCTTTTAATCCGGCCACGACCATTCGCTACAGTATCGAACGGCCGGATCAAGTGAAGGTCTTGATCTATGACAGCCTGGGACGGCTGGTGCGAACCCTGATTGACCAGCCTACGGCGCCCGGAGAACATCAGGTGATTTGGAACGGCGACAACGATGCTGGAGCATCGGTGGCGGCAGGCGCCTACTACTATCAGTTGCTGACGGGTGACCGAACGGAGGCCAAGAAGATGATTCTGCTGAAATGACGGATTGCTCGGCCGCCAACATCGCTATATCGGGAAAAGCCCGCCAGCAGGCGGGCTTTTATTTTGGGACAGGAGACTGGCTCAGCGAACTGAATTACACTTCGAACATGGCATTCTTTAAATCAAGATAGTCGGTAAATTTGAATTCCTCGGATTCAACGTACTGTTCGAACCGATCTATGATGGCGATGATGCGCTTGGTTTCGTTCAGACAGGTTCTGACCAATCGCTCGCAGGCTTCGGCATCATACTCGCAACGCTGACAGAGTTCCGCCGAAAACGTGATGGGCATGACGGCATTGTTAAGGTGATGAGCCAGCGTCATCATGATGCGTTTCAGGGTTTCAATCTGGACTTTGCGTTCCCGCTCGCGAATTTCGATTTCCGAGATGGCTCGACGCTGCTGAAAGTTGGCGATGGCTCTTTCCACGATGTGAGGCAACAGTTGCTCCAGGTCCAGAGACTTGATGACGAAATCCTCAGCGCCGGATTTGAGAGCTTCGACCGCGATTTCGATATGACTGTCGCCGGTGACCATAATGACGGGACCGTGGGGCCGATTCGCCAATTGCTGCAATATTTCGAGGCCGCTCATATCCGGCAGGTTATGATCCAGCAGAATGGCATCGTAAGGGGAGAGATCCAAGGCCAAGGCTTGTTCGCCTGTTTCGACCGCTGTGAAAGAAGTTTCGCCCAGAAAGTCCGACAGGGCGGTGCGGACGATCATGGCAAAATCGCGATCATCCTCGATCATTAAAATACGGATCATGTCGGCAGTGCCATCCCTTCTTCTTGGGATTGAGCATCGGGCGCCGGTGTAGAGCTGCCTCCCACCAAAGAGCGATCCATGGTAAAATAAAAGGTGCTTCCCGAATTCGGCCCGGTCTCGACCCAAATTTCCCCCCCCAAGACTTCGACAATGGTTTTGACCACGGCCAGGCCGACGCCTTTGCCTTCAACCTGGGCGGTTTGGGCGTTTTTGACGCGACGAAAGATTCCAAAAATCTTGTCTTTCTGATCCGCCGGTATGCCGGTGCCGTTGTCGCCGACCCAGAATAAATAAATCCTCTCCTCTTCCGTCCAACCGATTTCAATCCTCGGCCGCGGCTCATCGCCCATGTACTTGATGGCGTTGTCTATCAGGTTCTGGAAGAGCTGGCGGATGCGATTGCGTTCCGCATAAATCACCGGCAAGATGTCGTCAATCACCAGCTGAATTGACTTTTGCTCCAGATAAAAAGAGAAGTCATCGCGGATCTGGGCGAGCAAATCGTTCAGATCGATGCGGCTGAGTCCGCCGCGCTGAGATTTGATGCGGGAGATATCGAGCAATTGCTCGATCATCTGCAGATCATGGCGCACGTTCGTGCGTATGCGCCCCAGCTTTTCCAGGCCTTCCGACCCCAGGCTCTCCCCGTGTTTTTGCTCCAGCAGGTGGGCGATTCCGGCGATATTGCGCAGGGGAGCTCCCAGATCATGCGAGACCGCGCGCAGCAGATCCTCTTTTTCCATCGCGGCATTCTTCAAGCGGAGGTTGGCGTTGACCAGATCCTCGGTGCGAGTGGCCACGATGCGCTCCAGATTATCGTTCAGCTCGGCCAACTCGGCGGCATACCGATCCTTTTGGGAGATGTTTTTCTGCAACTCGTCGGCGAGATAATTGAACGAGCCAGCCAGCTCGGCGATCTCGTCGCGGCCGTTGAGGGGGACGCGTTCGCTGAAATCGAGGGCCGCCAGGCGGCGGCTGGCCGCGCTTAGATGGGCCAGGGGCCGGGCGATGCGCTGGGAGGTCCAGAGGGCGAAGCCGAACATCAGCAAGATAATAAGCGTGGTGGTCATGAGGAGATGGAAGCGGGCCCAGAGTCCCGCTTCGATGAGATAATTGACCGAATGGTAGGCTGCCAGATAGATCGGATCGGTTTCATCCGCCACGTTCAGCCTCAGAACGGTCGCGAGAAATGCCTGGCGTTTGGCCCGGATGGTCTTCGTTACGAAGCCCCCGCAGCCCATCTGATTCAGTTCGCTTTGGGACAAGACGGATTCGACAGGGGGCAGCAACAATTTTCCGGCCACGGGAAAAGAATTTTGATTGCGGCCTTTCCACATCGTCACCGGTTCGCCCTGCGTCCGGCCGATGCGATAGAGGAGCTCTTGATCCATAAAATAGCCGATGGAGAGAATGCCAATTAGTCTCCCGGCGAGATGAATCTGGCAAGCGGCCGCCAACACGATATCCTCATGCCGTCGAATCAGAGCCGTTGCCTGAGAATGTTCCAGAGCCTGCCCAATGAGTGGATTGGCGCTCTTTTGACCCACAGCGGTCGTGTCAGAGAGGTCCAGCACGACTTCCCTATTGGGTCTGGTGATTTCGGCGAAGTTGAACTGGTTCGAGGCCATGGCTCGCCCGAGGCCGGCCATCAGCCTCCAGCGATCGCGAGCCTCTATCGCGCTAATAATTTCGGGCGCCTGAGTGAGCTCCTCGCAAAGCGCCAGGGCGTTGCGCTCCAGAGTGTCCACCGCGGCGGGGATGGAATGAGCGGCGGCCAACTGCGCCTTGGCGCTCTGCTGATGCACGGCTCGCTCGTAGATACGCATACAGAGGATTATGCCCACCAGCAGAGGCAAGAAGCTCGACAGGCCTATGAAAAGCGCAATTTTGAGACGAAGAGACCTCATAAGTCACTCCAACATCCGGTGGAAGCGAACATCTGCCGCAAAGGGGGGCGGCTTGGGAGAATATGCCCCCAATGTAGCCCGCCGCTCGGCCGAAGGCAAGCGAGAAGGGGGGGTAAATGAGGGGTAAGTGCGAGGTTGGAAGCAAATGGGAAGAAAGGTGCGGCAGCTAAGGGGCGAGGCGTGAGGGAGAAATCTTCCTACGTTTGCAGGGCAGCGCGTATCTGCTGGGCGAGTTTCTCGGAAATGCCGGGGACAGAGGCGAGAGCTTGAATGTCAGCCTCCTTTATCTTTTTCAACGATCCGAAATGGCGCAGGAGCGCCTTCTTGCGGCTCTCCCCCACTCCGGGGATGGCGTCTAGCTCGCCCAAAAACGTCCGCTTCTTGCGCAGCGTGCGGTGATATCCGACGGCGAAGCGGTGAGCTTCATCGCGCACTTGGCAGAGGAGCTTGAGCGACGATGAATTCTTGGGGATATTTTGCGGATCGGGGAATCCAGGCAGGAAGACCTCCTCCAGCCGCTTGGCCAGGCCTGCGGCGGGGATTTTCTGCAATCCCAAACTCTGAAGAATCTCCACGGCGCGGTTCAGTTGTCCTTTGCCGCCATCCACCAAGAGCAGGTCAGGCAGCGACGCTTTCTCCTCGCGAATACGCTGGTAACGACGCTGGATGACCTCACCCATCATGGCGAAATCGTCAGCCCCCTCCACCGTGCGGATTTTGAAACGCCGATATTGATTTTTCAGCGGCTTTGCGTCCTGGAAACAGACCAAGGAAGCCACGGCATCCCGGCCCTGAATATTGGACACGTCGAAGCATTCGATGCGGCGGGGGAGTTTGGGCAGTTTCAAGTCGCGCTGAAGGCTCTTCAGCGCGTGCGGGACGAACTCCTTCTTGGCCTTCTGCAGGCGCAGTTCGCCCAGCATCAGTTCCGCGTTGTGACCCGCCAGGCGCACCAGCCGCGCCTTTTCGCCGATCTTGGGGACTTCAATGGTCACCCGGTGACCCGCCAGCTTTTCCAGCCATTCCGCGATGACAGCGGACGCCTCAATCTCCTGCGGCAGAAAGATCTCTTCGGGGAAGCTCTCGGTGCGGCTGTAGTATTCCTTTAAGAATGCTTCCAGCACCTCTTCAACCGGCTTCTCGAAAACGTGGTCGAGGTAGAAATGCGATTTGCCGACGATGCGGCCCGAGCGGATCTGGAAAATGGCCGCGCAGCCGTCGTCATCCTCCAAGGCCAGAGCAATCACATCGCGGTTGACCAGATCCACGGATTCGACTTTCTGGCGCTGGCCCAGAGTTTCGACGCGCCGCAACCGGTCGCGCCAGCCGGCGGCGTCTTCGAAGCGCTCCTCTTCGGATGCCTTGTCCATCTGCGTACGCAGGTAGGCGATTACTTCCTGGTTGCGCCCCTGGACGAGATCCACAAAATACTTGACGTTGCGGGCGTAGTCTTCCGGCGTGATCAGCCCGGCGCAGGCTCCGGCGCAGCGGCCGATGTGATAATTCAAGCAGGGGCGGTATTTCTTGTGGACGGCGTCTTCGGGCGTGATGGCGCGGTTGCAGTTGCGGATCTTGACGACCGCCTTCAGTGTGCGGATCAGCTCCTTCAGCGCCTTGACGTCGGTGTAGGGGCCGTAGTATTTCGATCCGTCGCGGATGATCTTGCGCGTCAGGAAGATGCGGGGGTAAAGCTCAGGCGTCACGCGCAGGTAGGGGTAAGATTTGTCATCGCGCAGGTTGACATTGTAGCGGGGGGCGTTCTGCTTGATCAGGTTGCTTTCCAGCAGCAGCGCTTCCAGCTCGGAATCCGTGACGATGATGTCGAAATCGGCGATGGCGGCGACCAGGCGGGAGAATTGGTAGCGGCCGTCTTCGCCCTTCTGGAAATATGAGCGCACCCGGTGGCGCAAGACCTTCGCCTTGCCGATGTAGATGATTTTTCCCCCGCGATCCTTGAACAGATACACGCCGGGGGATTTGGGGAGGGAATCGAGTTTATCGGAAAGTTTTGAAGACATGGCGTATATTCTGTCCCAGCCCCCCTTTAAGAAAGGGGGGAAATGACGTGCGCGAGTCCGAGCCTTAAAGTCCCCCTTTTCTAAAGGGGGATTTAGGGGGATTATTGCCCCGCCCCGCGCTCCCACGAAGTGATCCGCCTGTGGCGGAAACGGGGCTCAGGTATTGTAGACGGATGGCGGACTGCGCTGGGCCAGGCTGCCCTATGAGGCCTGCCGAACTGCAGGATACCTGGACAATCCACTACATAGCATTCGAAAAAATTAAAGAATCTTTGAATCCCTTAGAATCTTAATCTCGTTTGACGAAAGAATCATCGCGCTCAAAACGCACACTTGAATGGCACCCTCAATGTTATAGTCTTCTTCATCCACTTTCTTTAGGACTTTAAATTTTCGCATATAGTCATGGACAGATTCAGCAATTCCTGCTGCAACATTATTCCAATAATCAGGACTATTCTTTAAAAAATCCCCCACATTTGAGTTTTTCCATTCGTCAAGAATTTTACGTTCGAGATGCTGGTGAATAGTTGACCATTTTAGCTCGCGGAAAGGAACGCCATGATAATGTCTAACAGTAAAATATCCCAAAATCATTCCTGAATGTAGAATTTCGAAAATACCTCCCCATCGTTCAAAATCTTTGTTAGAACCAAGCCAAAATTTGCGCAGATATTGCCACCCTCCCAAAGCCTTTATAAGGCGCGTCCCTCCTATAACATTGATTGGTATGAAATCTATACCCATTATTGCGCCAGCATATTTTAATCCCATGGTTTCTATTTCCTGCATCAAGCAGGGGTCGATAAGTTCATAAGCCCTTTTCTGCAAATCCGTTTCATTCTCGCTGAAAAAAAATCTCATGTGTTTGGAGCAATTGGTCTTGGGATGACTCCCCGAAATCTGATGACCGATTTTCTTTGGCGTCTTGCATTTTTCTTCCTTAAATGACGTGGACAAGGCCATTTACAAAACATAGGTGCTTTTTCCACGCTGATTACTTGTACTTTATATCAATAGAGATCTTGAATTCATTTAGACATTTATGACGTATTTTCTTGCCTTTTGGTGAACCTTCATCGCCCATGCACGGCAGCGTAGTTTCATCGTGCGTTTTGCCATTTGCGATCATTGTACGCAGGAATCTCCCAATGTCGGCGCCGCCCCCATAGCAAAGCGGATTTGAGCAATCTATGTACTGTCCGAGGTTATTCTTGTCAAATATCCTTCGCCGCCCCCCAGCCGCACCTTTTCCAAATTCTTCTACACTAGCCGAAGCTTCATCAATTTCGGGAAATGCCTCATTAAAGTTTGCTTTTCTACCGTAAAAGAATCCCGCCTCGTCAAACAGATCGGATGCTTTTTGCCTTTTTTTCATTTATCCTCCTCGCTATAGCCGTTGACAGGTCTAATGCTTCATCTGCCTGGTGCCCCATCCGTCAGCTGACGGACTGTGGGTAGGTCATGTCTCCGGTATAATCCCCCCGGGCTTCGCCCTCCCCCCTTATCAAGAGTTCTTTGAAATATTCTCAGCGGGGGCCAGATTTTGCTTGCAAGCGACCGATTAAGCGATTCGGAGCCTGGTAATGGTGGTTTGGGATGTATCAGGGCAAAGATCTTCAGGCCATGAAGACCT